>Ga0255355_1000592_pt1 | contig 20635 bp, 21 predicted proteins | sample HBST75metaG_FD_189943 | JGI IMG/M metagenome (GOLD analysis project Ga0255355, IMG submission 189943) | Peat soil microbial communities from Stordalen Mire, Sweden - H.B.S.T75 | ecosystem: Environmental > Terrestrial > Soil > Wetlands > Peat | place: Sweden: Norrbotten County, Stordalen Mire...
CGCGCAACCCGGCGCGCCGGAGATGGACTTCGTGGTAACCGTCTGCGACAACGCGGCCGGCGAAATGTGCCCGCTGTGGCCCGGCCAACCGGTCACGGCGCATTGGGGATTTCCCGATCCTGCCGCCGTAGAGGGCTCGGACAAGGAGAAGCGCGCAGCCTTTGCGCTCGCCCTGCGCCAGATACGAACGCGCGTGCAACTGTTTCTCAACTTGCCCTTGGAGACACTGGACCGGATGGCTATCGAGAGCCGGATGAAAGCTATCGGGCAGGAGCCACTCTAACTGCTGACTGTACAACGTAGGAGAGATTGGATGCAGACTCACTCAGACCTTTGCTGCCCAGTGCCGGGCGGAACTTCAAAGCTATCATTCATTGACCGGTTTCTAACACTATGGATTTTTCTCGCCATGGCGGCCGGCGTCGCCCTGGGACGCTTTGTGCCGGGCGTACCCGCGCTGCTGCAACGCTATCAGGCCGGCACCACCAACATCCCCATCGCCGTGGGCCTGATCCTGATGATGTATCCGCCGCTGGCCAAGGTACAGTATGACCGGCTGGGCGAGGTCTTTCGCAATCGCAAGGTGCTGGGCCTCTCGCTGGTGCAGAATTGGCTCATCGGCCCCGTGCTGATGTTTGCGCTGGCCGTGATCTTTCTGCGCGGCTATCCGGAGTACCGCACCGGGCTGATTCTGATTGGGCTGGCGCGCTGCATCGCCATGGTGATTGTGTGGAATGAGCTGGCAAAGGGAGATACCGATTACGCCGCGGGACTGGTGGCCTTCAACAGCGTCTTTCAGGTGCTTTTCTATAGTGTTTACGCATGGTTCTTTCTGGCTGTGCTGCCGCCGCTGGTCGGATTGAAGGGCGTATTCGTTGACATCCGCATGAGCCAGATCGCGCAAAGCGTCTTCATCTATCTCGGCATTCCATTCCTGGCCGGAATGTTGACCCGCTTTGTGCTGGTGCGCGCCAAAGGACGTGTGTGGTATCAGACGCGTTTTGTGCCCGCCATCAGTCCGTTGACACTCGCCGCCCTGCTGTTCACCATCGTGGTGATGTTCAGCCTGAAGGGCAATCTCATCGTCCAGCTTCCCTTCGACGTGCTGCGCATTGCCGTACCTTTGTTGATTTACTTTGTTGTGATGTTCTTTGTAAGTTTCTGGATGGGACGCAAGGTGGGCGCCGATTACTCGAAGACTGCCACACTCTCGTTCACAGCGGCGAGCAATAACTTCGAGCTGGCCATCGCGGTTGCAGTTGCCGTCTTCGGCCTCAACTCCGGCGCGGCCTTTGCCGCGGTCATCGGCCCTCTGGTTGAGGTTCCGGCCCTGATTCTGCTGGTGCAGGTCTCGCTGTGGCTGAAGAGAAACTGGTTTGGAGAAAATGCCCGCATTCCGGCTTGAGCAACGGTGCGGTTTTAGTAGGGAAAGGTTGTGGTTTCCCAAGGCCAAAAAACGAAAGGCGGAGCACCCGGCAGTGGTGTTACTCTATCCGCACCATGCGTATGTTCTATTTTTGTGCTCTGTCTTTGACGGCCCTGCTGCCGGGGTTCGCCCAGACCGCTGCCAACACCGGACCGGGTTTGCCGAAGGACCCTCGCGAAATCTTCGCGGCTGCCGCTCCGTTCTATGACTTCACATCGCCGGAATTGAAGCCCTGGCACCTGAAGACCACTTACCAGCTTTACGACGAAAAGGGAAAACCCGGCGAGCAGGGAACCTATGAATATTGGTGGGCCTCGCCGCAGGTCTATCGCAGCACCTGGACACGGCCAAGCGCGATGCACACAGACTGGCATACCGAGGACGGCAAGTACGCCTACGAATCGGCGGGCGAACCGATGAACCTGTTTGAATATAATCTGCAAACGGCATTGCTTTCGCCATTGCCAAGCGCATCCGATCTTGATCCGGCCAAATTCCGTCTGGATGACGAAGGCGTGGCCACGAATGGAGCAAGCGGACCATGCTTCACGATCGTTCCGCGCATGAAGCATGATGATTCTTTAAGCTATCCCAACCATGGACCGTTTCCGACTTATTGCTTCGAGTTGCAAAGACCGGTATTGCGAAGCGTCTACTCCTTTGAACGAGTTATTACGCAGTTCAACAACATCGTCAAGACACAGGGCAAGTTCCTCGCACAAGAGGTGAACATCGCCGAAGGAAAACACAAGCTCCTTACCGCTAAAGTAGATAGAATTGACCCGATCAGCTCGTCCGATCCGGCTTTGACGCCTTCCTCTACCGCTACATACACAGACCTCACCTACACTGGGCTCGAAAAGATTAGCAAAGTGGAAATCGAGAACGATGTAGCAGTTGGTATTTTAATTAAGAAAGTTAACCCCATCTACCCTCGAGAGGCCAAGAAAGAACGCATTCAAGGAAATGTCGTATTAGTTGCCACCATTGGAACCGATGGGAAGATTCACGATCTTCGAGTGGTCTCCGCCCCATCGGCTTTGCTGGCGAATTCTGCGTTCCAGTCCGTTTTGCAATGGGAATACAAGCCCTATCTGCTGAAAGGACAGCCAGTCCCAGTCGAAACGACGATTAATGTGAAATTTGCGCTTGGATAATAGACGCGCGGGTGTCCAGTCTAATAACGAGGGCCAGCCGTTACCGGCTGACCCTCGTTGTTTCTTCGGATAACTCGCGAGTTAGAACTTGACCGAAGCGGCGCGCGGCGAAATTCCGCTCAACTCGGCGGCGTGGGCTTCGGCGTAGGCTGCGGCGCCCAGCAGCGCGGCGCGGGTCTCCAGAATGATGCGCACCGGCATATTCACCAGTAACTGGCTCAGCCGGCCCTTGCCGGTAAAGGCCTTCATGAAGCGGCCATCCTTGAGCTTTTCAAGGATGCGAGGCGCGATGCCGCCGCCCACGTAAACGCCGCCCACCGACAGCAGCTTGAGGGCCAGGTTGCCAGCCTCGGCGCCATAGGCGGAGACGAACATATCCAGCGTCTTTTCGCAGATCTCGCTCTTGGCCACCATCGCCAGTTCGGTAATCACGGCGTTGGGGTCTTCGGCCGCCATGCGCTCGGCCAGCCAGGCCGGCTCGTCGATGCCGCGAACCTCGCGCAGGAACTCGTAGATATTGGTCAGGCCCGGACCGCTGACCACGCGCTCCTGGCTGATGCGCCCGTTGTACTTCTGCTTGAGGAAGCGCAGCAGGTCGATCTCGTCTTCGTTGCGCGGCGCGTAATCGGCGTGGCCGCCCTCGGAGGGATACGGAGTGTGTGTGCGGCCGTTCCAGATCAGCAGTCCCTCGCCCAAGCCGGTTCCCGCGGCGATCAAGGCGCGATTGCCCATCTGGCTTGAGTCGCCCTCGCTGAGGGTGTAGACCTGGTCGGCGGAGAGCTCTTCCACGCCGTAGCCATTGGCCTCCAGATCGTTGATCAGGAAGACGTGAGTGATGCCGAGGCTGACCGTCAGTTCACGGCTATCCAGGGTCCACGGCAGGTTGGTGAGGCGCAACCGGCCGTCGCGCACCGGGCCGGGCACGCCAAAGCAGGCCGCAGTCACCGTGTCCGCGCCCTGAAACTCCCTTACAATCTCTTCCAGCCCCGAGTAGTTCTTGGCCGCATACCGCTCATCGCGGGAGGATTCCAGTTTTCCATCGACAAAGTCATATAGCGCAAGGTGAACCTTGGTGCCACCCACGTCGCCCGCCAGAATCATCTTTCCCTCTCCAAAACTCCACAGCCGTCCCCGTTGGTTGCAGGTAAAAGTGCGGCTGCGGCTTTATCCAGGATCAAAGTGAGTATACCGCTTGAGGGCCATATCAATTGAATGGGCAGCCGTTCTGGATCGCGCGGCCCGGTCAGGATCTCCTTCAAAATAGCGGCCTTATCCTCGCCGGCGACGAGGAAAAAGACCGAACGGGCGTGGTTGATAACCGGCCAGGTGAGGGTGATGCGCCAGGCGTCCTTCTGCGGCACGTGATTGGCCACAACCAGGCGGCTCATTTCGCGGATCGCCTCGGTGTGCGGAAAAAGCGAAGCGGTGTGGCCGTCGCCGCCTAGCCCCAGGGCCACCAGGTCGAAGCGCGGGTACCCAGCACCCTCCAGGCGAAAACTTGAACGCAACTCCGACTCGTACCGCGACGCGGCCTCGCCCGGCTCCAGCTCGCCCTCGATGCGGTGAATCTGCCCGCGGCGGAGCGGCACACGGTCCAGCATCGCCTCGCGGGTCATGCGGTAATTGCTCTCAGCATCGTCGGGAGGGACCGAGCGCTCGTCCACCCAATAGAGGTCGAGCCTCTCCCAAGGCATCCGCCAACGCCACGGCAGGGCAGGGTCGGCGAGCAGCTCAAAGGTGGCCTTCGGCGTGGAGCCACCGCTAATGGCGATCCGCACGTGGCCGTGCGCCTCGACGGCTTCCCCAGCCATCTCAACAAAATATTGCGCCGCCCGGCGCGCCACGGCTGCCGCATCCGGTTCCACGTAGTAATTGATCTGGAGCTTTCTGAGCATATGCGTAGGGTAATCCCTTGCATTTACAGTACGCTGAAAGTCTTGCGAATGCCGTGTGAAGAGGGCCGCACTCGATGGCCGGGGGGGCCATTTTGAGTCGCTCTGGCGCCTACCGCCCCAGATAGGCGCGGTACTGCGTCTCAAGGATGCCGGCGGCGCGGGCTAAACCGAGCTTCGACAGGTTGTACTGGTAGAGGCTCTCCACCCGGTTGCTTTCAGCGGCGGCCAAAGTGGCTTGCGCGGTGACCAGGGGCAGGTTGTCGTCAACGCCGGCGCTCACACGGTCGGTTTCGTCGGCCAGGGCGCGGGTGGCCAGCTCGACGTTGGAGCGGGCAACTTCGACCAGCTTGGCCGTCGCCTCCACATCCAACAGAGCCGAGCGCACCTGCTGGTCAATCTTGCCGCGCAGGTCGTCGAGTTGGGCGTTGACGGCGTCCAGGTTGGCCTGGGCCGCTTCCGTGTCGCCGCGCAGCTTGGCCTCGCGGAAGAGCGGAACGCTGAGCGTGCCCTGGGCGACAAAGTTGCCGTGCGAGCCGACGCCGCCCACCTGGCTGACGCCGTAGTAGCCGCCGAAGCTGAGGCTGGGCAACCGCTGGCTGCGGGCTGCCGTGTGGAGAGCCTTGACCTCAATCAGCTGATTTTGGAGTTCCTGGTAGTCCTGGCGGTTCCTATATGCGACAGCTCGGACTTCTTCCGGGGTTTGCGCGGCCAGTTCGCTGTAGGGAGCCGGGTCAGTCAACGCAATCTTCTGGCCGGAGTCGAGGCCAATCTCGCGCTTGAGCAGGATGAGGCTCTTTTCCAGGGCGTTCTGCGCGGAGATCAGGGCTTGCTGCTGAGCCTGAAGTTGAACCCGAGCCCGCAATTCATCCAGATTGGCCACGGTTCCGGCCTCGTGGGCGTCGTGGGCATGGCGAAGGAGCAACTGGTCTTCCGACTCCAGGGCCCGGGCGTTATCCACCTCGCTCGCGGCGGCGATGGAGTGCAAATAAGCCGAGGCCACCTGCTCCACCACCTCGTTGCGCGCCGACATCCTGGCAAAATAGGCGGCTTTCTGCGCCGCGCCAGCCGCCTTCCAGGCAGCAATCACCGGCCCGGAAAAGAGCATCTGGCTCAAGTGAATCTGCCCCTCGGTCAGCTCGTCGCGAGTGATTTCCGAGAGCCCGGCGGGCACCACGCCGCCAGGAAACAGTGGCGCGAACTCCTTGATGACGCCGGGGCCGAAGCCCATCGCAACCAGATTTGTCTGGTGGACGCCGGTGTCGCCGGTCAGCGTGACAGTGGGCAGAAAGTTTTGCAGCGCCTCGTTTTTTTGCCCCTGGTACGATTTTTCGCTGTTTTCGGCTTCTTTCAGGCCCAGATTATTCTTCAGACCGAGGCCGATGGCCTCATCCAGGGAGAGCTTCAGCGTCTCATCCGTGGCCGGCCGCGCCACCACGCTGCCGAAGAAGGCGTTGGCGGCAGAACTAGGGTTGGGCGCCTGGGCAAGCAGAGCCGCTGGCGCGCCCGTCAGAGCCAGGGCTGCCAAAATGGCCGGCGCCAACGCCTGCCGGAAAACAGATTGTTGCACGCGATTCATTTCTACTATTCTCTCAGATGCCGGAGGCCGCGCGAGGATTCCAGAAGCAGCTTGACGCGAGTGCGGCAATGCCGCATAATCTTTTCGTGAGCGTTCCCATGTTGACGGTCGTCGAAACCAGCGCTTTTGCCCGCAGGGCGGAGAAGTTGCTTTCCACCGAGGAGCACGAGGAGTTGCTATTTTACCTCGCGCTGCACCCGCAGTCAGGGGACGAGATTCCGGGCACGGGCGGAGTACGCAAGGTCCGATTCGCGGCGAAGGGTAGAGGCAAGTCCGGCGGAGTGCGGGCGATTTACTACTTCTTCGATGAGGTGAATCCACTCTACGCGATTTTTCTTTACAGCAAGAACGAGCAGGTAAATCTTACGCCGGAGCAAAAACGAGAAGTTGCCGCGGTGGCCGCGACGATCAAGGCGGCGGCAAAGGTGCGGAGGATCAAGCCATGAAGCGGAAGAATGTTGCAGACGAGCTTGTCGAGGCCATGCGCGAGGCTGCTGGAATCGCCCTGGGCGAAGCGAAGCCCGCGGCGGTGCATCAGTTTCCGCTGGCGCTGGATGTGGATGTGCGGGCAGTGCGGACAGCCACTGGACTCAGCCGGAATGAGTTTGCGCGGCGGTTTGCGCTCGACCCGCGCGCCTTGCAGGATTGGGAGCAAGGACGGCGGCATCCGGACCGCGCCGCACGAGCCTACCTGACAGTGATTGCTCGGCATCCCGAAGCCGTGGTAGAGGCTCTGGCAAGCTGAGCCGTCGAATCCCCGGCCCGAAAACCGAAGGACTACGCATCCGGCCGTCTGAAATCAGGATTCAGTGACATGCAGCCAGATCCTGAAAGGCGTGGCCTTCCGTCATGGATACAAAACCTCGCGCGCAACTGAGAATCTGCTCTTCGAGAGGACTGCTGTTGATTGTGTCCGGCGATATGAACGCCGACTGCTTGCGCAATGCGAGGTAGCGTTCACTCAGGTTTTGCATATTGTTGAATTCAGATGTGAGCAGCGGGGACGCGCTACGGTCGTCAGCCGTCGTTGCGGAGGCGGAGGCAAGCGCAAGATTCTTGTCCGCCAGTCTGTGTTGTGTGGCTATCCAGTCTTCTGCCGCCGGAGTATTATTCCGGACCGCGCTGACGATAGCGACTCGCCACTCCCGGATGATGCTCAGCTCCTCGATGCTCGCCTGGACGAATGCCGTTGAAAACCCGGCCTTTTCACGAGGCGCGGAGGCCGGCGTAACGGCCTCCGCGGGCGAAAGCGTCAGTGTCGTCTGACCCGCTTTGAATGAGAGGGTTCCTTTCGTCAGGCGCGCAAGCGTCTCCACCTCGACATACGATTTCCCGTTGACTTGAAGGAGTTGTGCTTCGCCGGAGTATCCCGCGATCTTCAATGTGGAGGCTTTTGGCTGCGTTTGCGCGTTGCCATTCACCGGCAGCATCAGCAGAGCGGTCAACATTGTCGCAGGCACGGCATAGATTAGTTTCATGGGATTCTCCTCAGAGATTCCCTCTCAGTCTCCCATTGCCCAACTCCGCATGCTGTTCAATCTTGCGCACAATTGTCGGGTAGACAACATTCGTGCTGAGTCTATTCAGCCTCAGATAAGGGTGCCCCAGATTGGGCGGCTGGCCGGGATGAGGATCTGGGCCACCCGCCCAACTTTCAGCAGTCCTATTTCTTTTCGACCGTCTTCACCAGTTCCGCAATATAAACCGTGTGGTAGTCCTTCTCCGGATAGAACTCCGCATCGACCGATGGCACAAGAAAGCCTGCGCTCTCCAGTTGGCCCCGGTAAATCTTGCGGGCAATCACAGTCAGAAATGCTTCCTTGAAGGTGGGAACGCCATCGACAAAGACCGGGGTCAATCCCGACAAAGCAATTTTGTCGGTATCGCGGCCGGATTTGGTTCCCAGGATGTTGAGTGCCTTCCTGTATTTCTTGTCGTAGAAGCTCACTGAGAAGCGCTCGAACTCGTCCATGAACTTGTGTGTATAACGCGGCGGGCGAACCAGCACGGTAACCACCGGCCGCTGCCAGATAAAGCCCAGGCTGCCCCAACTGATCGTCATCGCATTGAAGTGCTTTGCATCCCCGGCGGTCAATAGAGCCCACTCGTTGCCGATATTCTGGAAAGCTTTAGTTACCGTATCGTCTGCAATCGTAAATGGCATTGGAAAAGACCTCTCCTTTTATTATGAATCGTTGCTGCGATGATCGGCTTTTTCTCACTGGAAGGAACTGCCGGATGCCCCAGGTTTCGATTTTTGGCCCTGGGATTATTACGAAAAGCAGATCCTTCGACTCACTACGCTCGTTCCGTATGACAGAGCAATAGAATGATCCTCGATCCGATTGCCGGTATCCCACCTTAGGCACAAAAAACAAAGACGTGCCGAAGGTGGGGCGCCCAGCATTCAGCATTTGGATTGACTAATTTGTGTGGAAAATAGACTTGTACCCAAATTGGGAACATGGTACAGTATTTGTGTGCGCATTATTGCCCGAAGCACGTTGACCCGTTTTCTCGACAATTCGGAGGGAAGCAAGGATCACCGCGCTCTGAAGGGCGCGCTTGACGCCTGGTTTCTGGAGGCACGACAAGCAGAGTGGAAGAATTCTTCAGACGTGAAGGCCAGTTATGCCCATGCCAGCATTGTTGGGGCGGATCGGGTGGTCTTCAATATCAAAGGAAATGCCTATCGCCTGGTGGTCGCGGTGGATTACCAGCGAGCCACGGTCTTTATCAAATGGCTTGGAACGCACAAGCAGTACGACGCAATCGACGTAAGGACGGTTCAATATGCAACTGAAGCCCATCAAGACTGATGCCGACCACGAGGCCGCGCTCAAGGAAATTGAGCGGCTGTGGGGCGCGGCAGAAGGCACCGCCAACGGAGACCGTCTGGAGATTCTCATGACGCTGGCGGAGGCTTACGAAGAGTCCCATTTCCCCATGGATATGCCGGACCCGATTGAAGCCATCAAGTTTCGCCTGGAGCAGCAAGGCCAGGACAAGAAGGCTCTTATCGGAATCATCGGGAATCGCAGCCGGGTTTATGAAGTTCTGCGCAGAGACCGCGCCTTGTCGCTGACCATGATCCGGCAACTGAATCAGCAGCTAAAAATCCCGGCGGAGATTCTGATTCGGCCCATTCGCATGAGGAAAAAGAAGCTGGCGGCTTGAAACTTCGATTGGCGCGTGTATCTCAATCCGTATACAATGGTCGTATGGGTGGCATTATGCAGAGTGCAACTACGATGATTCATGTACGGATCGATCAGAAATTGAAGTCGAAGGCAGCTATAACCTTTGGCGCGATGGGGCTGAGTCTTTCCGAGGCGGTACGAGTCTTTCTGACGCGCGCGGCGACTGACCAGGCCTTTCCCTTTGAGCTTCGCGTTCCTAACGCCCAGACCACTGCGGCGATGGAGGCTGGCGACCGGGGCGAGGTGGTGAAGTTTAACAGTGCCGAAGAGTTGATGGCTGATCTCCATGCGGACGATTAGCCGAACCGCCAAATTCAAGAAGGACTACAAGCGCGAGGCCAAAGGCCAGCATTACGCAACACTCGATGCCGATCTACTGGCAGCCATTTCGTTCCTGGCGACGGACCGAACCCTGCCAGAAAGATTTCACGATCATCCTTTGACGGGCGAATATACGAATCATCGCGAGTGCCATCTCAAACCCGATCTGCTCCTCATCTACAAGAAACCAGACAACTCTACATTGCGGCTTGTGCGCGTCGGTTCTCACAGCGAAGTTTTCTAGCTGAATTTTACGGACGGTCGAGGTTCGTGGTCTCCCAGGTCTGAAAATCCAGACCTGGGGCACCCGGCAGATCCTTCGACTCACTACGCTCGCTCAGAATGACAGAGCAATAGATTGATCATTGATCCGATTCTCGGTATCCCACCTTAGGCACAAAAACAGAGACGTGCCGAAGGTGGGGCGCCTTGCCTATTGCCTTTTTGAAGCATCGGGACCAGGCGCTTGCGGGTTGAGCGTATAAATACTCCACATAGCGTCCAGATAGCGAGCCTCGCTAACCCTCTGGTAATTCGGGCTCAGGCTCCTCCGATACATATCGTCGGACGTTGTTGCGGAGTAAAAGCAGTTTGGTTGTGTTGAGCCGTCAGATAACTCATCTTGCAACTTCGTCCAAAGCGAAGACCACCTGGATGGATTGCGAGCCCCAGCCTGCGGTGTCAAAGAATTGCCGGGGATGCACGTCTCAGTAGAAGATGCCGCGCTGGGCAGCAGAACCGTCGGAATTTCTCCTCTTTGCAACATCCCTTCGACGCAGCCATTTTGGCAGCTAGCCCGCGTGGCATCATGAAATCTGAGGTCGATGGCCAAGGCTGGGGCGTGATTGTCGTTGGAATACCAGGGAAGCGAAAACATATCGTCCGTGGTAAAGATGGGCTTCTTCATCGTTGCCAGACGATCGCGAAGCGCTACGGCATCCGCGTACTCATCCGCGGTGGCAATGCCCACAATCAAGGAGTTGTGCGAGCTATGAACTCCGCTGGGCGACGTTGCGACCTGTATTGCCGGCTGCACGCAGCCGAACAGCACCAAGGCGCTGACCAGCCTGCCTGGCGCCGTGAAGGCCGCGATCTGCAGTAACGCGGAACCAGCGATGAAGGACTCAAGCAGGTAGTTGTAAGTTCCGCCGGTCTTTGACATTCCCGCCACTCCGCCGAGCAACGCCACAAGAAAAACAGTGCCCAGCAGGCGAAGCGTGTGATCGAGCCGGCGCGCTCCCGCCGCCAACAGCAGCGCGATGGGCGCAAGAATCCAATAGGCATTCTCAATGACCGCTCGCGATCCTTCGCTGAAGGCATGCGCGAATGTAAATTCTTTGACGAGTCCGGGGGCGACAAGGATGCTGAAGCGATACTCGGGAGTGCTGAGGAGAAGCGTAGCGGAAATCAGCGCGGCAAATACCGCGGCCAGCACAAGCAAATCTCGCCACCGTTTGTGAAACAGGAGAAACAGGCAGCCGCCGACGAAGGCCAGAATCACGGACTGCTTGAACGACCAGGCGAGATAGAACAGCCCGCCCGCATACGCAAAGGCAAATCGCGGCTGTCGCACGACGATGCAGAGGGCAACCATGACCAGGGCGACGGCGGCCATGTCAGGCCGTATGCTGAGCGGCCACCCGCGAACGAGCGAGGCGCAAGACCAGAGGCCCAGCGCGAAGACAAGCGACAAGGCGTTGCGGAGGCCGCGCAGGTTGAGATAACGCTGCACGAGTTTCCACTGAGCTATGGCTCCCAGGCTCGCGAACGCCAGCGTCAGCGACCGTCCCCACATCAAGATGCCGCTACCCGTAACGCCCGCCATCCGGAGAAAGAAAGCGTAGCTCTCATAGAAGAGATAGTTATACAGAGTAAGAGAGAACGGATAGGAAAGCGGCCACGCATAGACGGGGAGGTGGTGAACCGCTTTCCAGATGGGATAAGTTACGATAGCTTCGCTGCCGGTGGTGCTAAACAGCAACCCATAATGCCAGACACTCACCAGGCGAAGAAGAAAAACTGTGATATTCAGAATCGCGAAGAGCAGTATGGCAGCCACACGAAGGTCGGAGATTTCCCGGCCCGCGCCCTTGGATAAATACTTCACGATTTTTGCCTCTGCGGCAGAATGAACTGGTTGATTAAGGCCGCCGGGTGCCCCAGGTCTGGATTCAGACCTGGGAAACCACGAACCCAGTGCGAGCGGATAGCGAGCCGTTGGCCGCACCGCAGGTGCTTACTCTTCCTCTTCCTCCACCGGCCGCTTGGCGTTGGCCAGAATCTTCTCGGCTACTAACTGCGGAACGATGTCGTAATGGTTCATCTCCATGCGGTAACTGCCCTTGCCCTGGGTCATGGAGGTTAGAAGGGTTCCGTAAGTGAGCATCTCGGCCATGGGAACCTCGGCGTTGATGATCGTCGTCCTGCCTTTGGATTCCATGCCCTGAACGCGGCCACGGCGGCTGTTCAGGTCGCCCATCAGGGTTCCGGCAAACTCATCCGGAGCCTCGATCTCGACCTTCATGACGGGTTCAAGCAAGCAGGGCTTGCATAACTCCATGCACTTGCGGAAGGCGATGCGGCCGGCCATCTTGAAGGACATTTCATTCGAGTCAACGTCGTGATAACTGCCGTCGTAGACGGTGGCCTTGAAGTCCACCACCGGATAACCGGCCAGATAGCCACGCACCGCCGACTCGACAATGCCCTTTTCGATTGCCGGAATGAAGTTGCGGGGAACCGCGCCGCCGAAGACTTCGTTGCCGAACTGGAAGCCGCCGCCACGGGGCAATGGCTCCATGCGAATCTTGCAGTCGCCGAACTGGCCGTGGCCGCCGGTCTGCTTCTTGTGGCGTCCCTGGGCCTCGGCCTTGGCGCGGATGGTCTCGCGGTAGGGCACCTTGGGAGCCTTCAGCGTGACTTCAGCGTGATAGCGTTTCTTGAGCCGGCTGACGATGGCCTCAATGTGCGGCTGGCCTGCGCCGGCAATCAAAAACTCATTGGTCTGCGGATCGCGGAAGAAGCGGATCAGCAGGTCTTCTTCCATCAGCTTGTGAATGGCCGGGGCGAGCTTGTCTTCGTCGGCGCGGCTCTTGGGCTCAATGGCGTAGGTCATGGCCGGCTCGGGCAGCGGGAAGAGATCGATCTGGATTTCAGCGCCCTTCTGTCCCATTGTGTCGCCGGTGAGGGTCTCACGCAGCTTGGCCACGGCGCCCAGATCGCCCGCGTGCAGTTCGGGCACCTCGACTGCCTTGCGGCCTTGCATGATGCTCAAGTGGGCGAGCCGTTCCTGCGTGCGGCGGGTGTAATTCTCCACCGTGGCATCGTTCTTGACGACGCCGCTGATGACCTTGAAGAAGGTAATGCGGCCGGCAAATGGGTCGGTCATGGTCTTGAAGACCATCATGGCCAGCGGCTCGCTGTCGGCGACCTTGCGAGTGCTCTTGCCGGCCTCGACTTCTTCCGCGCTGGATGACTTGGCGTCAATTGTCGGGATGCGGACGGCGATGGGCGCGCGTTCGAGGGGCGAGGGGGCGTAGTCCTTGATGAAGTCCAAAAGATGGTCCAGGGCGATATTGGCCAGGCCGCTGGTGAACAGCACCGGGAAGATGCGGTCTTCGCGGATGGCCTCATGCAGGGCGGCGATGAGGTGCTCCGGGGCGATGGTGCCCTTCTCGAAGTACTCCTCCATCAGCTCGTCCTTGCCCTCGGCCACCAGTTCGACCAGCGCCTCATGGCGGGACTTGGCGTCGGCAGTCAGGCTGGCGGGAATCTCGCCGGTCGCCTTGCCGCGGCCATCGCCGCCGGGGGTGTAATAGTAGGCCTCCATGGTCACCAGATCCACCACGCCGCGAAAGCCCTCGGCGCCGGAGATGGGAAGCTGGACGGGCACGCAGTTGCGGCCCCAGCGGTCAACCAGGTCGTCCATCAGGGCGCTCAACCCGCCGCCGCCGCCGGCCTTGGGGTGGTCCATCTGGTTGATCACCACCACGCGGGGGACGTTAGCCTCTTCGGCAAATCTCCACACCCGCTCGCTTACCGGCTCGATGCCATTCTGCGCGTTCACCACCACGACAGCCGCTTCCACCGGCAACAGGGCCGCGCGCGCCTCGTGGGTAAACATATGAAAACCGGGAGTATCGACGAGATTGATCTTCACGCCTTGCCACTCGGCAAAGGCGACTGCGTTCTGCATGGTTGCGCCGCGAGCTACTTCTTCCTCGTCGTAGGCGGTCACGGCCGTGCCATCTTCCACGCGGCCCTGGGTTGGGGTCATCTTCGCGGCATGCAGCAGAGCGGCGATCAGGGTGGTCTTGCCACTGTGCGCATGCCCCACTACAGCTACGTTACGGATCTCACTTCCCTGGTAAGTTTTCATGCTGTTTCTCCTGTGATTTGACTACCCCCGCGAAGGGGCAAATCTTCTATTCGATGAGATTTGTGGTTTTGTCTGGAACTTGGGATGAAGAGGCGCAGGGAACCCAGTGGAACGTCCTGAGGGGCGTTCAGGTGGCCGAATTGGAGGGCCACAAGTCCCGGTCTGCCGTCTACCTCGTCCATCATTGGGAGGGTCTCGGGCCGGCGCCGTGCGGAGGAATGGAGGATGAACCCGCGGACGCCTTTTGCTAAGAAATCGGATGCTATCACACGCGGAGTGTGAACGTCCTGTGACTTGGCGCACCACGCGCGGTGGGACCAGCCGCCCGCGGCCCGGCGCGAACTGGCGCGCAACACGCCCATCGGCGATAATCGCTTTCGTAATGACCAACTTTAGCCGCCGGAATTTCCTGCAGATTGCCGCCGCCGCCACACTTGCTGCCGCCGCTTCGCGCACGCTTGCCGCAACCTCATTATCGGGCCGCAAGCGGGTCTTCATCGGCGCCAACACGCCCGAAGGCATCCTGGCCTACGACTGGAATCCGGCCACCGGCGAACTCACCCCGGCCGGTGTTGCCGCCAGAATCGCCAACGTGGACTGGATCGCCTTCTCACCCGGCCACGAATTTCTCTACGCCGCCTCAGAGGTGGACTCGTTCAACGGCAAGCCGACCGGCGCGGTGGCCAGCTTCCGCGTGGCAAATGGCGAACTGCATCCGCTTTCAACGCAAAACTCGGCCAGCATGGGTACTTGTCATGTGGCCCTGGACCGCTCCGGCCGCGTCCTGCTGGCGGCTGACTATGGCGGCGGCTCCGCGGCCAGCTTTCTGGTCACTGACGGCCGGCTCAGCTCCGCCGTATGGAGCGACCACTACACCGCCCATGGCCCCAATCCTGCTCGCCAGCAAAGCGCTCATGCCCACTTTGCCTCTTTCTCGCCCGACAACCGATTCGCGTACATAAATGACCTGGGCGGGGACTGCATCCACATATACAGCCTGAACTCTGCAACGGCGGCTCTGGCCCCGGCGGGAACGTACCACGCCAGGCCCGGCGCCGGCCCACGCACGCTGCGCTTCCACCCCAACGGCCACACTGCCTACTCGATCAACGAACTGGATTCAACGGTGGACGTGCTGGAGTGGAACCAGGCCGACGGGAGCCTTGCCCTCAAAACGCGCATCGACCTTCTGCCCAAGGACTATCACGGCCTGACGAACGCCTGCGACACGGTGATCTCCAGAAACGGCAGATTCGTCTACTTCGCCAATCGCGGCGATAATTCTCTCTATTTTTTCCATGCCAACGAGAAGACCGGCGCTCTGACGCCGGGTGAGCGCTTCGACTGCGGAGGCAAGAATCCGCGCAGCTTCGCGCTCGACCCCACCGAGCGCTGGATGCTGGTAGCCAATCAAAGCTCGAACCAGATCAGCGTCCTCGCGCGGAATCCCGCAACCGGAACGCTCGCCAAAGAAGGCAAGAGCTTCCCCGCAGCTACGCCCATGTGCATTCTGTTTGAATAAAAGCTAGGGAACAGGGAATAGGGAATATCCCTATCCTTCACGCCCCTATCAGGGCAGGACTGCCCAGGACGGCGTTCGCTCCATCCTGGGCCATCTCATCGTCCTGTGCCGGTTCGGAGGCCACCGGAACATGGGCCAGTTCCCAGGCCGAGCGGTCCTTGAGCAGCCGGGAAACCAGCGCCGCGTGCATGGCATGACCAGCGCGCTCGGCGATTACGTGGCCCTCGATGCGCCGCCCGGCCAACGCCAGGTCGCCGATCAGATCAAGAACCTTGTGGCATACGTACTCGTCGGCAAAGCGCAGCGGGCCGTTCTCGATGCCCGTTGGGGTCAGAATAATGGTGCTCTCCGTGCTTGCTCCGCGGATCAATCCCATATCGCGCAGCTTCTTCTCGTCTGCCTTGTAGCCAAAGGTTCGCGCCGGAGCGATTTTTGAGCCATAAGTCTCCGCCGCCAGGTCCACGCTGACTTTCTCGTGCCCCACGGGCGCTGGAAAGTCGATGGCGTATTCAATGCTGTAACCGGAGCCGGGATAGACGCCGATGAACTTGTTTCCCTCACGCACTTCCACCGGATGCAGCACGCGAACGGTCTCGCGGCGGCGGCGCTGGGTGCGGATGCCCACGCTGAGAATTGCCTCCACATAAGGCAACGCGCTGCCGTCCAAAATAGGCAGCTCCAGGTTGTCCAGTTCCGCAATCACGTTGTCCACGCCCATGCCAATGAGCGCCGAGAGCAGGTGTTCCGTGGTCTGAATCAGCACGCCTTGGCGCATCAAGCTGGTTGCGTAGCTCACTTTGGCCACGTAGCGGCCGGTAGCGGGAATCTCAAAGTTGTCCAGGTCCGTGCGGCGGAAGACGATGCCCGACCCCGCCGGCGCGGGCAGCAGGCGCATGGTCACCGGCGCGCCGGAGTGCAGCCCAACCCCGGTGAACTCCAAGGGGGCGGCAATCGTCTGCTCCAGATGTGCGGAACTCAGGTTAGCCGGATTCGTCAAGAACGTCCTTCCACGGTGGGAAAATACCAAGTGCAAGCGTTAGATTAGCGCGAGTAGCTATCTCTGTACTGTGGCATTTTTGCCACACTTTGCGGGAGACAGGCCATTTTTTCGGGGAAGCTGGCAGGTCGGGAATGGTAGTACGGGGGTCCGTTTCAGTTCAGGAGGTTGACAAGCCTCTCACCCAATGACGCGCAAGCTCTTCGATGCATAACGCGCAATCTCTCCATCGATGGTCACCAAAGCAAGCCCTTCCGCTGAGGCTTGGGCAATCAGCATCCGGTCGAATGGGTCCTTATGGATCGGCGGCAACCCGTAGACTCCGGCAATGTGTTGCGGACGCAGAACCAGCGGAGTGGCGGCCAATTGCTCCAGCGCATCGAACCACCAGGCACGCGGGTCGCCAACCTCCAGAGTGCCTTTCATGCTTTTGAGCATGACCTCCCAGTATGAAACCACGCTGAGAAGATTCGGGCCGGCAAGGATAGCCTTACGCGCCGCGGGCGAAAGAGCGTCCGGCTTGCTCAGAGCCAACAGCGCTGCGCAGGTGTCCAGAAGGAAGCCATTCGCCCCGGCACTCCCTTTCACAGGTCACCTTCCAGAAAGCGGTCCGGATCGACCGGCGCATCCCATCCCGGCAAGAGGCGGATGCGGTCCTTCATGCCTCCCAGCCGCGCTTTGCGGCGCTCCGCGGGCGGTGGAGCAATCTGGGCGACAGGACGGCCGTGGCGGGTGATGACCACAGGCTCGCCGCCCTCGACGACCCGAATCAACTCGGTAAAGCGGTTCTTGGCTTCAGCGGTACTGATGTCCATGTCTTTTATTATAGCCATAATTTATAGCCATAACAAGCAATTTGAGAACCAGTGACTAAAATGACCCTGAAAGGCTTTCCCATGCCCGTAACCATCGATCTTCCCGTTCCCATGCGCGCGCTGCTGGCCGGCGCACGCCGCAAGCAGCCCGCCCTGCTCGATTTGACCCAGAGGCTGGTCCGGGCCGAGTCACCTTCCGACGACAAAGCAGCCGTGAACGCCTGTGTTGCCTTGGCCGCAGCGCAGGCCAAAGCTCTGGGCGGGCACGTCAAGCTGCATCGCCAGAAGAGTTTCGGCGATCTGCTGGAAGCGCGCTTCGGACCAAAATCCAAAGCTGGTCCCGCGGGACGCATCCTGCTGCTTGGCCATCTGGACACCGTTTGGCCGCTGGGGACGCTCAAGACCATGCCCTGCCGCCTCTCTGAAGGCCGGCTCAGCGGACCCGGCACGCTGGACATGAAAGCTGGCGCGGCCATGGCCTTCACGGCCATCGAAATGCTCGCTGAGTCCGGACTGCTCAACCGCGAGATTGTGCTTCTGCTCAACACTGACGAAGAAGTTGGCAGCCCGGCGTCGCGCCCCATCACCGAGCGGCTGGCGGCCGAGTGCGGCGCCGTCTTCGTCGTGGAGCCGGCGCAGGGCCTGGCTTATAAAACCGCCCGCAAAGGCGTCGGCGACTGGCGCATCGACGTAACCGGCGTGGCCGCCCATGCTGGCTTGGACTTTGAAAAGGGCGCGAATGCCCTCAGCGAACTGGCCCGCATCGTAGAAACTGTCGCCGGCTGGACCAATCTGAAGCGCGGCGTGACGGTAAACCTTGGCGTCATGGGTGGCGGCTACAAATCCAACGTGATTCCCGCGCAGGCCTGGGCAGAGATCGACGTCCGCGTTGCAAGCAAAGCCGACGGCCCGCGCATCGAGCGCAAATTCGCCGCCCTCAAGCCGACGGACAAAAGATGTACGCTCACCATCGCTGGCAGCATCAGCCGCCCTCCCATGATGCGCACCCGCGGAACCGTCCGGCTCTATCGTCAGGCCCAAGCGCTGGCCGCCGAGCTGGGATTTCCGCTGGAAGAAGCCCACAGCGGCGGCGCCTCTGACGGCAACTTCACCTCCGCCCTCGGCATTCCTACCCTGGACGGCATGGGCGCGGTGGGCGAAGGCGCGCACGCTCCCCACGAATCCATCCTGGTCGAGCATCTGGCCCCCAGAACCGCCCTGCTGGCGGGATTGCTGGCGGGATGTTCAACTGCCACAGCGCCTGATACACTTTCGTGAAGAACCACTTGGAGTTAACTAAAGCCATGAAACACACAGCTCTGATTCTGTTGTTTGCAGCCAGCACCATGGTCGCAAGCGCTCAAGCCCCCGCCAAGTCAGCTACCGCCGCCGCCAAACCAGCCACGACAGCCGCCAAATCCACCACCGCCGCCAAGTCTGCGGCAGCCGCTAGCAAACTGCCTCCCGGTGTGCCGGCAGTCAAGGGAATTCATAAGACGCTCTTCTCAGTTTCCCTGGGCTATCAGGACGTCAAGATCGGCGATGGCGCCGTGGCCGAGCCCGGCAAGATTCTCAAGTACAGCTTCACCATTTGGTGCGCGACCAATGGCAGCAAGATCGACTCCTCGGCCGACCACCGCATCCCTGTGCTTGATAAGGACAAAAAGCCCGTCCTGGATGCCGACGGCAAGCCTAAACTGGGCGATCCCCAACAAGCCATCACCATGATGGGAACGGGCCGCCCGCTGCTCGGTTGGGATATGGGATTCGAGGGTATGAAGGCTGGCGGCATTCGCCGCGTCTTCATTCCCTGGCAGTTGGGACTGGGCGCGAGAGAGATTCCCGCGCGCGATGCCACCCACCCGGCGATTCCCGCCAAATCCGATTTGATTGTGGATATCGAACTGACTGAGGTGAAGGACGCTCCGGCCCCGCAGCAAGCGCATCCCGGAATGCACCCGATGCCTGGGATGCACCCAACGCCCGTCACTCCTGTTGCGCCCGCCACGACAACAACTCCTGCTGCGCCCGCGGCTACGGCAACTCCCAATGCGGCCACGGCGCCGGCAGCAACGCCCGCTGCCACGGCGCCCGCTACGGCTACGCCAGCTCCGCCCCAACCCAAGTAGCATCATTGAAACAACAAACCCATCCTTGCAGCGAGCACACGAACGCTGCAAGGATGGGTTTGTTGTTTCAGTCTCTAACTGTCGGCTCAATCAGCTAACTCCCCAGTAAGTCGGGAAGCGTTTCTATATTAAAAAATGTTAAATTTTTATAGCTGCCCAGACTGGGATCAGGCCACCCTGTTATGAGATTGATACATACCAAAATGAGATGAGTTAACTAAATATTCACACAGTTTAGTCAGATATTCATCTTCCTCTGCGAGTCTTGAAATCAAAAGCGGTCCGGAGAAATCTCCACTCATGTGGATCTACTTTTCCGGCCGTGGATCTTCATTTCGCATACCCGTTGAAAGACCATTTGGTTTTATGTTGAGGATTTTCGGAATGCGGAAATCAGTGTGCTCGATCTGCGGAACGAGCGCAACCACGATCCAATCCGACTCGAAAGGAAAATGAGAGGCCCCATGAATTTGAGACTCAAAATCGCTGCCGCATCAATTCTGGCAGTCAGTTTTGTCGCTTGTTATGGACAAACGAGCGATACGAAACCGCCGGTGAAGAAGCACGTTGCAACCAAGAAGGTGAAGACGCCTCCGCCGCCGTCAGTCCAGGAGCAGATTCAGGCGCTACGCCGCGAGTTAGAGGGTCAGATCGACAGCCTGAAGACCAGCTTGTCCGAAAAGGACGCGCAGTTGCAGAAGGCCCAGCAGGCAGCAGCCGACGCGCAAGCCTCAGCGGCCAAGGCGGAAGCCGCGGCCACGGCGCAGCAGCAAGCGGTCACTGACAACGCGGCTGCCGTCACCACCCTCCAGTCGAGCGTGACCGACCTGAAGGGCAATCAAGCTTCGCTGGCCACCACAATCTCCGACGACACCGCCGCAATCAAAAAGGAAATCGCCAGCCCCAACGCCCTGCACTACAAGGGCATCACCATCACGCCAGGCGGCTTCATGGCGGCTGAAACGGTGTACCGCCAAAAGGCGACCGGCGCCGATATTCCCACGGCCCTCAGCTCGATTCCGTTCAGTGGCGCCAACTCCGCACAGTTGAGCGAGTTCTACGGCTCTGGCCGTCAGTCTCGCGTTTCGATGATGGCGGAAGGCAAGACCGCCTCCGCCACCTATCGCGGATACGTCGAGGCCGACTTCCTTGGCGTTGGAACCAGTTCCAACAACAACCAGTCGAACAGCTACGTGATGCGCCAGCGCGTGGTTTGGGC
>Ga0255355_1000596_pt1 | contig 20523 bp, 22 predicted proteins | sample HBST75metaG_FD_189943 | JGI IMG/M metagenome (GOLD analysis project Ga0255355, IMG submission 189943) | Peat soil microbial communities from Stordalen Mire, Sweden - H.B.S.T75 | ecosystem: Environmental > Terrestrial > Soil > Wetlands > Peat | place: Sweden: Norrbotten County, Stordalen Mire...
TGGGGCGCATCGGTTTTTCCCGGTATTTGCTGTGTTTTCTGTGACTTCTGAGTATATTTTACCCGACGGGACGCCCTTATGTCATTGATTCTTTTAGTGGTTAATTGGTTTTTCAGGGACGACTAATTAGACTTATTGGTCCGGACCTCTTGCGTTGCTACGGAGAAGAAGAAAGAACAACCGCAGATCCTTCGACTCCGCTACGCTTCGCTCAGGATGACAGCGTTGTTGTGCTCAATTAGGACAGCTTTGTTGTGTTCAGGTGTTCAGGTCCGGATCAGTAATAGGTAGTCCTCCACTTGCGCTTGTTTCAAAGAAGCTCTCCACATCTGTAATCGTCGTCGTCATGCGATACGGCGGCAAGCTGGCCAGGAAGATCTTTCCGTATTGCTTCTGGCGAATGCGGGGGTCAAGAAGCACCAGTACGCCGCGATCTTCAAGGGAGCGGATGAGGCGGCCGAAACCCTGCTTCAGAGTCAGCACTGCAGAGGGAACCTGGTAGTCAAAGAAGGGCTTTCCGCCGGCTTCCTCTATGGCCGTCATGCGCGCCGCCACCACAGGATCATTCGGCACGGCAAAGGGCAGCTTATCAATGATGACGCAGCTCAGGGCCTCGCCCTGCACGTCCACGCCCTGCCAAAAACTCGAAGTTCCAAATAGCACGGCATTGGGCGTTGTGCGAAACTCCTCCAGCAGCGCTTTCCTCGGTGCCGTGCCATGCAACAGGATGGGAAAGTCAAGCACCGGCAGCAGCCGCTCGTATAAGTCGCGCATCTGCGCATAACTCGTGAACAGGCAGAAGGCGCGGCCGCGGCTCAGTTCCAGCACGCGCCGGATGCAGCGCGCCGCAGCTTCGGGGAACTCCGGATCGCGGGGGTCGGGCATCTCCGGCGGCAGGTAAAGCAGAGCCTGTTCTCCGTAATTGAAATGCGAAGGAACAATCAGTTCGCGCACTTCCGTCAGTCCCAGCCGCTTGCGCATGTGCTCGAAGCCGCCTTGTACGGTGAGCGTGGCCGAGGTGAGAACCACCGTGGGGATTTGCTCGAAAACCAGTTCGTGCAGAAGCTCGGAAACATCGATGGGCGTGGCCTGCAGGAAGGTGGTCCGCGACTGCGAGCGGAGCCCGCTGCGCCCTCCCGACCGGTCCGCAACACCTGCTGACATCCGTCGCTCCATCCAATAGACCATGTTGTGCGCGTTCGATTCGAGGATGAATTCGAGCTCCGAGCGCAGACGGGCGACGCGCTTCTTCAGCCCCGGCGCTTCGTCCACGCCTTTCATCCCCTCCATCTCCGCTTCCATCCTCTGCAACGTGGCACGCACCGCCATGTAGAGGTCGCCGGAAGTTTCAAGAAACTCCTCGCGCCCGGCAAAGGGCTGGCGTCCGTCGCCGGCCATGGGCAGCGCTGCAAAGAACATGCGCGCACGTTCGCGAATCTGCTGCGTCAGGGCGGGCAGCTTGTCCGCGCCTTCCTTGCCGCGGAGCAGAGCGTCGGTGTCCCGCGCCAACTCTTCAAAGCGCAGGTTGCTGACGGAGAGTCCGAAGTAACTGGAGGCCACATCTTCCAGCTCGTGCGCTTCGTCGAAGACCACCGCCGCGGCCTCGGGCAGGATCCCGGCGTCCGCCGCGCCGGCTGCCTCGCGCCTCACGGATAGGTCGGCGAAAAACAGGTGGTGATTGACGATGATCACGTCCGACTCAAGCGCCTTGCGCCGCATTTCGGTGATAAAGCAGCGCCCGTAATCGGGACAAGTCGACCCCAGGCAGGCTTCGGTCCGCGCATCGAGCTTTTGCCACAGCGCGCTGGACTCCGGCATGCCGGAAAGCTCGGCGCGGTCGCCGGTTTCGGTCGTCTTTTCCCACTCCGCAATCTGCTGGTACTGGTCAATCTCTTCCAGGCCGGTGAGAATCGGCTGATTGCGCAGCGCCGCGAGTTTGTGGCGGCAGAGGTAGTTGGCCCGGCCCTTCATGTAGCAGACGCGCAGGTCGCCAATCAGTGTTTCCAGAAACGGCACATCGCGGAAGAAGAGCTGGTCTTGCAGGGCCTTGGTGCCCGTGGAGATAATCACCCGCCGCCCGGTGCGCAGAGCCGGCAACAGATACGCCAGCGTCTTGCCGGTGCCGGTGCCGGCCTCCACGATCAGGTGGCGCCGCTCCTCGATCGCGCGCTCGACGGCCTTGGCCATTTCCATCTGGCCCGGACGGTACTCATAGGGCAGCGACGAACGCGCCAGGATGCCCCCCGGAGCGAAGAACTCGTAGAGCGTGGGCAGGGTGCGGGTTGGGCTCTCGCTGGGTGTCATAGGGGACCGGACGCTCTACCCATCATAGTGATGCGGACGGCCCGCGCGACCGGGAGCGGCCAACTCCCTATGAACAAAAAGGTTGAGTGAAGAGGTTGATACACAAAATCAGCAAGTTAGCTTTCGCTGCGCAGAAATCGCGAGTTAGCGAGTTGGCGGCGGTCTGTTCCAGCCGTAACGCGGCGACACGCGTCAAAATGCACGGGATGAAATAACAGATGCGCCCCTCAGCCGAAGTCCGGGTCCTTGCCGGAGACGCTGGCGTGGAACTGCTCCCCGCTCAGAAGCTGGCTATGCCGCCCATCCAGCCATTGCCCGATCAGCGCAGCCTCTTCCGGAGTGGACCCCGCTTCGATTTCCTCTGCATTCTTCAGCAGCTTCTTCCGTGTATCGGCGGCGCGTCGTGCCGAGACGGCTCTTTCTGCTTGCGCGGCAGCGTAAAGATCCGCCGCATTGATACCATGGAGTTACCGTGAATGTGCATGGTCTCCTCCCGTTCAAAAGCGGGAGGGCAAACGCAACACCAAACATTTCCCGTAAAGATAAGAAAGGACTTATTTTGCGCGGTCCTGCGTGGCTTTTCCGCTTCATTGACTTTGCCGAATGGACTAAGCATACTTAGTCCATGGCTTATACCGTCCACCAGGCGAAAACCCACTTCTCGCGGCTGCTCAAAGAAGCAGAGGCGGGACAGGAGGTTATCGTCCTGCGCGGTAAAAAACCGGTGGCGAAGATTGTGGCAATTGAACCGCCCGCGCCGACGCGCAGTCTTGCAGGAGCGTACAGGGGGCTCATCCACTGGGACGAAGACGCATTCGATCCCATGACGGATGAGGAATTAGTGGAGAGCGGTCTTGGCTATATGCTGGACGCGCCGCTTGTTCCGCCCCCGGCAGAGCTTCCGAAACGATGACCTACCTGCTCGATACGCACACTTTCCTCTGGTTGCTGGGAACACCCGAGATGCTGCCCGCAAAGGTACGGAAGATCGCGGAAGATCCATCGGCCGTGCTGGCGCTTTCGATTGTCACTCCGTGGGAAATGGCGATCAAGACCGCGGTGGGCAAGCTGGATGCCGCGGATATACTCGACGACTTTGAAGCGGTGGCGGCCAGGGGAAGATTCAGCATCCTGGAGACCGAAGCCAGGCAGGTGATTCGCAGCGGGCGCCTGCCACTTCACCATCGCGACCCTTTTGACCGGCTGTTGGCCGCGCAGGCGCTGGAGCTGCGCATTCCGATTGTGAGCCGGGACCGGGTCTTTGACCTATATGGCGTAAAAAGAGTTTGGGATTAGGAAGTACCGCTTCTTCCTTCGGGAACGAGCGGCGAATGGAGAAATATCTTGACGAAGTATCACAAGTCGGTTGTACCGAATAAGTCGCGTGCCGGAGAGCTTCCCCTGGTGGCCATTGTGGGCCGCCCCAACGTGGGCAAATCCACGTTTTTCAATCGGCTCACCAAGAGCCGCCGCTCCATTGTGGGCGACGAGCCGGGCATTACCCGCGACCGCATCTATGGCGAGTACGAGTGGATGGGCCGCCAGTTCCGCCTGGTGGACACCGGCGGCATTGTGCCGGACGACCCGGAACTGATTCCCACGGAAATTTACAACCAGGCCAAGGTTGCTCTGGAAGAGGCCGACGCCCTGGTGCTGGTGGTGGATGCGCGCACGGAGTTGGCCAGTCCCGACTACGACCTGGTGCGGCTGCTGCTGCGCGGCCACAAGCCTGTCTTCCTGGCCGTGAACAAGGTCGAGGGCGAGGCCATGGCCTATGTCGCCGAGAATTTCCGCCAGTTGGGCCTGCGCAACGTCTTTCCCATCAGCTCCGAGCACGGATTGGGGATCGGCGACCTGCTCGACTCCATCTCCGAGGCCATTCCAGCGCCGCCCGAGCCGGTACTGACGGAAGAAGAGACCCAGGCCGCCGAACAGGCAGCATTTAAAGCGGAATTCCCCGATCCCGATGAGGCCCTTCCGGAAGAATCCGACGAGGACTCCGAGAGCAATCCCACTCACGGCGAGTTCGAGCAGCACGAAACCTCAATCGCCATCATCGGCCGCCCCAACGTGGGCAAATCCACTCTGCTGAACTCTCTGACGGGAACCTCGCGCGCCATTGTTTCGCCCATCGCCGGAACCACGCGCGACGCTGTGGACGAGGTGATGGATTTCGAGGGGAGCCGGCTGCGGTTTGTGGACACGGCAGGCATCCGGCGCAAGAGCAAGACCCACCTGATGGCAGAAAAACTCAGCGTGGTCATGGCGCGCCGGCATCTTGAAGCGGCCGACGTGGCCTTGCTGGTGATCGACGCACGGGACGGAGTGACCGGGGCCGACGCCACCATTGGCGGCTATGCCCATGAGAGCGGTCGCAGCGTCATCGTGGTCGTCAACAAGTGGGACGCCGTCACCACCGGTCGCACCGACGGCAAACCGCCGGCCGACCGCGAAATCTTCGAGACCCAGTTGCGCGGAGCGCTCAAGTATTTGAGCTACGCGCCGGTGGTATTCCTCTCTGCTTTGGAAGGAACCGGGATGGGCCGCCTGCTGAACGAAGTGATCTCCGTGGCCGCCGAGCGCCGCAAGCGCGTCTCCACCGGGCAGATGAATCGCTTCCTGGAGAAGGTCGATTTCCAGCGCGCGACTGTCCCCATGTCCAAGCGCGTGCGCATCTTCTACATGACGCAAGCCGCCGTGGCGCCGCCCACTTTTGTGCTCTTTACCGATCGCGACATCAAGCTGCACTTTGCCTTCGAGCGGTTCCTCGAAAACCAGATCCGGGAGGCTTTCGGCTTCAAGGGAACGCCCATCTGGTTCAAGGTGAGGGCGCGCAATACGAAAAAGAGCGACGACTAGTTTGGCCGCGTGCGAAAAAGCTGCTTTCTGAACCCCTAGAGCTGGCAGCCGAAAACGGCAGCCAGCACCGGCCCGTTTCCCTTCCCGGTACAATAAAGGCGTGATGGACCTGGTACAGATCGAGCCCGCGCGCAAATCCCCGGCGCCCAAGCCCGAGTGGCTGAAGGCGCGCGCCCCGGTGGGGGAAAACTACCACGACTTGAAGCGCCTGGCACGCTCGCTGGCGCTTAACACCGTCTGCGAAAGCGCGCACTGCCCCAACATCGGCGAGTGCTGGCACCATAAGACCGCCACCTTCATGATGCTGGGCAACCTGTGTACGCGCCGCTGCGGCTTCTGCGCCGTTCCCAAGGGACGGCCCGAGCCCATCGACTTTGATGAGCCACGCCGCGTGGCCGAGGCCATCGCTACGTTGGGGCTGGAGTTCGCCGTCATCACCAGCGTCAACCGCGACGACGACCTGGTGGGGGGCGCACGCGCCTTTGCCATGGTTATCGATGAAGTTCGCCGCCAGGCTCCCGGCTGCCGTGTCGAAGTGCTCATCCCGGACTTCCAGGGAAACCAGGAAGCCGTCCGCACCGTCGTCGAGGCTCGTCCGGCCGTGCTCAATCACAACACAGAGACCGTCCCGCGACTCTATCGCGCCGTACGCTCCGGCGCCCGCTACGAGCGGTCTCTTGAGTTGTTGAACTACTCCAAGCAGTTGAACCCCGCGGGGGTGACAAAATCCGGCGTGATGGGGGGGCTGGGCGAGGAGACCGCCGAGTTGCTCCAGGTCTTCCGCGATCTGGCCGCGGTTCATTGCGACATCCTGACCATCGGCCAGTACCTGCGCCCCTCGCGCGACCATCTGCCCATGGCCCGGCTCTACACACCGCACGAGTTTGCCGAGCTGAAGGCTGAAGCGCTCAAAATGGGCTTCCGCCACGTCGAGTCCGGCCCCCTGGTCCGCTCCAGCTACCACGCCCACGAACAGGCCGCTTCTACCGGACTGACGGTGGTTGCGTGACCGGCTGCGTGCACAATCCCCCATCGCACCGTGGTTTTAGTAGAATTACCGTTGGCAATTTGGTTTAGCGAGGACGAAACCCCATGGCAGTCTCGATAATGGCCGGTATTCCGGCACTGAAAGAACTCAACAGCGACCTGAGGCGGCGTATGGAGCAGGCAGTGGCCACCTTCCAGGCCAGCCTGGCCTCCACGCGCACAGGCCGCGCCAGCGTGCATATGCTCGACCAGGTCAAGGTGGACTACTACGGTACGCACACGCCCATCAGCCAGCTGGCGCAGGTGTCCACGCCAGAGGCGCAGATGATCGTCGTCTCGCCCTGGGACCCCACCGTCCTGAAGGAAATCGAGAAGGCTCTGCGCACCTCCGATCTGGGATTCAATCCGCAGTCCGACGGCAAAGTGCTGCGCGTGCCCGTACCGCCCATGACCGAAGAGCGGCGGCGCGACGTCTGCAAGCACCTGAACAAGGTGCTGGAGGAACACCGCACCGCCATCCGGAACGTGCGCCGCGACGGCAACGACATCCTCAAGAAGCTGGCCAAGGACAAGAAGGTCAGCGAGGACGAGGAAAAGCGTGCGCTCGAAGAGATCCAGAAGATGACCGATGAGGAAATCCGCCGCATGGAAGAGCTTTCGCAGAAGAAGGAAGCGGAAGTGATGCAGGTCTGAACGAGTGCCAAGGGTTTCTTTTTGAACCTTTGGCAATGGATCGAAAAACCTCAATCGAAAGCACGAATGCCCCATCTCTGCCCTGGAAACAGGTCGCAAAGATGGGGCATTTCAGCATATGTCAGCTCAGGTTAACAAGGTCCATTTCCTTCCCTGCCAAACCCACGTACTTATATCTATGCGTAGACTGTCCCTCGGCCGGAAGCAACGCTTTTTGCCTTCGGTACTCTTGCTCCTACCGGAGGATGCAGCTCGACGCTGCTGCGCATCCTGAGGCGATCCGCATAGTTCAACAGCTTTTCAATGCTGATCTTGGCGATTCTCCCGCGCATCAGATTGCTGACATTAGGCTGATACTCGTCGAGCACGTCCACAAGTTCCCGCTGCGTCAATCCTCGCCGGTCAATCTCCGCCAGGATGGCTTCTACGATTGCCGCCTTGAATTTCAGCGCGGACGCCTCCGACCTGGAGAATCCCAGATCGTCCAGCACGTCCCCTTTCGTGATATGTATAGGCTTGTCCATGAGATAACCACCCCGTTGGTCCGGTTGTATTCGTTTCTTACTTTCGTTGCTTGCGCAGTCTCTCCAGCACGATCTGCAACCGTGCCGCCGCCAGGTCTTTGTCCCGCCGATCCGTCTTTCGGCTGTCCTTCTCAAAACAATGCAACACATGAATGACGTTGTCGATCTTTGCCAGGTACATCATTCTGTACCAGGTCCGCTCATCGCCCTCTTTTAATTCCCAAACGCCCTTGCCGACGGAGTTCATGGGACGGTGCTCGCACCGCGGCTGCCTGCCGTTTTGAATCTGGCGCAAAGAGAATCCAAAAGTTGACTTTACTTCGGAGGGGAACCCAATCAGCACCTCTTTCGAGTCGCCTTCCCATGCAATATCCGCGGGTTCTTGCCCCTCAAGATCTGTCATTGCGGATTCAATATATAACATTTTATATGTAATCGCAAATCACACATGGCTTGTATCCCGGACGGGAATCATTACAGATCGAGCTTTCCCGTCCTCCCGCGGACTCTGCAGCGGAAGGACGGGGAAACACCGCGTTACTTTTTCGGGCGCTTATAGAAAGGGATCGCCACCTGCTTAGCCCTTACGCGATTCGCGCGCACCTCAACCAGCACATCTTCGCCGCTGGCCGCCACTGCTGTTGGCACCAGTGCAAAGGCGATGTTGGTCTTCAAGAACGGTGCGGGCGAGCCGGAGGTAATGGTGCCAATGCGTTCTCCGTCCAAGGACAGTACGGAGTACCCGTCGCGGCCGATGCCCCGCTCCACCATTTCGAGGGCAATGAGCTTCCGCTTCGGGCCGCCCGCAGCCTGCACGGCCAGCAGAGCCTCCCGGCCAATAAACTCGCCCTTGTCCAGCTTCAGCCAGCGCTCCAGGCCCGCTTCCAGGACGTTGATGGAGTCGGAGATTTCGTGGCCGTAGAGCGGCATTCCCGCTTCCAGGCGCAGGGTGTTGCGCGCGCCCAGCCCGCAGGGGCGAATGCCGAACTCCTGGCCTGCTTCCATCAGGGCTTCCCACATCTTTACCGTGGTCGGCTCGTCCGAAGGGATGTACACCTCGAATCCATCCTCGCCCGAGTAGCCGGTGCGCGCGATCAACACATTGGCCACGCCCGCCACTTCGCCAAAGGCGAACCAATAGTTCCTGATCCCCGCCAAGTCGACTTTGGTGAGCTTCTGCAGGGTCTCCAACGCCCGTGGCCCCTGCACGGCAAGCTGCGAGTAGTAGGACGAGTAGTCGCTCAGATGAATCGACGGGAACCCGCCCACTTGTTGGCGAATCCAGGCGTAATCCTTGTCCTTGGTTCCGGCGTTGACGACCAGAAGATAGTCGTTCTCGCTCAGCCGATGGACCAGGATGTCGTCGACATAGGTTCCTTCCGGTGTCAGCAACGCGGAGTAGTGGGCTTGGCCGTCCTTGAGGCGCGAGGCGTCGTTCATGGTGATGTGCTGCACGGCGGCCAAGGAGCCCGGCCCGCGGAACTGAATCTCGCCCATGTGGCTCACGTCAAAGAGTCCCACGCTGGTGCGTACGGCCAGATGCTCGGCCATCACGCCGCCTCCCGGCCCGGGGTACTCGACCGGCATATCCCAGCCCCCGAAGTCCACCATTTTGGCCTTCAGCGCGCGGTGTGTGGCGTTCAGTGCGGTTTTCTTGAGCGGGGTGGCGATGGCGGCGGAGTCGGTCATGGAGATTCCTTTCAAGCTGTACAGTTGTACCCTGTTCACGATAGGGACTCGGCAGGGGCGGGGTCAAACTTGGGCGTTCCCGCGTTAGGATCAGAAGAAGGAACTCCAGCGGGAAGGAAAGACGAATGAATCAGGTTCGCGGCGTCATCATGATTTTGTTGGGAGGCTTTGCCCTCTACCAGGGATGGATGATCCACACCGGCCAGCGCGCCATGTTGGCCTATGGCGTGGGTGTGTTGGCAGTTGCCGTGGGCGTCTGGCGGCTGACCCGCAAGCCCCCCGAGCGGCTGGTCTGAGCGCGGGTTGCATCACGGCCAACCAGCGGTCGCACAAACGCTCTTTTGATGCAGAAATCCAGATCTCCGGACGGTGCAATGCCAGGCACACCCACCCTCTACAACCGCATCCAGGGCCGCAACCTGGAACGGCTGGCGGCCTTGAGCGACGGTATCTTTGCCGTCGCCATGACGCTGCTGGTGCTCGACCTGCACATTCCCGCTGCGGCCCAGGTGCACTCCGAGCGTGAGTTGCTGTTCGCCCTGGTACCGCTTGGCCCGCAATGGGTTGCCTACGGGATGAGCTTTCTCACTCTGGGCATTTTCTGGGCCGGGCAACAGACCCAGCTCAACCACATCCGCGAGGGCTCGCGCGATCTGACCTGGATTCACCTTGGGTTCCTGTTCGCGATCAGCCTTCTGCCCTTCTCCACGCGCCTGCTGGCCGAGTTCATCACCTACCGCGCTGCGCTGGGCATCTATTGGCTCAATATCCTGGCCCCCGGCGCCATGCTCTATTGGAGCTGGACGCACGCGACGCACGCCGATCTGATCAAGGCAGATACGCCCGCGGAGGTGCGCGGCAGCATCTGCCGGCGGGTGCTCATTGCGCAGACGCTCTACGCGGCTGGAGCGGCTCTCTGCTTCATCAATACCGGGGTCAGCATCGGGGCCATCGTGCTGGTGCAATTGAACTACGCCATTGCGCCGCGGCTTTGGCGGCGAAAGCGCGGTTGACTGTGCGGCAACATCATTTGGCTTTACTTGTGCCGCGCCCGCCAGAACGAGCTCACTCCCAGGTAGAAAAACACCACAACCACCCCTGCAGTCACCAGAAAGGTGCGGTGGTCGGGACCTTGGGCATAGCTGGCCCGCACCTTCCAAAGCGTCGGGGCGAAAACAACCACCGGCAGAAAAAAGAAAACACCGGTCACTTCAAGCCATAGAATGCCGCCCACCCGGCGGAAGGGGCGCAGAAAGCCGCCTACGCCGCGCGCCAAGCCTGCAGTGGCCCGTCCCGCAGTTTGTCCGCCCGTTCGTCCGCGCACGCCTGCGCCTGCAACCACTTGAGGCGCAGGAGCGGGAGCGGCATTCTGTGCGCTGGCGGCCATGCGCTGGCCGGCAATCCGTGCACCGACCCGCAGCCCGGTGCCCAGGACTCGTCCAATCGTTTGAGGTCTCACTTCGATATGATGGTAGCAGCGGCGGTGGGCGAAGCGCATTTTTCTGGTGTTCCCTGCGCTTCGCTGTTGCTCCAAAACCGCACTGGAAGTAAGGTAGATAAAACTCACGACGCTCCCCGCGCAATTTCTCGCGCAGGCCGCCCTTGGAGGTACCCCGTGACATCCCGTCTGCGCGAACTGATTCAGCAACTGGGCGAAGCGATTCATGAGTCGGTGATTGAAAGCGAGCAAATTGCCGGGGTGGTACAGGACATCCGGGAGCACGGTTTCGATGTGCTGCTGATGCTTGAGGCCACGATCGGCCTCAACGAGGTCGCCACCAAAGAGGCCGAGGAGGCCGGTGAGGCCGGCGACGAGTCCGAGACCGAAGCTCCCTTCACCAAGAACGACTTGAGCTTCCTGCGGTCGTTGCGCATTGCTGTCGAGGGTGATGAAGGCGAGAGCAACGACAAGCCGGACGAATAGGCTCTGGGGCAATGCTGGCCAGGGAAGGCACTTCGCCTACTGCTTTTCCGACGCGAAATACACCACTACGCCGCTGAGCAGAGCCAGGATGGCCAGCACGGGAAACACCAGCCACAGGTTGCTGTCAAAGCTGGCGGGGGCGGTGGACCACAACGCCTCAAAGTGCAGAGCCTTGGGCAGATCCTCAAACCACGCGAGCCAGCCGTGGTCTTTTCCGGCCTGCGACACCAGAAATCCCGCGGCAACCAGTAGTGTGACGGTGAGAGCGAAGATCTCCGCACCCAGGACGGGCTTGCGGATGCGCTCGATGGCGGCATTGCGGCGGCGCAGTTGCGCGCGCCACCAGAGCGGCCCTGGAGCCTCCAGCCGCGCCTGGGAGCCCGCTTCGACCCGCGCCTTCTGGAAAGCGCCGCTCACCAGCACCAGTTCTCCGCAGACGCGGCAGGCGCCGGCGTGAGCGCGCAACTCCGCAGGGCAGGCATGGGGCCATTGGCCGAGCTTCAAGAGTTCCGCTACTTCCTTTTCCCGCGCGCACCCAAAGAGCGTCATGGCTGCCTCCTGTCGTTCAAATCCTGTTCCCGCAGCAGGCGGGCAATCTTGTGCCGGGCCCGAAACAGCAGCAGCCGGATACTGGCCGAAGCCAAGCCGGTGATTTCTGATATCTCCCGGTGAGAGTGGCCCTCGGCATAGGCCAGCCAAAGCAGTTGGCGATCGCGAGGGCGCATCAGCATCATGGCCGGTCCCAGCACCGCCCGCGAGTCCGCTTGGCTCGACTCGTCCGGCGCCTCGAAGAATTCTTCCGGAATCTCCTCGATGGAGGCTTGCCGGGGACGTCGCCAATGGCCGCGGAGCAGGTTGGTGGCAATGCGGAAGAGATAGCGCCGTGCAGCCACCTCGCCTTCCTCAAGCCGCCTGGCGCCCAGGAAGCGCACGTAGCTCTCCTGCATCAGGTCGTCAGCCAGCGCGGGGTCTGTGGAGACGCGCGCCAGATAAGCCCACAGCGCACGCGCTGAGCGCTCGTAGAACCCGGCGAACTCCTCACTCTCCATAGGCGGGCAGGCGACCGCCTTCGCGTCGCCTGCTAGCACATTCGGAATGACTGATTCCCAGGACATGGGCTTTGGTTTCCTCACCGTCGTAGGGTCCCTTCCGGCTCACTGCTGGTCCTTGGGGCCGTTTGGGGAACCGTACGGCAATTCGTTTCTGTTCGAACCGCTGGGATTCTCCGGCATCAGACCAAGACGGGCGGCCAGAACCCAGGTGACTCCCGCGGAGATGATAAATCCCAGACCGGGCATCAGTACTACTGTACCGAAAACCAGCATGGGAATCTCCATTTCTGTACTGGCATGGCGAAGAGCGAGCAGTCCCGCGCCCAGCAGACTGAGCACAATGCCGATCTGCAATGGGGTGAGTACGCGGGCCAGGGCGTTGGGCATCTGTTGCTGCTGCTCAAAACCAACCGGAATGGGCGCCGCTTCCAGGAACTTCTTGCCGGCTTCCGTCTCCATGTAGAGCGCCAACTCCTGATTGGTCCCGAACTTCTCGATCAGTCTTCCATGCACTTCGCTTTGCAGCTTGAAGATGCGACCCCAGCGACGGTTTTCCAAAAAGACACGGATCAGCCAGACGAGAGCGACAAGGAAAAACGCAAAGCCCAGCAAGGGCTGTAAGTTATAGACAAGACTCTGAGCCATTGGCGGATTCTGACGATCAGCGACCATGTCCGGCCAGACCGCGCGTTGCAGAGCCTCGTCGGAGCCTCCTCCTTGCCCGTGATCCATGTGCGTGAAGAGGTAGAACTCAGGGTTTCGAGCGACCTCGGGATGGCGCGTAAGAAACTCGGCCAATTGCGGGTTGTTGTGGTTCACGTACTCCTGGTTGGAGAGCAGCGACGGATCGTGCGAAACCACCGTGGTCAGCGTCGGGCTCAGCCGCAGCAGCTTGATCATCTCGGTCTGGGTGGCGGCCACGTCCTTTTCGGTGGGAGCCGGAGCGGCGTAAGCGGGCGCCTGGGCAGGAGCAGCAGGTCTCGCAGCAGCAGCGGCAGCGGCAGGCCGCGCGGGCGTTTGCGCGGAGGCAAGCGAGGCAAAGAGCAGAACAGGCGCCGCGGCGGAAACCACCAGGCGGAGCAGGGTGCAGCAGCGATTGTGCATTTTTGTTTTCCCCTCAATCGAAGCGATGCTTTAATCCGCTTCTGCCTACACAACGAATGAGCGGGGGAATCGGTTAACGGAATTCTTCCGGAGGCTTTCTTGAAGGAGCAGTGTGAGCGTGGGCCGGGAGGCCCACGCTACAGCCGACCGGGAGGTCGGAGTTACAAGGGATTGCTTGATACAGACTGGTTTCGGTCTAGCTGATTCCCTCCTTCAGCCGCGGCCACAGAGAGCGTTTTGCGTCGTGATCGATGATCGGGTCTCCGTCGCACTCGACTTCAATCACCGTGGAAGGCTGATCGGGCGCCTTCAAGGGCAATCCCGTCAAACGCAGGGAGAACTCGTCCTGCGTAAATGCCACGCTCTCGCCGGTCTTCAGGAGCCGCGCCGACTTGACTTTGGGCTTGAGGCCGCCGATGGCAATGACCGCTTCAGGCTGGTAGAAGCTCAACCACTCCGCCGCAGGGGTATGGCCGGGCCAATACTGCTGATGGATGTAAAGCGTGTTGCCGCGGCGCGTGTAATTGGCATTGGTGTTCCAGCCGAAGGAACCGCGTTCTGCGCCGTAGATTGACTTGCCGTTGGTCTCCAGCCACTTGCCCACGGCTTCCAGAACGGTCACCGTCTCTTCCGGAATCGAGCCGTCGGGTTTAGGGCCGATATTCAGCAGGTAATTGCCGCCGCTGCGCGCGCAGTTGATCACGTTAGCCACAATGGTCTTGGGCGTCTTCCAGGCGTCGTCGGCGCGATTGAATCCCCAACTGTCGTTGAGGGTCATGCAGCTCTCCCAGGCGCGGCCCGCGGGGGCTGCTTCGATGTTCTGCTCCGGGGTGGAGAAGTCGCCCTCGAGGCCGTTGCGGTTGTTCACAATGATCTCCGGCTGCAGCTCGAAGACCATCTGGTTCATGCGCTCCGACTCCCACTCCGCGGCGGTCAGCGGCCAGTCCACGTCGTACCAGAGGACGTCGATCTTGCCGTAGTTGGTGAGCAGCTCGCGAATCAGCCCGTGGGTGTACTCCACAAACCGCTTGCGCGCGGCCGCGTCGGTCTTGCACTTTGCGCCGTCCGGATGGTGCCAGTCCATCAGCGAGTAATAGAAGCCAACACGCAGGCCTTCGGCGCGGGCCGCTTCCACGAACTCACGGACCAAGTCGCGTCCCGGGCCTTGCTGGGCCGCGTTGTAATCGGTGAGCTTGCTGTCCCAGTGGCAAAAGCCCTCGTGATGCTTGGTGGTCATCACCATGTACTTCTGGCCGGCTCGTTTGGCCAGGCGGGCCCACTCGCGGGCGGCATTGGGCTTGGGGTTGAAGTGCTTGGCCAGCAGCTCATACTGGGCCAGCGGAATGCCCTCGACCTCTTTGGCCCACTCATGCTGCCCGATCACGCTATAGAGGCCCCAATGGATGAACATGCCGAACTTGGCCTGATGCCACCACGCCATTCGCTCGGCCCGCGTGGCCGCCTGTTTGCTCAAGGCCGGCGAGTTCTGCTCGACAGCATTTGCGCCCGGTAAAGCCAACGCTTCAGAATGCGCCGCGCTCACCGCCAAAGCTCCCGCCGCGCCCAACCCCTTCAAGAACGAACGCCTCGAACTCTCGCTCCAATCCACTGTGGTTTTCCTCTCTTCATCGAATTCGCTACCGCGTAAACAGTCCAATTTACGCCGGCGAAAGTGTAGCAGACGGGAGGAAAGGAGACGGAAAGAGGAGATCCGGACGGCCAGGTCTGTGCTGTCCCAGGCGCCCAAATGCGAGGCACCTGGGGGCCCCCATCTTCAGTGGTTGAGCTTGCTTCTTTCGGCGACTGGGACACCCATCTTCAGTGCTTGTGCTTGCTTCTCCCGGGACCTGGGGCACCCGGCGTCGTACGTCCCAAATTGATACTCAGGATCGCAATCCGGTTTGACTTCCCTACGTCGGTTTGCTCAGATAACCTTTCGGGTCCTCTTAGCGTCAGGAAGAGCAGGTAAACAAAAATGAAAGTTCTGATCTTGGGTTCAGGGGGCCGCGAACATGCGCTGGCCTGGGCGGTAAAGCGGAGTGAGCGCGTTACGGAAGTGGTGTGCGCGCCGGGCAATGGCGGCATTGGCCAGATCGCCCGCTGCGTGCCGGTGGACCTGCGCGATGTGGAGGCCATGGTGCGCCTGGCCGAGCAAGAGAAGCCCGGCCTGACCATCGTGGGGCCGGAGCTGCCGCTCTCGCTGGGCGTCGTGGATGCCTTGCAGGAAAAGGGATTCCGCGTCTTTGGCCCCTCGCGGGCCGCCGCCATGCTGGAGACCAGCAAGAGCTTCGCCAAGCGCTTTCTGCAGCGCCACAAGATTCCCACGGCCCACTACGCGGTCTGCACCTCCGCGGCCGAGTTGGAAAAGGCCATCGAGTTCTTTCACGCGCCTATCGTGGTCAAGGCCGATGGGCTGCACGCCGGCAAGGGCGTGGTCATTTGCCAGTCACGGCGGACCGCCATCGAGGCCGCGCAGGGCATCTTTTCCGGCGCTCTGCTGGGCGAGACGGAGCAGCAGGTGATCCTGGAGGAGTTCCTCGAAGGGGATGAGATCAGCTTCCTCTGCCTGAGCGACGGCAAGCATGTGACGCCGCTGGTTCCGGCGCAGGATCACAAGCGCATCGGCGAAGGCGACACCGGCCCCAATACGGGCGGCATGGGCGTCTACTCCACCGACAAAATGCTCGATTCCGCCATGACGGAGTGGATTCTGCGGCACATTGCCGTGCCTACCATCTACGGTATGGCCAGCGAGGATGCGCCCTTCAAGGGCGTGCTCTACGTGGGGCTGATGATGACCGCGCGCGGACCGCAGGTGCTGGAGTTCAACGCCCGCTTTGGCGATCCTGAGACCCAGGCGATCCTGATGCGGATGGAGAGCGACCTGGTGGATGCTTTGGAGGCCTGCGTGGACGGCCGGCTCGCCGAGACCGAACTGCGCTGGAGCCCTGGGGCCTCAGCGTGCGTCGTTGCCTGCTCGGCCGGCTACCCCGGCAGTTACAAGACCGGCATTCCGATCACCGGCCTGGAGGAAGCCGCCAAGGTTCCGGGCGTGGAGATCTTCCATTCCGGCTCGGTGCTGAAGGATGGGCAACTGCTGACCGCCGGGGGCCGGGTGCTGGGAGTGACCGCCGCCGGTCCAACGCTGGAACAGGCCCTGGCCAGCGCCTATCAGGCTATGGCGCTGGTTCACTTCGACGGCATGTATTACCGCCGCGACATTGGCCACCGCGCACTGAGGAGGAAGGCATGAGCGTTGGAATCACCATGGAAGAGATGCTGGGCTGGGATGTGGAGGCCTCTGCTTTCTGGAAAGCGCATCTGGACGCCAACCCGGCTTTGCTCGAGCTGCCCTGCGGGATCGGCGGAGCCGCCGATGTGCAGCAGTTTGTCCGGCATATCTGGGGAGTGGAATTGCGTTGGGCGCAGCGCCTGGCCGGCCTGCCCGTGATTACGATCAAAGATATGATGGCCGGGCCGCTGGAAGCCCTCTTCGAAGTCCATCTCCAGGCCGTCGAGATCTTCCGCGGGTTGCTGACCGCTCCAGAGCAAAGCTGGGAAGAGACTTTCACGCTCAATTTCGATTGGGTTCCGCCCGAGGCGCGTATTGTGTCCCGGCGCAAGGTTCTTGCACACACACTCTTCCACAGTCAGCGGCATTGGGCTCAGCTGGCCACACTTGTCCGCGTGGCCGGGTTCCCGTCAGGGTTCAAGGGCGATCTGCTCTTCAGTCCTGCGCTGCGCTAGAAGCCGCAACCGGCGTTTGCCCCTGCAGGGCATCTTGTTCCTGCACCTGTTGCGCGGGCGTCCGTTGCTGTTTGAAGCAGACGCGGCACAGCACGGGCCTGCCCTGGGTGGGTTTGAAGGGGACCGTGGTCTCCTCACCGCACTGGGCGCACCGAGTCCGGGTTTCCGGACGCACCCTGGAGCCGCTGCTGGCACGCTTCGCCTTGCACTGCTTGCAGCGCTTGGGGTCGTTCTTGAAGTCTTTGTCGTGGAAGAATAGCTGCTCGCCTGCGGTAAATACGAATTCTGCACCGCAATCGATGCACTTGAGTACTCTGTCCGAATAGTCCATGGCCGGCTTCCCTAGGCAGGGATTCTGTTTGAAATCGGCCATGACGCTGAAACTTGCCGGTCCCGTTTCCCTGTCTACGTGCTGCGATCAACAACTAGAACCAGGGCCCGGGCCGCAACAAGATCTGCGGCAAATACCGCGCCAATCCGGCGAACCGGAGAAACGCGGATAACACTACCATGCAACCCAGATGCAGAGCGATGAACAAATAAAGCTAAAGCAAAAATCGCGACTCACCACCCCGGCCTGATCTTTCGGTCTTTGGTTTGCTGCCCACATCTTCAGCGGGAGCAACCGGGGCGGCGAGTGTCGCGACTGTTTTGAAACTAGTCCTGCTCTTTACGAGCCTTTTTGCGATTCCGTTTACGCGCCAAAGCTGCCTTCACGCGCTTCTTCTCACCAGGCTTCAGGTAGTAGGAGTGACGCTTAACTTCCTTGATAATGTCTTCCTGCTGTACCTTCCGCTTGAACCGGCGTAGCGCATTTTCCAGCGGCTCGCCTTCCTGTACACGAACTTCCGCCAAAAAGGAAACACCTCCAAACGTGCCAAGTGGCAACTCTTATGATACGGGAAACATTGCGTGTGAGGTCAAGCTTGTCCCACTATTTGTGGGGAGTCTGCCCTGGTTTCGATTCAAAACGGGAAACATTCGTCTTCCAGACACAGTCTGAGTGTATAAATTCAGGACACTTACGCTTTTCTGCGGGTTTCTTCCCGGCCCTTCGCCCGGCACCGGCCTCCTCCCGCACCGGCTGCCTGCGTGTCTTAAACTTGCCCTAGAGGTCTGTTTTTCATGATTCGCAGCTACCAGGGGCGGCTGCCCCAGTTCCCCGCCAGTTGTTATGTCGATCTCTCCGCCCAACTCATCGGCGACGTCACCCTGGGCGAGCATTCGTCGGTGTGGATGAATGCGGTTCTGCGCGGCGACGTGAACTCCATCCGGGTGGGAGCCAACTCCAACGTGCAGGACTGCGCCGTCCTCCATGGCCAGCGCAATGTGTTCCCGGTGATCGTCGGGGATTGGGTGACCATCGGCCACAACGCCACGGTCCACGGCTGCATCGTCGAAGATGAGGTCCTCATCGGCATGGGCGCCACCATCCTTAACGGAAGCCGCATCGGCTCGGGGTCCATCATCGCGGCCGGCGCAGTCGTCCCTGAAGGCACAGAAGTGCCGCCGCGCACGCTGTGGGCCGGCGTCCCTGCCAAGCTGCGCCGCGAACTCTCGGAGAAGGACCGGGCCCTGATCCTGGAATACGCCCAGAACTACCTCGACTACACAGAGATTTATTTGAAGGAACCCGCGGCCAGGAAGGCAGAGGGGAAACGCGCCTGATGAGCAAGAGGCTTAATAAGGGGTTTTGTCAACAAAATCAGCAAGTTAGATTCCGCTGCGCGGAAATCGCGAGTCAGCGAGTTAGCGGCGGTTCATTCCAGCCGTGGCTCGTTTCCTGATGAGCCCGCTTACGAGATGCTGCGGAAGAGCCAGTAAAGCAGGCCGGAGAGCAGGGCCGCGGCGGGAAGGGTGAAGACCCATCCGGCGGCGATATTGCGGACCGTGCTGAGGCGCAGTCCTCCTCCGTTGGCGACCATGGTGCCGGCCACTCCCGAGCTGAGGATGTGGGTGGTCGAGACGGGCAGGCCGAAGTTGTCGGCGGCGAAGATGGTGCCCATGGCCACGATACCGGCGGCGGCGCCCTGGGCGTAGGTCATCTGCTCGTTGCCGATCTTTTCGCCAACGGTAATCACGACGCGCTTCCAGCCCACCATGGTGCCCAGACCGAGCGCCAACGCGACCGCAACCTTGACCCAGTTGGGAATGAACTTGGTGGCCTTGTCGACCTTGCTCTTGTAGTTCTTGAGGACGGCGTTCTCTTGCGGGGTGAAGGACGGGTTGCCGCTCTTCTGCATGAGGCGGATGGCTTCGCTGGCCACGTACATGTCGTTGCGGACATTGGTCTGATCCTGCGCGGGAACGGACTTGAAGGCCTTGTAGAGAGCGACTTCGTGGTCGAGGTCTTCGACCAGTTCCCGCAACGCGAGAATGGTGGCCGGCTGAATCTGCTTGGTACGGATGTAGTCGGTGACTTCGGCGCGGGCGTCGGGGCCGAGAATCGCGTTCTTGTCCACGTGGCGGTCGAGGATGTGGCCGGCCTGCTCGGAGGCGGCGATGAACTCCTGCATATCCTGTGCGGTGACGGCGTGATTGAGGGCGTAGGCGGTGGGAACGGTGCCGATGAGGATGAGCATGATCAAGCCCATGCCCTTTTGGCCGTCGTTGGAGCCGTGGAAGAAGCTGACGCCGGTGCAGGTGAGCAACAGCAGCATGCGCACTGGCCACGGTGGCGGCTGATTGTTTTTGGGCGCCTCGTACAGCGACGGGTACTTGACGAGCCGTTTGGAAATCAGAATCAGCAGGCCGGCCAGGACAAATCCCATCACCGGAGAGATGAGCAGCACCTTGAGGACCTTCATGGCCTGGTCCCAATCCACGCCGGAGGTGCCGTTGTGGACGTGCATCATCTGGTTGGCCACGCCGACGCCGATGATGGAGCCGACCATGGTGTGGGAACTGGAAGCCGGAAGCCCGAACCACCAGGTGCTCAGGTTCCACAGAATCGCCGCAATCAGCAGCGCAAAGACCATGGAGAAGCCAGCGCCGGAGCTGACCTGCAGAATCAGTTCAACGGGCAGCAGCGTGATGACCGCGAAGGCCACCGTGCCGGTGGAAACCAGTACCCCGGCCAGGTTGCAGATGCCGGACCAGACCACGGCAATATCCGGCTCAAGAGAGTGGGTGTAGATGACCGTGGCGACGGCATTGGCCGTGTCATGGAAGCCGTTGACGAACTCAAAGCCGAGGGCGATGAAGAGCGCCAAGGCCAGCAGCAGATAGGGCCAGACGCTGGTGACGGTGACCGCGTCGAGGTCGCTGGCGACATGAAAAGCGATGTAGCAGAGGCCAACGGTCAGAGCCAGCAGGAAGACAGCAATCCCCGTGCGGCTGGAGGCATTCGACTGCTTGCGGTCGAGCAAGGATGTAGTGGGCGGGAGAGTCTCAACAACGGCTGCCATGTCGGCCATTAGATTTCTCCAATGTGGCCGAAAGTAGTGGTTGCGAGACAGGTGGTGCGAAATCCAGGCTCAACCACGGAAATCGAATACCAATAGAAAAAAGTTGATTTCTGAATGGAACGTGAAGCGCCGGATAAATGGACGTCCATAAAACCCCAACAACCGCATTTTCGCGCAGTTGTTTGCGTAGCACGGCTGGGAATTCACCGGGCTGTCATGATTTTACACGGGGA
>Ga0255355_1000606_pt1 | contig 20188 bp, 16 predicted proteins | sample HBST75metaG_FD_189943 | JGI IMG/M metagenome (GOLD analysis project Ga0255355, IMG submission 189943) | Peat soil microbial communities from Stordalen Mire, Sweden - H.B.S.T75 | ecosystem: Environmental > Terrestrial > Soil > Wetlands > Peat | place: Sweden: Norrbotten County, Stordalen Mire...
TCCGGCCAAGAAAATCTTTGGGATGGAAAGCACCCGCTGAACTGTTCCTCCCAGAAGGTGCTTTCGACTTCGTCCAACACTGGTCAGCTAAAATCAAACCCGTTGCACTTGTACCTTGAATCCACCCACCCAGCGGAGAGCGCGAATGAGCACTGTGCATAGAGGCAGCCGAAGGGATTTCCTGAGCAGGTCTCTCACCGGCGCAGCATTCCTGTGCGCGGGCGGCGCGATGGAACCGTTAGCCGCCGCGGAACCCATTACGCCAGGCACGAAATCCAGGGTTGTCGTTGCGCACGATGAACTGCTGCGCGGCACAGGCGCTACGGTGGATTCGCGCCGGATGCTGGCCCTGTTGGATCGCGCTATGCAGGCTCTCACTGGCCGGGATCAGCCGGCGGAGGCATGGAGAAAGCTGGCCCGTCCCGGCGAGATGGTCAGCCTGAAGGTGAATACTCTGGGAGGCCGCGGAATCTCCACCAATGTTCATCTGGTCGCGGCCATCTGCGAACGCTTGCAAGAGGCGGGCATCAAGGCCAGCGACATCGTGGTATGGGACCGCGACAGCAACGAATTGGAACGCGCGGGCTTTCACGTCGCGATAGGCGGAGACCGCGTGCAATGTTACGGCACTGATCGTGTTGGCTACGAAGAGGAACTGGCCGCTTGGGGCAGCGTGGGCGGCTGCTTGTCAAAGATCCTTACCCAGCGCTCGAATGTGCTTATCAATCTTCCCGTGCTGAAAGATCACGACGGCGCGGGCGTCACCATCGCTCTCAAAAATATGTACGGCGTGATTCATAACCCCAACAAGTACCATCCCAACGGCTGCAATCCCTTCGTCGCGGATCTGAATATGCTGCCGGAGATTCGAAACAAGATGCGATTGACGATCTGCGATGCGACCACAGCGATGTACGAAGGCGGGCCGGGCTACAAGCCGGAACACAGTTGGAACGCGAATGCCCTGCTCGTTTCCTCTGATCCGGTGGCGCTGGACCATACCGGCTGGCGGATGATCGAACGCAAGCGCACTGAAAAAGGATTGAAGACGCTGGAGGCCGAGGAGCGCGCGCCACGCTACATTGCAACCGCGGCCGATGCGGAGCACCGTCTGGGTATGAACGATCCCAGAAAGATTTCACTGATCGAGGTATAGCCGGAAAAGTTGCAAGGAGATCCAAAATGTCTTGTGCGCTGGATGTGGAAGGAATCATGAAAGGACCGACTGGTCATCCGTTTGATCGCCGCTCGTTTTTGAAGTGCGCCTTGGCCTCGGGCGCGGCGCTGGGCGTGAGCGGCGTTGCGGAGCCAGCCGCCGCCATACCATCCGGCGCGGCTTCCCAGACTGGCGAGGATGCGCGCTTCGTTGTTGAAGCCAAGTTCTACCAGAAGCAGCCGAATCGCAAGATCAAGTGCGGGCTGTGTCCGCGCGGATGTGTGGTGGGCGACAAGGAACGCGGCTACTGCGGCGTGCGCGAGAATCGCGGCGGCACATATTACACGCTGGTCCACTCGCGGGTGTGCTCGGCGCACGTTGACCCGGTTGAGAAGAAGCCGCTCTTCCACTATCTGCCGGGATCGGTCGCCTTCTCGCTGGCCACGGCCGGCTGCAACGTGAATTGCAAGTTTTGTCAGAACTGGGAGATCTCCCAGTCGCGCCCCGAACAAATACACTCCGAGTACGTTCCCCCGCAACGCGTCGCCGAATTGGCGAAGCAATACGGCTGCCCCACGATTGCCTACACGTACAGCGAGCCTGTGATCTTCGCCGAATACCTGATGGATACCGCCGATGCGGGCCATGCTGCCGGCATCCGCAGCATCGTGGTCTCGAACGGCTATATGCAGGAAGAAGCGTTGAAGGCGGCCTACGGAAAGATGGACGCGGTCAAGATCGATCTGAAGTCCTTCTCCGAGTCGTACTATCGACAGGTTGTCTCAGGACAATTGAAGCCGGTGCTGGAGTCACTGGTCACGCTGCGCAAGATGTGCAAGTGGACGGAGATTGTTTACCTGGTACTGCCCACGCTCAACGACAGCGATCAGGAATTTCGCGGCCTGGCGCAATGGATCAAGGCCAACCTGGGTACGGATGTGCCGCTGCATTTTACGCAGTTTCATCCTGAATATCTGTTGAAGAACCTGCCCATTACGCCGGTGCCCACGCTGGAACGCGCCAAGGCGATTGCCGACGCCGAGGGGCTGCACTATGTTTACATTGGCAATGTTCCGGGGCATCCCTCGCAAAACACGTATTGCCCCAAATGCCACAAGATGATCGTGGAGCGCGTGGGATTTACGGCAAACAAGGTGCTGATCCGCAAAAACAGTTGCCCATTCTGCCAGCATCCGATTCCCGGCGTCTGGCACGTATGAGAAGACCGGCTGGTGTTAGGCCGAGGAGGTTTCGCACATGAGCATCGCCATGACCACAGGCGCCTATTGGCTGGCGCCACTTATTGCTTTCCTGGTGTTAACGCCGCTCAAGCATGTTGACGGCGGCGACCCGCAGAAGATACGGCAAGCAGCGGTCGCGGGCAGTTTTTATCCGGCCGACCCGCAGGTTATTTCGGCCATGATCGACGACCTGCTGGCCAAGGTCTCCGGGCCGCCGGTGACCGATCCGATACTCGCAGCAGTGGCGCCGCACGCCGGCTATCAATACTCCGGACCCGTGGCGGCCTACACCTACGCCGCACTGAAGGGACGCAAGTACACGCGGGTCGTCGTGATTGCGCCCTCACACTATGAGGCCTTCGATTACTCCTCCGTCTACGATGGCGACGCTTATGCAACGCCGCTGGGAAACGTGCCGGTGGACAAGGCCTTCGCGCAAAAGCTGGTGAAGATGAGTTCAACGATGCAACTCTCCAGCCGCGGACACGACCCCACATCGGCTGGCGGCGAACACGCGATCGAGGTGCAGTTGCCGTGGCTGCAAAAGGTGCTGGGCAATTTTGAAATCGTGCCCATCATTATGGGCGACCAGAGTTACGAGAGCAGCCGCGCGCTGGGCATGGCGCTGACAAAGCTGATCAAAGCTGACGCCAAGCCCGGCGATACGCTGGTGCTGGCCAGCTCCGATCTGTCGCATTATCATCCCTACGATGATGCGGTGAAGATCGATCACAAGACGCTCAATGCGCTTCAGACGTGGGACTACTTCAGTATGTCGCGCAACTTCCAGCAGCGGATATGGGAAGCCTGCGGCGGCGCGCCCATCGTGGCCGCAATGATTTATGCGGAGCGCATGGGAGCGAAACAGGCGCGGGTTCTCAAGTACGAGAATTCCGGCGACGTTACAGGCGATCACTCTCGCGTGGTGGGATACAGCGCCGACGTTTTTGTAAAAGCTAGCGGCGGAAAGGCAGTGGAGACGCCGTTCTCATTAAGTGAGCCGGAGAAGAGCGAGTTACTCGCGCTGGCGCGCAAGTCAGTGGAGTATGTGGTTCAGGCGGGCAATGCGTATGAGCCGCCCGCAAGCGCGAGCGTAACGCTGAATGAGGAGCATGGAGCCTTTGTGACGCTGAAGGAGGCCGGCGAGCTGCGTGGGTGCATTGGCTACACCTCACCGATCAAGCCTCTCTACGTCACCGTGCGCGACACGGCGACGCTGGCGGCCATGCGCGATCCGCGCTTTCGGCCGGTCTCGGCATCGGAGTTGCCCAGCCTTCAATATGAAATCTCCGTGCTATCGCCTCTGCGGCGCGTGCTGGACGTTGAACAAATCAAGGTTGGAGAGCACGGACTGTTGATGAAGAACGGCGACAACGAGGGCCTGCTGCTGCCGCAGGTGCCGGTGGAACAGAAGTGGAACCGGCAGACCTTCCTTGAGCAGACCTGCGCCAAGGCGGGGATGCACTCCGGCTGCTGGAAGGAAGAGGATACTGACATTTTCAGCTTCACAGCGGTGGTCTTCGGCGAACACAAGTCGTAAGCGACTGAAGTGCTTTCGCGGCTATTCGAATCGGTGCGCCGCATCCTTTTCATGTTCTTTGCGGAATGAGCGGGATTCGATGCTGACTCGCGCGGCCAGCAGAGCGGGCGCCAGATTCACCGCTGCGCAGAGCCATGCAGTCCGCCAAAATCCGAAGACCGGAATGAGATAGCCGCTCAGCAGCAGAGCGCCCGCGCAACCGCCCAGCAGATCAACGGCATAGAGCACGCCGAGCTTTCGCCGGTTGCTGCCGTCGGCAAGATAAATCCGCGTCGCCATGGGAAACTGGTATCCACCCAAGATGCCCGAAAGCGCGGCCAACGCAGGAAAGACACACTGCGCGGCCAGCCACGTGACTGTCATGCCGGAGAGCTTCGCAAGCAGGCTGACCAGCAACATCAGCACGGGAGCGGAGAGCGCGAGAACGAACTGCGTGGCTGCAACGGCGCGGCAAGCGGAACCGCCGCCGCGATGAATGCGGCGCATGGCAAGCCAACTTCCCAAGGCAATCCCGGCCATGCACAGAGCAATCAGAATGGCGAGTTGGTGATAGACGTAACCGTAAATGGATTGGAAGGCAAGCAATAGAAAAATTTGCAGCGCCATCAACGTGAATCCCGTCGCGGCCATCGAGCAGGCGGCCGCTGCACGGGCGCGTTGCTCGCGCGCGGGTACAAACGCCAGCAACGCCGCCACAAAAATCAGGACGGTGAGAACCGCGCCGAAGACCATCGTGAAATCGATATGCGCCGCTGCGCGCAACCAACCAGCATAATCCGGCTTGAACTGCGCGCTCCACAAAACAACGTCGAAGTAGTAGGCGATGGGCGAAAAGTCGCGATTGACAGGGGTTGTAGCCAACGGCTGCAACTGGCCGCGCACCTGCTCCATGCGATCCGGCATCATGCGGAAGGGGATGAAGTATTCGCGAACATACCGCGTCTTCAGGTTGCGCGCGAGCAGTCTCGCAACCAGCGTCTGCGGGTTGTCCGTCAGGACATCAGATCGCGTTGCGGCGAAGAAGTGGATCGTCTCTCCGGGGAGAGCGACCGTGTACGGAAAGACCTCCCGCAGCGTGCGCTGGATGCAGCGCAGAAACTCCGCCAGGTCAGGACTGATGGTTTCCTCCGACGAGCGCAGTTGCAGGGCCAATAACCCACCGGGCGCAAGATGATTGCGCGCAATGCGAAAGAACTCGGCAGTGTAGAACCTGTTCAACTGCGCGGTCTGCGGATCAGGCGCATTCACGATGATTACGTCAAATCGATCGCGCGTTGACCTGAGATAGGCCCGGCCATCCGCGTAGTGCAGATGCACCCTGGGATCGGACAAGGCGTCCGGATTGAGCGGCGCGAACGGCGATGAAAAGAATTGCCGCGCAACGCCGATGAGCGCGGGGTCCAGTTCAACCAGATCGATGCGCTCCATGGTGGGATGCCGCAGCGCCTGTGCGACGGCTCCGCTGGCTCCTCCGCCAATCATCAGAATGCGCCGCGGCGCAACGTGCTCCAGCAGCGCGTAGTGAACCTCCTCTTCGGCAGCGCTTTCGTCCGGCGCGCTGGCAAGGATGAGGCCATTCTCATATAGACTGCGGATGTTGCCGGTTTCAGTCACCGCCAGATTGCCGTAAATTGAGTTGCGCGATGCGAGTACGTGAAAGCCGCGCCACTCAAGCGCCTGCGCTTGCCTGTCCAACCAGGGCGCAACATCGGCGAAAAGAAAGATGGCAAACAGCGCCACCACCACCGCCGCCGCGCCAAGCTGCGTTCGCCTCATGCGCAACAAGAGAACGGCGGCCATTGACAGGTTCAGGACGAGCACGACGACGGCAATCTGGAACGGCGAAAGAAAACGCAGTAACACCAGGCTGGCGACGACGCCTCCCACGCCGGAGCCGGCCGCCTCCAACAAGTAAGCCGCGCTGACAGCCCGGCGCGCGTCAACGGCGAATTCCTGGCCGTACATGCGCGTCGCGGCCACAAACAGCGCGCCGGCGACCATGCAGAAGACACTCAGGCAAACCAGCGATGCAAGCAGCACCGGAACCGGACCAACCAGCTCCCCCGGCACCGTTTGAAAAAAGCTCTTGCTGGCGCGCAATGCAAAAATCGTAAGCGGCAAGCTGATGCCGAGCAGAGATTCGAGCACGGCAACCATCCGCCGCGCGCTGCCTTCGCGTGGCGGAAAACTGCTGCACGCGATGCTTCCGGCCGCGGTCCAGAAAAGCCATGTGGCCAGCAAAATGCCCAGCGATATTTCGTTGCCGCTGAAGACCACCATCAGTTCGCGCATGAGCACAATCTGGCCGATCACGGCGCTGAAACCGATCAGCAGCAGAGCCGTTCCGAGAACAAGCTTCGAGCCTTGCGCCTCTCGGCCAGCGACGGATTGGATGTGCGTTGTCATCCGAGAAAAATTAGAATCCTGTTGTTCTGGGAAAGCAAGAGCGGTAAAAGAAGTTTCAAAAGTTAGAGTCATTTATAAATTAGAAAGTAGGTCGGAATCGATGCGCGTTGAACTTATGCAATCAATATTAGACGAATGATACAAGATGAGGATTTGCTTCCCTCGGGTTACAAAAGATCGAGATTGCACACGCCGGGACCTCGTGCTAGCCACTTTCTATGTTGCGCGAGTATGAGTCATGCGGAAACTCATCCGCGATGAAGAGCTATCCTCCTTCTTATTCGCTTGATTCCAAATGTGTTATGTGACTTGAAATCTATTTTTACAGCCTCTTTTCCTGCTTCCAAGGTAATGGACTTAGAAAAATTTGTGGCAGCAAAAGTTAACATCTTATCTTTTAAACAAGGAAAACTTTACATTCGGAAAGCGTTAAAACTGGGGAGATATTCCGGCCTCAACGAGCTATATCATCGTGACGCGCATCACAGCCGCTCATCTTTGTGAAGACGAGAATGATTTGGGTTTTGGGGAGGACCATTTGTAGAACCAATAGAACGGTTTTACGAGTGTGAAAGAAAAACTGAAACTTTAGTTGGCAGCGAGCGGCATGAACAAAGAAATTCAAATGTACAGCCGATGCGAATACGGAGAGAACCAGAGATGAACTGGCGCGAAGAGTATCGGAATAAGTGCATGAATGCCGATCAGGCGCTGGAGGCAGTTCGCAGCGGCGATCGCGTATGGCTCAACTCCGGTTGCGGCATTCCCGAGCCGCTGGTGGACGCCATGGTTGCGCAAGCTATCCGACTGCGCAATGTTGAGATCGTTCACGAAATTACGATGGGGCCGGCTGCCTATGCGCGGCCTGAGTACGAGGGAATCTTTCGGCATAATGGATTGTTCCTGGGCGGCAATGTGCGCGAGGCTGCGGCGACCGGTCGCGCCGACTACACGCCCATTTTCCTGAGCGAGATTGAGGACTTGATCACCAGCGGCGCTTTTCCGCTGGATGTAGCGCTGATCCAGGTTTCTCCTCCAGATGAACACGGATTCGTAAGCCTGGGAACGGCTGTAGATTGCAACTTGACCGCTGCGCGTTGCGCGCGGACGGTCATTGCGGAAGTCAATGAGCGGATGCCGCGCACGCACGGAGAAACATTTATTCATGTAAGCCGTCTTTCCTCCATTGTGGAAACCTCGCGGCCACTGCTGGAGTTGGCCGCGGAGCCATTCACGGAGACGCACCGCCGGATCGGGGAGAATGTGGCATCGCTGATTCCTGATGGCGCAACCTTACAAACGGGAATCGGCGCAATTCCGGATGCGGTGCTGGCCTGTTTGGGAGACAAGCGCGACCTGGGCATTCACACCGAGATGTGCTCGAACGGAGTGATCCCCTTGATGGAGTCGGGGGTACTGAACGGAGCGTGCAACAAGCTGCACCCTGGCAAGCAGGTGCTTTCGTTCGTCATCGGGCAGCAGCCGCTCTTCGACTACATCAACGACAACCCCTGTTTCGAGTTCCGGCCGATCCGCTACACCAACGATCTGCTGGTGGTGGCGCAGAACGACCGGATGGTGGCAATCAACTCGGCGCTGCAGGTGGACATCACCGGGCAGGTGTGCGCTGACTCACTGGGAACGAAGCCCTACAGCGGCTTCGGCGGGCAACTGGATTTTATTCGTGGCGCGGCGCGCTCGAAGGGCGGAGTGCCGATCATCGCGCTGCCTTCGACGGCGCAGCACGGCACGGTTTCGCGGATTGTCCCGGTGCTGGAACCGGGCGCTGGCGTGGTGACCACGCGGGCCGATGTGCATTATGTGGTGACCGAGTACGGCATCGCATACCTGCACGGCAAGACGTTGCGCGAACGGGCCGAGGCGCTGATCGCTATTGCAGATCCGCGCTTCAGAAATGAACTGGAAGATTTTGCGGTGCGCTCTCATTACATGGAGCGCAAAATGGTGGAGCTTGTCGAAGCTTGAGGCTCGCGGCACGCCGGGGAGGAATGAAAAATGATGGATGTGAAGAAAAAGGACCGAGGCATATTGCAGGTGAATGGAGAAGAGTGCAAGGGCTGCGGACTTTGTGTGGAAGCGTGTCCGCCGAAGGTCATCGCCCTGAGTGAGCGGTTGAATCACTACGGCTATCGCACGGCAACGTATGCGGGCGCAGGCTGCACGGGGTGCGGAATCTGCTTTATGGTGTGTCCTGAACCGGGGGCGATCACGGTTTTGACCATCGCGCGTCATCCGGCCGATCAAGGACACAGCGTCGATACAGGGATTGTGGGGGAATGCTCATGCACAAGCAATTAATGAAGGGCAACGAAGCGATTGTAAAGAGCGCGATTCTGGCTGGATGCCGCGGGTTCTATGGGTATCCCATCACCCCGGCCAGCGAGATTACCGAAGGGGCGGCGCTTTATATGCCGCAGGCGGGCGGCGTGTTTCTACAGGCGGAAAGCGAGACCGCAGCCATCAATATGCTGTACGGCGCGGCATCAGCGGGTGTGCGGGTAATGACCTCGTCGAGCGGGCCGGGAATCAGCCTCATGCAGGAAGGCTTCAGCTATCTGGCCGGCGCGGAACTGCCCTGCGTGGTCGCCGACATCATGCGCGGCGGGCCGGGCCTGGGCAACATTGCCGCCGAGCAGGGCGACTATAACCAGGTGGTGAAGGGCGGCGGCCACGGCAACTATCACACCATCGTGCTGGCGCCGTATTCCGTGCAGGAGATGGCGGATCTGACCGCGCTGGCTTTTGAACTGGCTGACCGCTACCGCAACCCGGTGGTGCTGCTGGCAGATGGATTCATCGGTCAGATGATGGAGCCGGTCGAGTTTCCGCAGACGGCCGTCGCGCCGAAGCTGCCGGATTGGGCTGTGGCGGGCACCAAGGAGTCGCGCGGCAATTACATTACCTCGATGAGCCTGGACATCGACTCGCTGGAGGCGCATCAGCACCACCTGGAAGAGAAGTATCGCCGCGTTGAAGCGGCTGAGGTGCGTGCCGAAGAGTGGCAAACCGAAGACGCGGAGATTGTGCTGGTGGGTTACGGAATTGTGGCGCGGATTTTGAAGGCCGTAGCGGCCCAGGCCCGCTCCATGGGGCTCAAGGTGGGCGTGCTGCGTCCCATCACGCTGTATCCATTCCCGACGAAGAATATTCAAAAGCTAGCCAAGAACGCGCGCTTCTTCGCGGTGGTGGAAATGAGCAATGGCCAAATGGCGGATGATGTGCGGCTGGCGCTGAACGGAGCGCGGCCGGTGGAGTTCTACAGCCGCGTGGGCGGAAATGTGCCCTCGTACGAAGAAGTCCTCCGGTTCGTGCAGGATCAGGCGCAGCGTTACCTGCCGGCGACGAAGCTGGCAAAGGAGCAGAAGGCAAATGTCTAACGAGATTGGTTCTGAATATGTGGTGGCGCACACCCGGCCCAATGCTTTCTACAAGAAGTTTGAGCGCAAGGCGGAGTTGCAGCAGCATACGCACTATTGCCCGGGATGCGGACACGGCATCGCGCACAAGATGTTGGCGCGGGCGATTGACGATCTGGGCATCCAGGATCGCACCATTCTGATCAGCCCGGTGGGCTGCTCGGTGCTGGCCTACAACTATATCGACGTGGGCAATGTGCAGGTGGCGCATGGACGCGCGCCGGCGGTGGCCACGGCCATCAAGCGGAGCAGGCCGGAATGCATCATGGTCAGCTACCAGGGCGACGGCGATCTGTCGTCGATTGGAATGGCGGAGATTGTTCATGCGGCCAATCGTGGCGAGAGCATGACGGTCATCTTCATCAACAACGCCATCTACAGCATGACGGGCGGACAGATGGCGCCCACGACTCCGCTTGGAATGAAGACCGCGACCACTCCATTGGGACGCAATCCCCTTACGGAAGGCTATCCGCTGCATGTAAGCGAATTACTTGCCACGTTGCAGGCTCCGGTATACATCGAGCGTGTGGGTCTGGGAGACAGCAAGCAGATCGTGCAGGCGACGCGCGCCATCAAGCACGGCCTGGATAACCAGGTGAAGCGCCTGGGCTTCTCGCTGATTGAAGTGATGGCTCCATGCCCCACAATCTTCAAAATGAAGCCGGTCGATGCGCAGCACTGGGTACGCGATGTGCTGGAGAAGATTTTCCCGCTCGGCGTGGTGGTCGATCGCACTAAAGAGGCACAGCCGCGGCCATTGCCGGAGGCTTCGCCGGCGCTCGATCAGTTGCCGCACATTCTGGGCGTTGCCAAAGATGAAATGCCGGAAGGCCATGCGCTTGTGGCGGAAAAGAACGCGCCGGAGCTGGATCTCCGCGTTCGGGTCGCGGGCTTTGGCGGGCAGGGCGTATTGCTGTTGGGCGAAGTGCTGGCCGAGGCCGGTCTGGATGCGGGCCTTGAGGTTTCCTGGCTGCCGTCATATGGGCCGGAAATGCGCTCGGGCACATCCAACTGCCATGTGCGCCTGTCCCGGCATCCGATCGATTCACCCATGGTGATGAATCCCGGCGTGCTGGTGGCCATGAATGAGCCCTCACTGCGCAAGTTCTACCAGAGCGTTCCGAAGGGAGGATGGATTCTCTACAACGGGGATTCCTATCCGGAGGATTGCCAGCGGGAAGGCGTGCATGTGTTGGCGTGTCCTTTCACGGACGAGGCTGTGAAGCTGGGCGATTCCCGCGCCAGCAACATGGTGATGCTGGGTGCGCTGCTGGAGATCACCAAGGTTCTGCCCGAGGTCAACGTGGACGCGGGGCTGCGGCGCATGGTGAAGAATCCGCGCTGGATGGAGCTGAACGCGCGCGCCATCAAGCGGGGCCGAGAACTGGTTATCGAATCATGCAAAGAGGTGTGTCATGCAAGCTGAACTGGATCCGAAGATGATTGTTTATTTCGGCGGGCAGTATGTTCCGATCGCCGAAGCCAAGGTGGGAATCCTGACCCATGCCCTGCATTACGGCTCGGATGTCTTCGAAGGGATTCGCGCACACTGGGAAGAGGCGCAGCAGGAGATGTTTGCGATGCGGCTCTTGGAACACTATGAGCGCTGGAAGCAGAACTGCGGCATCATGCGCATTGTTGTTCCGCCTTCATGCGAGGAGTTGTGCGAAATTACCCTCGAGCTGATACGGAGAAACAACTTCCGGACGAATGTCTATGTCCGGCCGATTGCTTACAAGTGCGCCGAGCGAGTGGGCATCAGCTTCGACGATCAGGATGCCTTTGCGCTGATTGCTCTGCCCTTTGGCGATTATCTGGCCAAAGAAGGCGGGCTGCACGCGTGCGTGAGTTCCTGGCGGCGCGTGGACGACAACGCAATTCCGGCGCGGGGAAAGATCGGCGGGGCCTACGTGAACAGCGCGCTGGCCAGCGACGAGGCTCACCGTTGCGGCTTCGACGAAGCCATCTTCCTGAACGAGGCCGGTCACGTTGCCGAAGGCTCATCTTGCAACATCTTCATGGTGCGCAAGGGAAAACTGATCACACCGTCCGTAACCGAGAATGTGCTGGAAGGCATCACGCGCGATTCGATCATGGAGTTGGCGCGGCGGGAACTGGGCATTGAAGTGATTGAGCGCCCCATCGACCGCAGCGAGCTGTACATTTGTGACGAACTGTTCTTCAGCGGAACGGCGGTGGGCCTTGCGCCTGTGACGCAAGTCAATCACCGGACCGTGAAAGATGGAAAAATTGGTACCATTGCTCGCGGGCTGCAACAGTTATACTTCGATGCGACGCGAGGACATTTGCCCGCTTATTCGAAGTGGCTGACTCCGGTCTACAAGACGCGGAAGTAACGCGGCCCAGGTTATCACTCTGCGGCAAGAATGATTGCTGTTTGAGCGTTTGATTTTTGTCCACGATGTTGGATGAAGAGGTTCGGTTGAGGAGAAAAGAAGAAGACGATCGCAACGGCACGGGTCATACCTGTGCCGTTGCGCTGGAACATTTTGATGCGGCGCCGCATGCAATTTGTTTCAGGCTTGGAGGCTTATGTATACGTCACGGTATACGGTGACGTATATCACGGCAAGTCCGTGACTCCAGGCATTTAATTGTTGCTGCCTTAGTTTGTGCAGCGATTTGTTTCAATAACCTGTTTAGTACCTGAAATATGGAGGAAACACTCATGAGTGCTGTTAAGGAACCGTCCAAGTGCAATGCGACGGAATACGTCAATCACATTATTGCCCTCGTTAAGGCCAAGAATCCCTGCGAACCGGAATTCCACCAGACCGTCACGGAAGTTCTCGAATCCCTGAAGCCCGTGTTGGAACGTCACCCGGTATATCAGGAACAGAAGATCCTGGAACGCATCACGGAACCGGAGCGGGTTATCATGTTCCGCGTGCCCTGGTTTGACGACAAGGGCCAGCCGCAAGTCAACCGCGGTTTCCGCATCGAAATGAACAGCGCCATCGGGCCGTACAAGGGCGGACTGCGCTTGCACCCCTCGGTCAACCTGGGCATTCTGAAGTTCCTGGCCTTCGAGCAGGTCTTCAAGAACTCGCTGACCACGCTTCCCATGGGCGGCGGCAAGGGCGGATCCGATTTCGACCCCAAGGGCAAGAGTGACAACGAAGTCATGCGTTTCTGCCAGAGCTTCATGAGCGAGCTGGAACGCCACATCGGCCCCGACACGGACATCCCCGCCGGCGACATCGGCGTGGGCGGACGCGAGATTGGTTTCATGTTTGGGCAATACAAGCGGCTGCGCAATGAGTTCACCGGCGTTCTGACCGGCAAGGGCCTCGGATGGGGCGGCTCGTTGATTCGTCCCGAAGCCACCGGCTACGGCTGCGTGTACTACGCCGACGAAATGCTGAAGACGCGCAAAGACTCGCTGAAGGGCAAGGTTTGCCTGATCTCCGGCAGCGGCAATGTAGCGCAATACACAGTCGAAAAGCTGCTTGACCTGGGCGCGAAGCCGGTCACGCTGTCGGATTCCGACGGCTTTATTTATGATGCCGACGGCATTGACCGCGAGAAGCTCGCCTATGTCATGGACCTGAAGAACAACCGCCGCGGCCGCATCAGCGAGTACGCCACGAAGTTCAAGAAGGCCACCTACAAGGCAACCGACAAGAAGCTCGGCTACAACCAGATGTGGGACATCAAGGCCGATTGCGCCTTCCCGAGCGCCACTCAGAACGAAATCAACGCCAAGGACGCAGCCAATCTGCTGAAGAACGGCGTCAAGCTCGTCTGCGAAGGCTCGAATATGCCGAGTTCCCTCGAAGCAACCAAGGCGTTCCTGGATGCCAAGGTTCTTTACGGGCCGGCCAAGGCCTCCAATGCCGGCGGCGTTGCTACCTCCGGTCTGGAAATGTCGCAGGATAGTATGCGCCTCTCCTGGACTCGCGAAGAAGTCGACGATCGTTTGCACAAGATCATGATCGCGGTCCACAAGAATTGCTACGACACGGCCAAGGAATACGGCACGCCGGGCAACCTGGTGAACGGCGCCAATATCGCGGGCTTCCTGAAGGTCGCGAATGCGATGCTGGATCAGGGCTTGGTCTAGTTCTTATTAACGCTGGAAAACTTATAGCGGGAGGGAGCAATCCTTCCCGCTTTTTTTATTTGACGGGATGTTTTCCAAGAGGCTGCGTCCGTTTCGTAAATCGCGCCTCTGTCATTGTTGCCTAACTATTTATTTGGCCTTGTCCGCCGCGCGCGCCTGGGCATCGAGGCCGTGGGTGGGATCCCGGTGGAAAAGCTTCCGCGAGATGTCAGGCCAGAACTCCTGGAAGATAGCGCCAATCCCGCCCTCCGCAGTCACCATCATCCCATTGGCGATGGTCTGGCCAACTCCGGAGTTATTCGACGGATAGTAGAGATTGGAAATTCCGCCCGCGGCGAGATTGCCCAGCACATTCGAGTAACTGGGTTCCCACTTGCCGGTATTGTCGTGCTTGCAGATGACGTTGGTGGCCAAGGCATAGAGCAGACGGTGGCTGGTTGTTCCGTGGCCCAGGCGGAAGTAGCGCGGATCCTGGTGCAGAATGGACGGCAGGATGCCGTTGCCGATCATCGTGCCATCGAAGGCGTCCAGATAAGCCGCGCCGGACCGCTCTCCATAACCCTTGATTCCCCAGGGGAATCCGACATCGTCGTGCATGGCTTCGTGGTAGCCGGCAACCAGAAATGCGGTGCCAAAAGCCACCGGATCGGTAGAGGAACGGAAGGCGAGGCGCATCTTTTGCGCCGCGGTCATGGAGACGGCGTCACTGCGATAGGAAACATTGAAGGCAGGCAGGATTCCCACGGTCCGCTGCTTCTCCTGCTCCTTGATCTGCTCTTCGGCCTTTTCGTGCTGGCTCTTCCCTGCACCGGGCTGTTGCATGGGGAGTTGAGAACTGGAACCGCCTTGGGCAGCACCGGTCTGGGCCGGCTGCGGAGTGGTCTGGCTTTGACCGGCGGGAGTCTGCTGCCGCTGCTCAGCCCCAGACAGCGCAAACTGCGCCTGTGGAGCCTCGGGAAGCTCCGCAACAACGGTCAGCCTCAGACCCGGTTTCTGAGCAAAAGCGGTGGAGGACAACGCCAGAAGGCCGAAACCAGCCACGAGCGTTGCAGGAAGAAGAGAAAAACCTAAGCGCATCCATTCACCAGTTTGAGAGTTGGCGCCCGCCAGAGCCGCTCACCTCGAAAAAGGCGAATCGGACAGGGGGCTATCTTCAGAGTAAATCACCTTGCCAGAGCCCTGACCGCTTCCGCGACGGTGATCATCAGGGTCATTGGATCGATCGGCGACGGGATAAATCCCGATCTCTCATAAAATCGCTTCGCGCTCTCTGAGATCGCATGGACGAGAATCGCGCGGATTCCAGCAATTTCCGCGGCCTGCATCGTGCGCAATACAGCATCTCTCAGAAGAGCCGATCCGATTCCGCGTCCCTGAAAGCGGAGATCAATGGCCAGCCGGCCAATCACCATCACCGGCACGGGGTTCGGCGTATTCCGCCTCACACGCCCAGGCGCATTCGCGTGAGCCACGGCGCCCGCAGCCAGCGCATAGTAACCCACAACCTGACGCCCGGCACAAACCACGTAGCTCCGCGATGCGCCGCTTTCCTCGTTCTGAAGCGCTCTGCGCTGGAGCCAGCCGTCCAACTCAGGCTCTCCGCATTGAAATTGTGAGAGATCGTGCTCGGTACTCAGCTTTTCCGGAGCGCAAATACTGCTTCTAACGGCGCTTATTTCTCCCACGGCGCCTTCGTCCTGAGCAAGCGAGCCAGCCGGGAATTGCTCTTGGGCGGAGCGTCCAGAATCGCCGTAAAACGCTGGAATGCATCTTCATCCAGATTGAAATAGCGCCGGTCAAGCAGAACGGACTCCGCCTCTCGGCAGGCCGCGCCCAGCATGAAATCGGAGCGGTTGCGCCCCTGCGCCTCGGCAGCGCGATCAATCAGCGCCCTCTGGTTGCGACTCACGCGCAGGTTGATATTCTCCACGCGCAAATTGCTCGGTTCAGCGGCCACGGTGCTCATCACTTGACCCTCCATTTGTACTCACAATCAGTGTACATTTTTGTGCGCACGATGTAAATGCATAAATAGAGGAATCCCAGCAAGGGCAGTTAAGGTTCATGTTTTCCCAGGCCCGACAATCCGGACCCGGAACACCCGGAACCTAATTTCGTGTGTTTCACTCTTTTCGCGTCCCTTGCGGCAAAGGGAGAATTGCGCTACTTATGCGCGGGTTTGCCCTTGGCCGGCGCCCAGGACTTGTCAAGTTCCTCCAAGTCATTGACCAGTCCCTGGGTAAGAGCCGTGGAGCGCTCCTGCACGCGCTTCATCACCATCGGCATATACTCCTGCATAATGACCGGCTGCGCATCGAGCAGATGCCGACCGGCGGGCGAGCTATAGAAGGCAATAAGCGCATCCACGTCCGCGCGGCTGATATGACGCTGGTAGATCGCCGTCATGTCATCGAGCATCTCATCAATGGTGATGATATTGAATGCCTTTTCCATGAACTGATTCATCACCTTGTTGAAAGCCGCTTGATGCTCCGGCTTCGACAGATCGCGCTCCGGATGTTTAGCCTCAATTTCTTTGGCCTGGGCCTGCATCTGCTGCTGAACGAGGGCTGGCATCACCTTCAGTACAGACTGCGCCTGCTCCCGTACCCGCATTACCTCGAAGAGCTTGGACAACTGCTCCCTGGTGGGTTGCTGATCGAGTGGAATGACCGCTGCCGGGGCGGCTGAGGCTTCAGGCTGTTGTACAGGCGCCTGCCCGAGCGCCCAGGGCGCCAGTGCCAACCCAATTCCGAGTACCACCGCAAATTTGCATCCCCTCTTCATACTCTCCTCATCTTTCGTATTGAGCATTGCACAGACCTTCACAGCGCGAAGTCGATAAACCCGCGCTGCGGGTCGGTGGAGATCAGCTTCACCGTCACCCTGTCGCCCACGTCCAGCCCCTTGCCGCCTTCGACCAGCATCCCTTCCACGTGCGGCTCAAGGGTGCGGACGAAGGTGCCGTAGTGGTTGACGCCGGTGACGACGGCGCGAAAGCTCTGACCAATGCGCGGGTGCAGGACGACGGCGGCGATGCGCTTCTGCATCTCGCGCTCCACCTTGCGGGCGTTGTCTTCCATCAGCGTGCAGTGGACCGCGATGGCGTTGAGGTCACCCTCACTGTAGGGTTGCGGCGCCTTGGCGAGCCACGCCTTCATCAGCCGCTGCGTCACCACATCCGGGAAGCGGCGGTTGGGGGCGGTCGAGTGAGTGTAGTCCTGCACGGCCAGGCCGAAGTGGCCGGGCGAGACCTCGTTGGGCTTTACCAGCACGTACTCGCCGGGGCCCATCAGCTTGACCGTGGCCAGCGAAAGGTCCGGAAAGTGGTCGGGGTCCTTCCGCTTCTGGGCCAGCAGAAAATCATTGAGAGCCTTCGAGTCCGGCTCGGCGGGAAGGGTTGCGCCCAAGCCCTGGGCCATCTCGACGATGCGGTCCCAGCGCTTGGGGGTGCGCACGATGCGGCGGATGGAGGCCACGCCAGCGTCCTCGAAGGTCCTGGCGATGACGCCATTGGCCGCCACCATGAACTCCTCAATCAGCGAGGTGGCGCGGTTCTTGTTCTGGCGGACAATTTCGACGGCTTCGCCGGCCAGCATCACCGGACGGGTCTCGATGGTTTCCAGGTCCAGCGCGCCGTGCTGAAAACGGCCGCCGACCATGCGCTGGGCCGCCGCGTCCTGGAGCTTCAACTGCGCGGCCAGATCGGCGCTGGCTGCCACCTTGGCCGGCGCAGGCGCTGTGCCCTCCAGCCAAGCTCCGACAGCGTTATAAGCCAGTTGCGCACGGTTGCGCACCAGCGCACGGTAAGCCTTTCCGTCCGTGACCGTGCCCGCCTGGTCCACGGCAAACTCGACTACCACCGCCACGCGGTCTTCGTTTTCATTCAGAGAGGTGATGCCCTCGGAAAGCTCTGCCGGCAGCATGGGAAAGACCTTGACGCCGGTATAGACCGAGGTCGTCTCGCTGCGGGCGTGGCCGTCGATGATCGACCCCTCGACCACGCGCGCGTCCACGTCGGAGACGCCGATGAGCACACGGATGCGCCCGTCGGGCAACTGCTCAGCCCACTCAATCTGGTCCAGATCCTTGGAGGTATCGTTGTCGATGGAGGACCAGAGCAGGCCGCGGAGATCCTGCGCGCCTGAGACGGCGGGCGGCGCGGGATGAGCCTGGATTGCGCCCAATTCGGTGTCGGTTCCGGCGGGAAAATCCGGCTGGAAGCCGTGCTCGATCATGGAGGCATGGGCCGCGACAACAAGATTGAAGTGGATTGGATGGCTACTGGGGTGGACAGGCTGGCTATTCGAGTGAACTGGCTGGCTGGAATTCATCGGGAATTTGGCTCCTTCAAACTGAAGAGCCAGCCTATCACGCTGAGGTGGGAGCCCGTATAAAAAAAGGAGGGCGGCCCTGGAGGCCGCCCGTTGTCATCCTGCCCTGCCGGTGGGCTTTCTACTGGATGCCGAGATCGGAGAGCACCTTGGGCTTGGCTTCATCCACCACCAGCAGGTTGTGGCAGGCCGAGCAATCCTGAGTAATGCTGGCGCCGGTCTTGGCCGCGTGCTCGCCATCGTGGCAGCGGAAGCAGCCGGGATAGCTCATGTGGCCGATGTGGTTGGGATGGGTTCCCCAAGTCACCTTCATATAAGGAAAGACGTTCTGGCTGTAAAGGGCCACGAGCGCATCCCCCGCGGACTTGACAAGAGCAGCCTTGGCGGCCAGCACCTCGGGATGCTCGGAACGATAGAAGGCTTGCAGCCCGGCGGGAATCTTGGCGCGCGCCTCGGCCTCGCTGGAGTAATTTGCCTTGAGCAGTTCCAGGCCCTTCTTGTGCACCCAAGGCAGATCAGGACTCACCGCGCCCTCGGCCATGGCCCGGTTGAGCGCATCTTCCGCAGTCACAAAAGTGTGCGCCGCGCGGTTGTGGCAGTCAATGCAGTCCATCACGCGCCGTTCGCCCCGCGGCACGCCGTTGCCCGCGGCGGAAGTGGCGAAGACAGTCTCCGAACCGTCGTCGTTCCGCTTTTGCACCCAGGGGATGGCGGTCCGGGTTGGATCGGTGGCCACATACTCGATGTGGCCCAGGTGAACGCCGTGAATGCCGCTCAGACGGGAAAGCGAATCCCGCCCGCCCAAATGCAGCACGACCACAGACTGGGTCTCGGTGTTCGCTTCGTCGTCAGCAAAGCTCGACTTCACCAGCAGCTTTTCGCCAATGAACCGGGCCGGCGTGTGGCAGCCCTCGCAGATATACCGCGCCGGGCGCAGGCTTCCGACCGGCGACGCAATCGGCGTGGGATAATCGGGAATCCACTTGGGAGCGAGGGACGCCATAGGATGAAGGCTCACCTCGATCAGTTGCTTGGTGCCATTCACCTTGGCGCTGAAGTAGGCCTGCGCGCCCGAGCCGATGTGGCACTCCACGCACGCCACATGAGAGTGCGCGGAGATTTTGTAGGCCGTGTACTCGGGGTGCATCACGTGGCAGGATTGGCCGCAGAACTGCGGCGATTCCATGTAAGCCGAGCCGCGATAGCTGGCCATGGCAACCACCAGCAGGTTGACGATGGTGGTGACCAGCACGATGTCCAGGCCGTGGCGAAAGACCCGGTCGTTGAGATCGATCTTGGGAAACTCTGCCGGAATCTGTCCCGCTTTCCGCAGCTTTCTGCGGCGCAGAAACAGGCCCACTGGAATCAGCGCCAACCCCGCGATAAACACCGCCGGCAAAAGCAGGAAGAAGATGATGCCGAGATAGGGGTTGTCATTGAACCGGCCAAACAGCTCTACCAGCCAATAGCCGATCATGGTCACGCCGGAGGCAGTGGTGATGGCTCCGCCGGCCAAGCTGATGGGATTGTTGCCGAAAAATAGCGCCGGACGCACCCAGCCTTCACGGAATTGTTGAAACACTGGCACGTGATTCTCCCACTCTGAAATGGCAGGCCCGCCGGGGTCGGCGGGCCCGCTTCAATTTCTTGCCTCGACTGTACCTGTTACTTCAGCCCTTTGTAGTACGTCACCGCATCCTTGATCTGCGCATCGGTGAGTCCCACGATCGGCTTCATCTTGCCTTTGCCATTCTTGACGGCGGCGCTCATCTCGGCCACGGTGAGCTTCTTGATGGCAGGATCGGAGATCGGCTTCACGCCCATCGCCTTGGCCATCCCCGCACTGGGAGTACCGGTGGCCCCATGACACGTCGCACACTTGGCTTTGTAGGTCGCTTCGCCCCCGGATTGGGCCAAGCACACGGCGCCGGCCAGAGATACAGCAGCGGCCAACACCAACATGGATCGAATTGCCTTTGTCATTGCA
>Ga0255355_1000607_pt1 | contig 20130 bp, 10 predicted proteins | sample HBST75metaG_FD_189943 | JGI IMG/M metagenome (GOLD analysis project Ga0255355, IMG submission 189943) | Peat soil microbial communities from Stordalen Mire, Sweden - H.B.S.T75 | ecosystem: Environmental > Terrestrial > Soil > Wetlands > Peat | place: Sweden: Norrbotten County, Stordalen Mire...
ATCTTCCGTAGAAGGGGTGGTCATAGTAGGCAATTGCTTTCGCGTGCTCGGGCACGAGGAATTCAGCCCAATACTGAACTTGATTCTCTGTGCCGACGTGGAAAGGATCGTCTTTGAGCATCAGCGGATGTTCCAGATTGGAAAACTCCTGATAGCTGAATCCAGCAGCTTCGCGGAGCGGACCCGGCGCGCGTACCCAGCGGACCGCGGAGTTCTCATTGGCAAATCCGCTCTTGAAGGTCATCACAACATGACCGCCGTTCTTCACATAATCGGCAATACGTTGGAGCAGGGCGTCGTCGGCGATGTAGAGGGCGGGGACGATCATCAGCTTGTAGGCGGAAAGATCGACAGTGTCTGGAAAGACAAAGTCCGAACCAATGTTGAGGTCATATAGGGATTTGTGAATCTGCCGGACCAGCGTGGAATAGTCGACGGTGGGAGGGCCAAAGCTCCATTGCCCACCGGAAGAGGTGAAAGGCATGAAGCCGATAGCGTTGGCCGAGTCGCGGCTCCAGAGAATGGCAACCTGGTTGTGAATCTTGAGACCGACGAGGTGGGGGCCTATCTTACCGAGTTCGTGAGCCGTCCGGCTCACCTCGGCGTAGGCGCGATTCGGTTCCAGATCGTGCGAAAGAATACCCTTCCAGTAAGTCTCCTGGTTGGCGGCACTCGATGCCCAGTGCCAATATTCCACCATGTCTGCGCCGTTTGATAGATGAGTGTAAACGTCCTGTCGCAATTGGCCGTCATAAGGTGGAAATAGATAGGAAGAAACCCAGTCAGTGGTTTGGGCGTTGGTCTCGGTAACAAGGAAGTTACTCTGTTTGAGCGAGCGGGTGAAGTCTTCTTGGATAGATTGCGCGGCACCGTCGAAATGGTCTTGTGTTCCGTGGTAGACGTTGACAGCGGGGATATCGAGAGCCTCTGCGACGGTCTCTTCGTTCACGTCGGTGTGCATCATGCCGGCATAGTCAGTGGTGACGAACTGGCGGGGCGAAGCCGACTCGCGGACCAACGCGGCCTGCCAGTGAAGGTAATCAGTGACCCGGATCTGGCTCCAACGGGTCCACTCCAGTTTGTAGCCGGTGCTTTGTGCGCCATCGCGAGTGGGCAAATCTTCCCAGGTGTGCAGGTTCTCACCCCAGTAGTTGAGAAACCAGGCCTTGCTGAGGGCTTCAGGAGTGACAAACTTCTTTTCGAGATAGTGCTGGAAGCCGATGAAGACGTCGGGATTGACGGCGTCGTTACTGGAAGTTTCGTTGTCGAGCTGCCAGCCGATGACGTTGGGGTTGTCTTTGTAGTGCGCGACGATGTGGCGGATAAGTCGCTCGGCATAGAAGCGAAAGGCCGGCGAATCGGTGTCCATGTTCTGCCTCATGCCGTAGACGCTCTGCACGGGAGGGCCGCCAAAGACGCTGGTATTCAGGTGCTGAGTCAGAATCTCAGGGTGCTGATGGGCCATCCATGCTGGAATGGAATAGGTAGGTGTTCCCAGAATTACTTTGATGCCGGCCTTGCCCATGGCATCGACGACGCGGTCCATCCAGGAGTACTCGAATTTACCGTCCTCTGGCTCCCACAGGCTCCACGTGGACTCGCCCATGCGCACCACGTTGAAGCCGGCGGCCTTCATCATGGCTACATCCTTATCCAGCCGCTCGTAGGGCATATATTCGTTGTAGTAGGCCGTTCCGTAGAGCACGGTGGGAAAGTCCAGATTTGCGTTTGCAGATGCAGCGGTCGTGGCCGGAGCGCTTTGTTGAGCACCGGCCGCGACGCCCCACGCCAGAAGTGCAATTGCCAGAAGGCCCGGAAGACGTTTACAAAACGGCTGCATGGAGATTTCCTTTCCTAATTCTTCGCTCACTTGAGAATGGTCATGGTACAGCTATTTACTGCCGCCTCAGTTCGAAATGGTGCGGTATCGGGTCAAGGTCTTTGCGGACCGTCGCGGCCAGTTCGTCCTGCGCCTGTTGCAGCGTGGCCTCCGCGATGGCCGAGGTTGAACTCTTCTCTTCCCTTACGCTGAGGATAAAGCGCGCCTGATCAAGTGTGACGCGCTGGTCTTCCTGCGAATCGATTGCACGCGCCTGGTCGAGCATTGGCGTCTTATAGAGCGCTAGATTGACTCCGCGCTGCAACTCTTCGCGCGAGAAAGTGGACACGGCCTTGCCGTCAATGGAAAGCTCATACTGTCCTGGTTTGAGTGATTCGATGCGCAGGATCATCTGATTGAGTTGTATGATGTCTGAAATCTTCAGCAGCATTGGAGTCATGGCATTGTTGAAGTCGAGCGGAAGAGGAAGCGCATCGTCGATTTGCGTCCACTTGAGGCCGTCCCCCAGCCTCTCCAGATTCGTGACTGTGGTCCGGTCTTTACTTATAACTTCTACTCTGCCCGCATCCAGCGCCAGACGACTCACTACCGGGTTGATATGCCATGCGGACATTAGCGACTCGGCCATGATCCAGTGGCCGGTTTCGCTGGGGTGAATGCGGTCCGGGATAATTAGCGGCGCAAGCTGTGGAAACTGTGTCTTCGCGCGCTTCAGCGAGTCTGTCAGCGGACGATGGAAATCCGCCAGCAGGACGGTCTTGTCCCCCGACACTTGCAACTCAGCGCCGATCCGGGAAACATCGTCCGCAAACTTGTCAATCACGCGCGAGTAGCCGGGAAACTCCGTACCATGCGTAATCTCGTCGTAAGGCGTTGGGGCGATCAGCGTGAGAGCCGCGCCAGGAGCGGCTTTGTGAAGCGCATCCAACAACGAGCGATAGCCCATTTGGAAGGCCACATCGATCTGCGGAGATCCTTGTCCCCATCCTCCATCGTTCATGCCCAGCATCACGGTGATCATGGCCGGCTGAAACGGCGCAACATCGCGTTGAACGCGCTCCGCCATCGTTCCTGCATAGCCGCCGTGCACCGTATCCCCTGGAACGCCCGCGTTTACAAAGCGCAGGTGCAGCTTTGGATAACGCGTAAGCAGGAACTCCTCAACATATTTTGTGTAGAGCCGCTGCGCCGTGATGCTATCACCGTAAAACACAACGGTATCGCCATCCTTGAGGGCAAACTTCTGGCAGTGTGCCGTTGTGGTGCAGGCAGCCAGCACAAGAGCGCACAAGCAATTTAATATAATCCATCGTTTCTGTGCCATCGGACGTTTCATCACCGCCATCCTCGTTCTTTCACCGCCTATTACCCCAACCATTGCAGGATCATTACTTCCCCTCGGAGGCTGATGTTGATTGCATGGCGGCAAAGTGCGGGGCACCGAGCCGCGTGCGGACTGCGCGGCCCAGAACTGCGGCGTTCTGGAAACCGTGCCATTGCTCAAGCAGACGGCCATCAGCCGCAAGCAAGCGCAGGACGCCTGATTGTTTGCCGTCGCGATCGAATCGGATCGAGGGGGCGTCCAGGTCGATGAGAGCATTGACTTGCGCAGAAAGCTCTTCCGCAGAGGAGTTTGCCGCAACGTGAAGATGCACGGTCACGGCCAATGCCGCGGAGCGATACTGCGCGGCCAAGCTGCGCAACACCACTAACTGGGCGCGCGGACCAGGCGCGAGTAGGCCGTCTGCGTCAAGAGTGAAATCAACATCGGCATCCAGGCGCAAAGGAGTCGCGCTCAACGCCGGCACTGCTCCTTGATACAGTTTGGATTCCATGGTGCTGCCCGATTCGATACGGGCGGCTTGAAGAGCGGCGAGCGTAACTTCGTGCCAATCGCCGAGCGTAAACCGCGCAATACCGGCGCCGTTGTAGCTGTAGGTATTCGCCGAGGGTGCAAATTGCGCGTTGCTGCGATAGAAAAGCGGCGAGGATGACTCGATCCTATTGCCGGTAAACGCCGCCGGAGCGCCATCAATTGTTGCGCCATTCACAATTGCCGGGGCAGCAGCAACCGGCGGATTCCAGACGATTGTGTTGTGCTCCATGCGCAGGCCGCGGAGCACGCCGCCATCCCATGTGAACAGTGTGATTGCGCCCTGTTGGGCCGCGAGCCGCGGACTCAGGTCGTTGTCGATGCATAGGTTGTCGCGCACTACGCTCTCGCTGGTTACATGGCTCGCTGCAAAGACCGCTATGCAGTAGCCCTGGGTGTCATGGGCATAGTTGCGCTCGACCGTGTTACGGGTGTTGTCCCAGTCGATGTCATACGCGCCGCCGTCCACTCCGGGGCTATCTGTAAGGAAAGCCTCGTTATCCCGCACCGTGCAATCAGTGCAGGTCCAGGTCCAGATAGCGTTAGGCGTGCCGACACTCTGCGTGGACTGCATCCCGGTCTGCCATGCGACGCTCGTCTCTATGAGACCATCGGAGTCGCGGAAGAGGATGATTCCGTCGCCGAAAACATCCTGCACGCTGGAGTTGCGCACCGTGATGTGGCTGTTGAGCGGGAACTCCGGCGGAAAGTTAAATGGGCCGCCGCCGATGAGGATGCCGGCCCACTGATTGGTGTGCGCGGCATCCACTCCATCCACCAGAATGTCGCTGAAGACCGCGTGGGCGCTGCTCGGTCCCACCACCACCAAACCGTTGTCCTTGTTTTTCATCGCTCCGCCCTGAACATCGTGAACGAAGAGATTCTTGAGATAGATGTGGTGCAGCGTGCCCTGGTCTCCGCTCACAAAAACGCCATAAGTGTTGGCGCCGGAGAGGTCGAGCGAGTCGATCTGCCAGTACTGTTGATTAAATAGACTCAATACCTGGCGGTCCTTGGCTGTGGCAACAATTCGCGGGCGCGGTCCTTTGCCGTAGGCGGTTAGGCGGATCGGGTGGTCCCCTGTGCCTGAGCCTTGCGGAGAAAAGCTGCCGCGGCAGACCGTGCCGCGCTTGAGCGCAATGCGATCCCCGGCAACGAAGGAATGAGCCTGGGCCGATGGCAGGTTGCTCCACGGATGGACTAGGGATCCGTCGCCGGTATTATCGGCAGAGCAATCGACGAAGTACGAGTGAGTCGGCGCAGGAGAACCATTCTGTGCAAGAACATGGATAAAAGAGAGCAAGGAGAGAACCATGGCGAAAGCTATGGCCCGTCTGAGCCCGCACAGCCCTTTCGGCATACGCTGACGGGGGCCTGTCAAGAAGTGAATCATGGATACAAACTCCAAAAAATGGTGACACGCGCTATCTAATCTCAGAACAAACCGCGGGAGACGGTGGCCAAACCCAGGCCACCGCTCCGGCAATGATAAGCGAATGACAGGTTCAACTCGGAACCTGTGGTGAACATCAGCGCACGGATGGCCGACCGAGAACTGCTTTCCGACCACACTGTGCTCAATAATCGACAACGCCTACCGTGAACTATTGCCACGATAAGGATAAAGTTCATTTCAGGCACTAGAAAGTGAGGCGTCCGGCGAACTGCATCACGCGCGGCGAATATCCGCCGGTGATCTGCCCGAATTTGCCGGCGGCAATATTGCTGTTGGGATTATTGTAGTGCGCGATATTGAGCGTATTGAATGACTCAATGCGAATCTGGAACTTCATCTCCCGCGGCAGGGTGAATACCTTGAAGAGCGAGAGATCCTCGTTGGTGTAGCCCGGACCAAAGAGCGGGTTGCGGGGGGAATCGCCGAGGATCAATGTCTTTCCCGGCTTCGTGGATCCTGCCTGCAAGGGATTAACTTTGAAAGCCTTGGTGTTGAACCACTCGGCGGTGGTGCGGTGCGCCACTGAGGTGCTGGCGATGATATCCGGCCGCAATCCGGGATAGTTCGGGTCAGTGCCGTTGCTGACCACGTTGAACGGCTTGCCGGTTTGCAGGGTGGTAATGCTGTTCAACTGCCAGCCGCCGATCACCGCTTGCGCCGCGTTGTTGGCATGAGCAAGGAAGCGCTTTCCATGCCCAAAGGGCAGCTCGATGATCTGGCTGGCGACAAAGTGATGGCGCAGGTCGGTGTCCGAGTCTGCATACTCGGCGCCTAGATTGAATGGATTCTGCGGATAGTTCCCGCCCTTTCCTAGATCGAATGGCGCAGGCCCATTATCCCGCCCATGAGCAAAAGTGTACGAGGCCAGAAGGCTGTACCCGCTGGTAAATTTGCGCTCGATCTTTGCCTGGAGCGAGTCATAGTTGCTCAGGCCACTCGGCAGCAATGTCTGCACCTTGCCGACACTCGCGGAAAGGTGGTTGTTGACGTTGTAGTTGCCCACCGAGTCGGATAGATTCCGAGTGTTTGCCCCAACATATCCAACCTCGACAGAAGTGGCGTTGCCCAGTTGTTTCTCCAAGGTGAGGTTGTAGTTTCGCGAGTATGCGGTGGGAAAGTCCTTGGGTTCGGAATAGACCGTCTGCGAGTTGCCGCCCGCAACGTTAGCCAAATTGATTGTGGATGCGCCGCTCGGAATCGTCGCCGATGTCGAGCGCGCAACACCCGTATCGAGGTAGTAGGGAAGATCAAATTGATAGTAACTAGAGTCGAAGTAATTGACGAACTGCTGCTGGGTAAAGAACGGGTAGTTCTTGGTGAGAATGTCCTCCCGGGCATCGTTCTCAGGCGAGTAGAACATTCCAAAGCCGCCGCGAATCACCCAGGTTGGTTTAAGTTGATAGCTGAACCCAACCCTGGGCATGAAGTCGGTTTTATTCGAGTTGACCAGCGATTGCGAATTCGGTCCGCGGCCCGCGAGATTGATTAGTAGGGTATTGATGTCGAAGTTGGCTTCATTGTTGTTGGCCTCGACATACGGCTGCTGGTATTCGTAGCGAAATCCGTAGGTGAGGTTCAGCCTCGGTGTGACCTGCCAATAGTCCTGTGCGTAAAGGGTATGCTCGTTGGCTGAGGTGCTTGCGGTGGTTAATTGCAGGCCCTGATCGACCACGTAGGGCAACCCCAGCAGCAAGTCGGCCATCTCGCTACCGCCGCAGTAGTAGTATGCGCTGTAATCGCAGTACGTGTAGGTCGGATCGCTGGTGAGCGCCTCGCCCGCGCCGCCGATGTACTCATACGGCGTGGGGAAAAGCGAGAAGTTCGGATGCGAGTTCAGATGCCGGTACTCATAGCCGAACTTAGCGTTATGCCGGTCGCGCGTCCAGGTCAGCCCCTCGACAAAGCTAATGTTCTTGTCACGGAAGGAGAGCGGCTTGTAAGTCGAGCCGCCGACCGTCGGACCACTTTCAAACTGGATTTGAGGAAAGTTATCGGTGGACGGAAATCCCGGAATGACCACGTTCTGAATATTCCACTTGGAGGCGAGGTCGTTGTTGGCGAACGGGCTGTTCTGCGTCACGGTAGAGAGGAAGAAGCTGCCACCCGCTTCATTGAGCAGCGTCGCGGCGAAGACATGGTTGTATTTGAGGGAGATCACATGGTTTTCATAGCTCGTCAGGTCGCCGCTATCGCCGCTGCCGCCGTTGGGTACGGGAATGGCGCCGGCGTAAGGATCGGCGGTTGTGGTGTCGCCCTGCTCCGCATCGTAGGTAAGGTAGATGCGGTTGTTTTGCGAGAAAGTATAGTCTGTGCGCAGATTGGCGACGTTGCTGTTGCCTGCATAAGCCTGCTTCACGGCGAAGTTGGTGAAGAAGCTGTTGTTCTGCGGAGTGGGAAACAGGTTTTGCAGAATGAGCTTGCCTGCCGGGCTGATTCTGGACGCCGGAATGATATTTCCGGGGAACTGTTGGGAATAGTAGTTGTTGTTAAAAAAAACTGGGTCGAAAATCGGGACCACGGTTCCGGCGGGCGGGCCATCCGGCAGGCCAGCGTTTGGGTCAATCAACTTGGAGAAGTCGGCATCGCCGGCGGCGTCGAAGCTCACCTGGTTGACGGGAGGAGTGTTCCCCAGGTAGTCGAAGGAGTTCTGCTGCCGGTTGCCTTCGTAGGCGAGGAAGAAGAATGCCTTATCCTTTTTGATTGGCCCGCCGATGGTGACGCCGTATATCTTTTGTTTCAGCGTCGGCGTTGCACTGGGACCGGCGTCCCAAGTGTTTGCTGCAGTGGCCGTCGGACGATAGAAGAAATAGGTGCTGCCGTGCAAATGGTTGGTACCGGCCTTGGTTTGGATCAAAACCGAGCCGCCCGAAGCGCGGCCGAACTCCGGTGCATAGGCCGAGGTGACCATCTTGAATTCCTGCAACGCATCGAGGCTGGGAATGACGTTGGTGTCGTTGTTGCGGTTGCCGGTTACTTCAACACCATTTACCTGAACTGAGTTTGAAAATTCGCGCTGCCCATTGACCGAGAGGTTCAGATTGTTGCCCCCTCCACCATCCCCCACGCCCGGCGCCAGCTCCATGAGTGCCTTGATGTCGCGGCCTTGCAGCGGCAGGTCAGTGATCTCACGGCTGTTCATTACCTGGCCAGTCTCAGCGCCCTGCAATTGCAGAATCGGAGAGGATTCGGTGACGACGATGCTCGTGGTGACGGTGCCGACCTTCAACTCGATGTTGAAACGCGCTTTCTGATCGATGTTCAGCTCAAATGCCGGAACGGTCGCGGTAGCAAAACCGGCCGATTCAATGGTGATGGTGTAGAGACCCGGCGGTAGCGCCGTTTCGGTGAATTCGCCTGATCCATTCGTCACTGCCGCGGTGACAATGCCCTTGTCCACATCGCGGATCGTGACGTGTGCTCCCTGAACGACAATGCCGGCAGGGTCAACGACGCGCCCCGCGATTGAGCCTGTCGTGGCCTGTCCATAACTGGGGATGACGGCAACTGCCATGGAGGCGATTGCCACGAATGCAGAGAAAACAACACGCCATCCGCGAGTTTGCGGCGCTGTTGTTCTCTTGCGCCTGGCTTGAATTTTCTCATTTGTGCAGCGGACATCATTTTTCATACGGCCTCTTCTGCGTTTCCACCCGGCTTTGTCGGCCGAACGAAAGACGCGACATAGAATCGAATAGCTGGAACAGAATCGGTATGCACATTCTCAGGGGTATTGGTCCATCAACATTGCGAGTCGAGACTGCCATTGATGAAACACTCCTTTAGAAGACGTATTTGGCGCGAATTGAATCTGCCTGCTGGGCTGGCCGTTTCAACTGGACCTCGACCAAACCAACCGCTCCGGGGGTCAGCGTAACGCCGTACCCGTCGGCGCGCGTTCCCGCAATCTTCTCATTAGCGGTGTAAAAAAGCGTGAAGGCGTCCTTTCCTTCCTCGATCAGACCAAGCGGAGTACGGACATCGTTGGACCATATCCCATCTCCTTTCTGCACCACCAGATGTTGGCCGGCCGACCAATGAATTCCGTCAACAGAAAATGTGTAGCCGATAGAGTTCTCCCGCTCGACGTCATATACGGCAACGTAAGTCCCGTCAGCCAGCCTGGTAACAATGGGATTCTCAATGAACCGCGTTTCCATTTTCAGCGGATTCCACTGTTTGCTGCGCGTCCAGGGCCCGGCAAGCCCCGGCGCCGAAGCCAGACCGACCTGCCATGACGAAATCGGGAGACTCTCCGTATGAGCGGTGCCATAGAATGCACACCATGAGTTGCCAATGTTGTAAGGAAAGAACGAATCTGTCCCCTGCAATCCCTCCCATGAGTCGGAGTCTCTTCCGCGTTGCAGAATGATGCCAACATCCTTGTACGGACCGTCGATGCCATTTGGGCCGGGGGTATTCGAAACCGCGCGCCAAATTCGTCCTTCGTGGTTGGTCAGCCATTCCCGCGAGGTGTCGGGAGCAGCCTGATAGGCAACGTAAAACAGGTTCCACCGGTTTTCTTTCGCGTTATAGACCGGCATCGGCGACCACAGAGCAGCGCGCGGGTCTTTCCCCGTAAAGTCGCCGCTGGACTCAAAAAGAGTGCTCAGCCTTTGCCAGTGCACACGATCAGTGCTGACCCAGTGCGCTAGCCTCATCTTGACCCAGTGCGGGTCGCCAACCATCTCTGACGTGAATAAATGGTAGGCACCTTTGATCTTGAGCACCCTGCCGCCTTCAAAACCGTACTTGTTCCCTTCGGCGCCGCTGGAGCGGATGGTCAATATCGGGTTATCGAATTGCCGGGTAACCACCAGTTCCAGGTCCGATGCAGCCGCAAAGCCCTGGAGTGGGCCAAGAACCAGGATTGCGAGACTGAGCGGCAGCATCTTCCACAAGGGCATCATTCGCTAACTCCCAAGACCAGCAATCGGCTCGGTTTGATTCCAATCGAATCAGCCACCTACTGCTTCCAGTTTCTGTTTGTATGCGTCAGGGCAAAGCGTTTCTAGGTAATAGCGGTTATATATGCGGTTATGCGGAGTATTCTGCTGCCGTTAGGACATACGAGACCTCTGCCCGGCACCAAGTTCATGGAGTTCCCGCCGGACAGACACCTTTTGTTCGCCTCTCTGAAGCCCGCACACCCATGAACCTGCTGCCGGACGCACGAACTGAATCTCCAATTGCATAGGGTTGGCGGTTGTTAACGGTAATTTGCCGATCTTCTCTGCCCGGAGATAACTGCGATTAACGGGTGTATTTACCGTTAGTGCCGTAGGGGATGGCGTCGGCAGCGGGACTTGACGATAACTGACGGGCAGTGCTACCGTTTGGCGTGGTGGAACGCCGCCATCAGTCCTGCGACGACACCTGCTCGAGTTGTTGCTCTCGAATTGGAATCTCCGTTGACCTCTCAGCACAGCGCTTCGCCCCTCCCCATCTCTCTCTTCGAGAAACGCGAGGAACTGCGGCGAGTCCTGGAGAGCAAGCACTTTGCCAGAGCCCCGAAAAAGACCCGTTTTCTTGAGTTTGTCTCCGAACAGGCATTTTTGGGCAACGGCGACAGTCTGAACGAATACCTGATAGGCGTGGAAGTCTACGGCCGCGGATCAGGTTTCAATACCCAGGAAGACCCCATTGTGCGCGTCCAAGCGCACGAGATCCGCCGCTCGCTGAAACAGTACTACAAGGAAGACGGCAAAGACAGTCTCATCCGCATCGACCTGCCCGCTGGCCATTATGTTCCCATTTTTGACAGAAATACCGCGGAAGAGACAACCGAGACGGAAATTCTGGTCGGGCAGGCACCGTCAAGACCACGATTCTGGATGCGGTTGCACTTCGCGCTTACATTAGCTTTGGCCGTAACCTGCTTGCTGCTTGTATTTTTTCTTGTTGCGCGTGGACGACCGAACCACCAGGCTGCGCAGCCGGTTACGGCCTTGCCAGATGACCTTGAGTGGTTTTGGAGTCCGTTTCTCCCTCCGGCAAATAGCCCTGTGATCGTCATCCCCAACCATCCGTTGCTGCGCGCAGCACACGATGGGGATAGCCCCCAAACCCTGGCCAGCGGCCATGAAATATCCAAGGCTAGCCTGCCCGAGTTTCGCGATACCATCCATTTTCGAGAGTTAAAAAGATTTCTGTTTGTCCCGTCGCTCACCGACTTCACTTCCGTCGGGGAGACCTTAGGCGTAGTTCACTTGTGCAAGATGTTCTACCGTGTCGGCCAGAACTGCAATGTGCAGCAGTCGCGTCTAGTGAATTTCGAGGAAATTAAGGGTGAAAACGCCATTCTGCTCGGAGGCAGTCAGGCTTGGAGCGGCCGCGTCTTTCTCAACGTTGAGGGCTTCCAATTGCAAAGCGGCGTGATCCTCAACCGCAATCCGCAACCGGGGGAGAAACCCGTGTACAGACCGGAATTCGACTCGGTGACAAACCAACTAACTCGAGACTACGCCCTCGTGCTTATGCTCCCGAACGAGAAGAAAGAGAATCGTGTTCTCTTGATCTATGGTATTTACACTCAGGGCTCCCAGGCTGCAATTGAATATCTCACCGACCCCGAACAGATGCGAGAACTCCACAAGGCCTTAATCGGACTTGCTCCCGACCATAAAACTGTCCCGCCATATTTTCAGGCATTGATCGCAACCACGGTTGAGAACTCCGTGCCCGGTACTTCAAAACTGGTTGCCGTCCGGGCGATTCCCAACTGAGCAGAGAAGCGGTGGAACTACGATACGCTTGTGATCCTGCATGGCAGCGAGTTACAAATCATTGCATCGCAACAGCGATGATGAGTATCCCCATTGTCCGGACATCTCCAAAGCAGTATCATTCTTCGCAGAGTAAGCACATAGTGAAGGACGGTTGAATAGGATGAGGTTCTGGACGCGCAGTTGTTTTTTGCTCTTGTTAGGGTGCGTTTCTTTGCCGCTTTACGGAGCTATTCGTCTTCCTGCGATCTTTGCGGATCACATGGTCATCCAGAGAGATGATCCGGTACATGTGTGGGGAGATGCAGCAGCCGGCGAGACAGTTACAGTAGCCTTTCGAGGAATACAACAGATATCGACCGCTGATTCGTTGGGCCGCTGGACGGTACAACTTCCGCCTGGAGGACCCGGCGGACCCTTTGTTCTCTCCATTCACGGAACCAACGCAATCACATTGACAGATGTGCTCGTTGGAGATGTATGGGTTGCTTCGGGTCAGTCGAACATGGGCTTCCCGCTGCGAGATGCTCAGAATGCAAAACAGGAGATGGCTGGAGCCTATCTTCCGCAGGTGCGGCTTCTGAACGTCAAGCAACGCTATGCCGACTATCCGCAAGAGGACTTGACTGTGACAACGCCATGGAGCGTTTGCTCCCCCGAGTCAGCAGGCGACTTTTCGGCAGTTGCATTCTTTTTCGCTCGTGAACTTATGCATCGGGAACATATTCCCATCGGGATCATCGAGTCAGCGTGGGGCGGAACACCTGCCGAAGCATGGACCAGCATGCACGCATTGTCACAAGATGCATCCCTGATGCCGGTATTCTCGTCCTGGGCTGTCATGGCGGACGAGGAATCTGCGACTTTGCGCACACAAAATGCAGAGCGCAAGAAGATTGAAGAGGAGACCGGCGCTGGTGGAGATGAGAATCTCAGACTGCCATGGCATCCCGTCTTCAATGCCTGGGCGCCAGCAGCTCTCTACAACGGCATGATTGCTCCGCTGACACACTTTCCTATCCGAGGAGTCATCTGGTACCAAGGCGAGTCGAACGCGGATTCACTCCGATACCCTGTGTACGGACGCCTCTTTCAAACGCTCATTCGGGATTGGCGAACTGCCTGGTCGGAAGGCGATTTCCCGTTTCTCTTTGTGCAAATTGCCAACTACCACGCAGACGCGGAGGATCACTGGCCGGAAATTCGCGAGGCCCAGCGTGAGGCGCTGGCGCTGGCGAATACCGCAATGGCCGTGACCATCGACATTGGCGATTCACAGAATATCCACCCGGCGAATAAACAGGATGTGGGGTTCAGACTTGCGCTCGCAGCACGAGCCATGGTCTATCGAGAGCCGATTGAAGCTTCAGGCCCGCTCTACCGCTCGATGAGCCGTGAGGGGAACGTGTTGCGTTTGTACTTTGAACACGCGGATGAGGGGCTCATAGCCAAAGGAAAACAGCTTCAGGGATTTGAGATTGCCGGAGAGGACGGAAAATTCGTCCCTGCCACGGCCGATATCGGTGGAACAACGGTTGTCTTGACGAACCCGAGCGTTCCATCTCCGACTCAGGCTCGTTATGGTTGGTCAGATGATCCTGTGTGCAATTTATTCAACAAAGCGGGACTGCCTGCCTCACCGTTCCGCACCTCTCACCCTTAGCAGTTGGTTGGAATTCTCCCTATTGCCGCAAGATGCGTGCGGATTTGTGCTTCGGATTCTCTGATCCATAAGCATCAAAATATGCACCAGACGAATATGGCCTCCCGCGGATGGGAGGCCATATCGACCATAACTTGTTGTAATTGTTGAGCTTGAAGTGGAGCCGAAAGTCGGACTCGAACCGACGACCTGCTGATTACGAATCAGCTGCTCTACCAACTGAGCTACTTCGGCATTCCCTTTTGAGATTGTACCGTTGCGCCCGTCATCGGTAAAGCTTTGCGCTGCAACCCGATCTGCGGAATCCCTGAGATGACCCTCCCGGCGAGGCTTACCCCGCGGCGGGGATAAGCAATTCGAACTGAATCACGGGCGGATGGAGCAGCGTGCTGTGAATCAGGCAATGGTGGACTGCCTGGTCAACGCCGGCCCGATCCGCTTCGCTGAGCGCCAACGGAATCTTGACCTCGATCTTGAAGTTGTCAAGCCGCGCGGGAGGCCCTGCCTTCTCCGCCGTAGCCCGCACCTCAACTCCCTCACGCGGCAACCCCTTCTTTTTAAGGTAGGCCGAGGCGTAAAAGGCCGCGCACGAGCCCAAAGACGCCAGAAGGAGTTCCGGAGGCGTCATACCCTCATCGGTGCCACCGTGTTCTGTCGGCTGGTCACACAGTAGCGAGTGATTCCGCGCTTCGACCTCAAACTTCACATCTCCCCGGAGTTTCACATTCACTTCCATCGTCTCTTCCTTTCAAAATCAATCGAATTTTTTACTTCACATCAGAGCGTGGGCTACCGGCCGGGACGGCACAGCATCCTCCGCGCCGCGGACGGTTCCACGGCATCCGGGCCAGCACTTCGCCCATGGGACAAAAACCCGTGCATCCGGCAAAGACCAATCCGCAGCCCACAAATCCCGGCAGAAGCAGCCACCACCGCGAGATGGCAACCGCAAGCAAAACGCCCACGGCCACCAGCAGACCAGCCGCCAGCCGCACCTGCCGCTCCAACGCCCAGCGCGAGGCCGTCGAGTGCACGGCCGAATACCCAGCATCGAGCCAGGCTTGGGTTCCCCCCTCCAGCACAACCAGATCTTTGCCGCTTGCCGCGAGCAAGGCACTCGCCATCCGTGCGCGCGTACCCGTCTGGCAGACCAGCACCACTGGCACGTTGGCCTCCAGGTCCGCCGTCCGCCGCTCGATCTGCTCCAGCGGAATATTGATGGCGCCGGGCAAATGCGCCGTGGCAAACTCCGTTGCCGAGCGTACGTCCACGAGCTGCGCTGGCCTTCCTGCCACCTGCCAATCTTTCCAGGTTTCGATGCCGATGGTACGTGCCGCCGATCCAGACATTTTTCTCCTCTATAAGGTAGAGCGCCGACCTGCCGAAAAGGATTCGCCGGAGGCGGAGTTTTCTTTGCCACAGGTTCCTTGAAGAGAGTATCAAGTGCCCCCGGCGAAAGGCTCAAGTACGCTTTACAATCGAATCCGTGAGCCAATCCTTTGAAATCGGTCCGGTCCATGTGGGCGGGGGCCAGCTCTTCCTGATCGCCGGTCCCTGCGTCATCGAGTCCGAGGCCCATGTTCGCACCATGGCCGAAGCCATTCAGCGCATCGCAGCGGATCTCGGCATTCCTTACATCTTCAAGGCCAGCTACGACAAGGCCAACCGCACCAGCGTGAAAAGCTTTCGCGGACCGGGACTGATTGAGGGCACGCGCATCCTGGGCCGCCTGGCCAAGGATACGGGTCTTCCGGTGCTGACCGACGTACACGAGCCAGACCACTGCGCAGTGGTTGCCGAGGCCGTGGACGTGCTACAGATTCCGGCGTTCCTTTGCCGCCAAACTGACCTGCTGGTAGCCGCGGGCAAGACTGGCCGTGCCATCAATATCAAGAAGGGCCAATTCGTGGCCCCGTGGGACATGACGCACCCGGTCGAGAAGGTTCGCTCGACGGGCAATGAGCGCGTCTTTCTGACCGAGCGCGGAGCCTGCTTCGGCTACAACACGCTGGTGGTGGATTACCGCTCGCTGCCGGTGATGCGGCGACTCGCGCCGGTGGTCTTTGACGCGACACACTCCGTGCAACAACCCTCGGCGGCCGATGGAGTGAGCGGTGGCCAGCCAGAGTTCATTCCGCTGCTGGCGCGGGCCGCGGTGGCTGCGGGCATCGACGGACTGTTTCTGGAGGTTCACGACGACCCGCCCAACGCCAAGTCCGATGGCGCGAATGCACTGGATTTGAAGCTGTTGAAACCGCTGCTGGAAAATCTGTTGGCGATACAGAAGGCGGCAGGAGCGGATTGATTCCAGGTTTATGGTTTCCCAAGTTTACAATCTGGGCTGCAACCGCCAGCGTTTGTGAATGAGGTAGATAGAGCTGTCCGCACTTCACCCCGCCTGATAGCATTTTCGTATGCTTTTGACTCCGATTCGCACTTCTATGCGCGCTGGGTTGGTTTCTGGCGCTGTTCTGATTGCCTCAATTGGGTTCAGCCTTTCTTTTGCCGTGGCGCAGGACGCCGCAGGCAAGGAGCCGGACCACGCACGCATTGAAGATGTGCTAAAGGGACTCAACCGCGGCCATTCCTTCGGGCAGGTGGCGATTTCCCCGGACGGCAAGCGGCTTGCGTGGATTGAGTTTGCGCGGGAAGGCGCGGAGATTCGCGTCGCACCGCTGGACGATTTGTCCAAAGGCAGGCTGGGCAAAAGCGAACGGGTGACGGCGGCTGACAAGCCGGAGCAGCACTGCCAGGAGGGCCAGATCGTGTGGTCCCCGGACGCGCAAGCACTAGCCTTCTTCTCCGATTGCGCCAAGCCGGGGCAGCCGGAACTTTATCTGGCTCAGCAAGACAAGCCGTTGCAGCGACTGACGGAGTTGAAGGGCTACACGGAGGCTCCCGCCTTTTCGCCCGATGGAAAGAGCGTGGCCTTTTTATATGTGGAAGGCGCAACGCGTGCAGCCGGGGCGCTGGCAGCGATGAAGCCTCCGGCGGGAGTGATCGGCGAGGAGGACGTGGAAATCCAGCGGGTGGCCATTGCAGCCGTGGATGCGGGCAAACCGGTAGCCCCTGTGATGGCCACGCCGGAGAACCTCCACGTCTATGAATTTGATTGGCGACCGGATTCCAAGGCGCTGGCCTACGTAGCCGCCGACCCGCCAGGGGAGAACAACTGGTGGGTAGCCAAGCTCTATACGCAGGAGTTGAACGGCGCGCCCAAGGCTATTTTTGCGCCTGCCGAGGCGGCTGGGCTGCTGCATGGGTTGCAGGTTGCCGTACCGCGCTGGTCACCGGACAGCAAGATGATCGCCTTCATCGGCGGGCTGATGAGTGACCAAGGAGTGACGGGCGGCGATGTGTGGATGGTCTCCGCAGCAGGCGGCGCACCACGCAACCTCACTCCGCAACGCGCAGCCACGGCGTCCTGGATGGAGTGGAATGATGCCAGCCACATCTTTGTCAGCAGTCTTCAAGGCGGCAACACACAACTGGCGCACCTCACGCTGCATGGCAGCGAGGCGGCCAGTTTCGATCCTCCGTTCTACGACCTTCCCACCACGGTCGGCGACGGGCGCTTCGAGATGAGCGTCTCAGCGACCAGGGACCACAAGCAGTTTGCCTTCGTCGCCAGCAGCTTCGACCACCCACCGGAGATTTTTCTTCAATTTTCGGACGGCTGCCCGACATGCAGGTTTATGTCCTCGACGCTCACCCAGCTCACTCACGTGAACGACGGCGTGGAACCGGCCTGGGGGAACTCCGTTTCTCTGACCTGGAAGAGTGACAAATTCCATGTGCAGGGCTGGCTTACCTTGCCCAAAGAGTATGATCCGGCAAGAAAATATCCACTGATCGTCATGGTGCATGGAGGACCAGCCTGGGCGGCGGGATCGCGCTGGAGTTCAGGCGGCTTGAGCGCGGCGGCGTTTTCGGCGTTGGGCTATTTTGTGTTGCAGCCAAACCCCAGGGGCAGCTTTGGACAGGGCGAGGAGTTTACCCAGGCCAACCGCAAGGACTTCGGCTATGGCGACCTGCGAGACATCCTGGCCGGGGTGGACACGGTCGAGGGCAGGTACCCGGTGGACCCCAACCGAGTGGGCCTGACCGGCTGGAGCTACGGCGGATTCGTGACCATGTTCGCCGTGACCCAGACCCAGCGGTTCAAGGCGGCGGTGTCAGGCCCCGGCATCTCCAACTGGCAGAGCTACTACGGCGAGAACTCGATTGACCAGTGGTTGATTCCCTACTTCGGCGCGCCGGTCTACGACGACCCGGCGGTATACGCCAAAAGCTCTGCAATCAACTTCATCCAGGCCGCGCAGACACCCACGCTGCTGGTGGTAGGCGACCGGGACGGCGAGTGCCCGGCGCCCCAGTCCTACGAGTTCTGGCACGCGCTGAAAGCCCGGAATGTACCCACGCAGCTGGTTGTGTATCCGAATGAGGGGCATATGTTTGCCGACCCAGCCCACCGCCGGGACGTAATCGAGCGGGCTGCAGAGTGGTTTGCCCACTATCTACCGCCCGCGCCCTAGAATCTTGCTCGCCATTCGAGACCGGCGGAGTCTATGAAAAAGCGGGAGCGGGAGAATCGCTTCGCCGGCCTTCAGCCGGGAACCACCCCGTCCTGATACACTTTTCTTTGGAGTTTCGAGAGCGCGTTTCGTCAGCCAGTTGCAGGGAGAGTGGGACGCTGGGAGCCGGTCATTTGAGCGGATTTCCCGGTGGCAGACCAGCCGTGGCAGGTTGACGGGCGGCTCCAGAGAGCGCCTTTTCAATTTTCGCCGCCTTTATTGGATGCCACGCAAGAGAGCTCTTTCGCATAGAAAGGGCCACTCGCCACCGGCAAACTCGGGCGCCGGCGATGGAAAGTTTGCTCGTAACCCAATTTTCCCGATGGTATCGGGAGGGACCGTTCCGCGGTTTGACAAGGCGGGGCGGGGAGGATTCATGCGGCGGTTCTTGACGCTTGTTTGCTTGTTGTGCCTGGCTATTCCAGCCGGGATTTCGATTTCCGGCTGCACCCGCAACCCGGGCGAAAACTACTGCAATGGCCTAGGCTACGGGATGAAGATTACGGATGTGGCCTCGATCACGCTGTCGCCTGCAACCACCGGCATCTCCATGGCCTTCGGACAGACGCGCCAGATAGGCTCGCCTTCGGCCCTTACCTGCAAGGGCGATGCGGCCAGCGCCAGCTCGTTCAGCTACGGCACCACCAACAACCAGTTGGTGGACATCACGCCGGGCGGCAACATCTGCGCTGGCACCTGGAACCGGAACTCTGGCGGCGGCATCGCCGACTATACCATCTGCAGCAAGCCGGATCCATTGCCCTCGACCGGCGGTCTGCCCTATGCCACGGCTTACATCACGGCCTCTGCTCAATCGGTGACCTCCAATCCGGTGCAGGTGTATGTGCATGCCCAAGTGACCTCTGTCAGCCTTGTCACGTCTCCCTTGTCCGGATCCGCGCAGCAGTGTTTTTCACAGGGACAGCAGGCCACGCTCGACGCTCAGGCCTGCTACAGCGAAGACATCCAAGGCAAGCCCACGAATGTACTCCTCTGCGCTCCGGCTTCGGTGACCAGCTCTTCATCTTCCACGCTGGCCTGCCCGTTGCCGATCGTCAATGGCCAAACGGTGCCTCAAGCCTCGATTCCCACCTGCACGGCCGCCATCGGTACGCTCAGCTACGCAGTAGGCACATCCAACATCGCCTCCATGACCACCAACACCAACACAGACCAGGTAACCATCACCGCCGAGGAGCCAGGCACTACCGCCATCACCGCGTCGGTGGCCGGCTCGGGTTCTTCCGCCGGTTACTTCTCCGCCTGTCCGCCGGCATCCATCTCATTGACTCTGGCAAACTTGCAGACCTCGGGAACCATTACCCAGGGCGTGACCCAGAATCTGGTCACCAAGATCACCGACACTTACGGAAATTCCATCTCCGGCCTTACCCTTACTTACCAGTCGACCGACCCGATGGACATTTCGGCGAGCAGCGCCGGAGCCATTACAACCTCATACCCCGGTGTGGCTTCGATTTATGCCCTCTGCCAGCCGCCCAGTTGCAATCCGTCTCCCATCAATGAGATTGGCATCTACGGAACCGGTCTGCCCGTTTCCTCCAACCCGGTCACGATCACCACCCCCGGCACAGCCAGCAACTACGTCTGGTTTTCGGCTCCCGGCCAGTCGCAATACATCATTCCTGTCGAGTTACTCACCGGCACAGTCGGCTCCACAGTACGTCTGCCTTACGTGCCCAACTCGATGGTGATGGATCGGATGGGCAACAATCTATACCTTGGTTCCTCCCACGAGTTGATGATTTACAGCACCTCCTCCGGCGCGCTCACCACCCAGAACACCGCCGTTCCCGGCGTGGTGCTGGCCGTATCGCCGAACAACTCGCAATTGCTCATCAACGACCAGGTGCGTCAGGTCTTCTATCTCTACAACATCTCCGGCAGCACCTACACGACCTATGGCGGCATGGGCAATGCCGCCGCCTGGACTCCGGATTCCCTGACGCTCTACATCACTGACAGCGCGGCGCTGAATAAC
>Ga0255355_1000613_pt1 | contig 19989 bp, 14 predicted proteins | sample HBST75metaG_FD_189943 | JGI IMG/M metagenome (GOLD analysis project Ga0255355, IMG submission 189943) | Peat soil microbial communities from Stordalen Mire, Sweden - H.B.S.T75 | ecosystem: Environmental > Terrestrial > Soil > Wetlands > Peat | place: Sweden: Norrbotten County, Stordalen Mire...
CGCCCCGGCGGAGGTCAACAGGCAATCAGCCCCGATCCCAATCACCGTTTCCAGCGCCTCGCCCATATCCGGCGTCCTGTCGAAGGCCCGGTGGAAGGTCACTTTCATGGGGCGGGCCAGTTCCGTCAGCTCCCGGCTTCGGTCAACGTCTATGCGAGCGTCGGTCTGCAAGACTCCCAGTGCGACCCCGGCAGCGCCCGCCTCCTTGGCGCATTGCACCTGCTTCCGCATCAGGTCAAATTCCAAGGCTGAGTAGGCAAAGTCTCCCCCGCGCGGACGAATCAACACATGAACGGGGATGGAAATCGCTTTGACGGTGGCAGTAATCAACTGTTCGCTGGGCGTGATTCCACCAAGATCGAGCCTGATGCATAATTCGATGCGGTCGGCACCGCCCCGATCAGCTGCCTGGGCGGCTTGCAGGGTTTCAGCGCAAAGCTCGAAAAGAAATGTCTTCATGCAAGATTCCAGAAGTGCAGAGTGAGGTCAGCGCACAGCCCGAGGTCTGTCCCCCGGGGGGATGTTCTGTGGCCGCGAGCAACAACGCAAGATCAAGATAAACATTAAAGTATGCGTCGTTTTTTGTCAAAATGCTCAATATTGTAAATAATTATCATCGTTTCAGTCATTCAGGACAGTGTACACCTCCTGTTGCCATTATTCTTTCTGCATTGATTCGGCAGTTGCAGGCCCGGTGCATCGAAATGAGATTCCGGACAGGCAGCAGAGGCCCTCAAGAAGGCGGACTTCAAGGGAGAAAATCGTCCAGAAATAACCGAAGTTGCCGGAGAAGAGATAATTCAGGGGCGCCAAGATCGAACAGAAGATCTTTCTGGAGGAGCGTGATCCAAGAGCCGGCAAGGGCTGCGTCGGCTTGCGCAACCAGTCGCGGGCGGCGAAAATCAATGGATTGAGCGGAAGGCAAGCAATTTCCGCTTGAGACTCGCCATGCGCACGCCCAAACCGATCCAATTCAAATCTCTGTTGTCCCGAAACCGCTGGAGCGCGCGCGATGGGCTTGCCGCGGCTCTGCTCTTCGTAGCTAGCGCCGCCGTGGTGCTCTGGCAGAACGCGCATCTCGCGGTTCTCTGGGACACGAGCTACATTCTGGATACGAGCGTCCGCATCTCTCTGGGGCAGTTGCCATACCACGATTTTCCGCTGGCTCACGCGCCGCTCACGTTTCTTATCCAGGCTGTTATCTTCCGCCTCTGCGGACGGGTCTTTTTCCACCATCTTCTCTACGCGGCAATCGTGGGCGGCCTGGGCACTGTGCTGGCCTGGAGGATATTGCTCGGCACGCTCCGAGGACACTTGAGGGTATCGTGGTCCGTTTCGCTTCTGCTGGCCGCGCCGCTGACCGTGTTGGGCATCTACAGCGTCCTGCCGTTTCCTTTCTATGACTGCGATTGTGTCTTCTGCATCCTTATAGTGATTCTGCTTTTGCAGCGTGTGGAGGTGGACTCTGCCGCCGTAACCCCGGCAAGGGTACTTTTGCGGCCCTTCATTGCGGGCGCGGCACTTCCGCTTCCGCTCTTCTTCAAGCAGAACATTGGCCTTCCTCTTCTGGCGACCGCGTTTGCTCTGGTTCTTCTGCTGTTGATCACGCGGCAACTGCACCACTGCCCGGGCTCTCACAGTAGTCCGGCAGTCCTGGGCGCGATTCTGGCAGGCGCGCTGGGAACGCTCCTTGCTGCCGGGCTGTTCCTGCACTTCACCGTTGGAGTGGGCAATTATCTTCATTGGACGATCCAGTTCGCGTCGCAGCGCCGGTTGCCCGGCCTTCAGGCGATGCTGGCTGTTTATGCGGAGCCATCGCTGCTGTGGAGTCTGCCGGCGATTGTGGCGGCTCTCGTGCTCTTACGGAGCCATTTTGCCAAGGCTCGGTGGACGCGCCTAGTGGTAGTGGGCCTGCTGGCCGCACCGTTTGCGTGGACGCTGGCCAGTCTCCTTATCTCCTCAGATGCCGACGACCGCGCCAGCAGTCTGCTGGCTCTATGGCCGTTACTGTTGGTCCTCAGTGGCGCCCTCACGCTCTGGAATCTCTGCCAAAATCCGGGGCTACGCGCGCTGTTGCCCGCCATCCTGCTGGTCACCATCAATGGAACGTTGCTCTCGCAGCAGTTGTGGGGATCAACTTATGCCATCTGGCCGTTGCTCGTCCTTCTTATCGCCGAGATGATCGCCTTTCTGGCTTCCATTGAGTCGTCAAGTACAGCCCAGGAGACAACACCCCGAAGTCAGTTCGTTGCGCTGGCCCTTGCGGCGATTATCTCGACAACGCTGGTTCTCTGCGGTGGACTCTATATGGCCAGCGAAGAGCGTCTGTCGTACGCAAGGCTTGATGGCACAGTTGTGCGTTCGGCGGTTCCCGCGCTGAGGGGAATGGCTGTCCCTGGACCATTCTTGCCTGACTTTGAAGAACTGTTGCGCTTCGCCGCCAAGGAAATTCCTGTCTCCGACGGGCTGATTCTTATTCCCGGTGAAGACCCGTTCTACTTTGCCACCGATCGCGTTCCGCAGTTTCCAGTGCTGCTGTTCGACAACGCCACCGATCCCTACTCGCCCGCGCAGCTTGTTGCAGAGGCGCGACGGCGCAATATCCGCTGGCTGATCGTGAAGCGCGAGTTGCAGCTCAAGGAAGATCCCACTCCGCAGCGTGAAGATGCACTGAATGCTCTTCAGCAGGTTTTTCTGCCGTACAGGAAACTGGGCAACTACGATATCTATCGCCGCTCTTGGTGAGGCCGGGAGCACTCTGCACGGAGTCGAATGTTATGGTGCGGAACTTGTAAATACGAAAGATACGCCCCTCGCGGCAAACGCGATATTGGATAAAAAGGCAACGCCCCGCGAGGAGAGACGCATGCACAATGCGATTGCCAGCATCGGAAGCCACACTTGACGGAAATGCGCGACTAGAAAGTTGCATGGAGCTAACCTCGATAGCTAGATGAATATTCAAAGCGTTGGCAAGACAAAACCGCAGATATGATTGAAGGAGTAACTAAAGATCCGCGCGTGAAAGCCAATCGATTTGGACTCTTATCCGCGGGTGTGACTCCATATCTATCGTCGGCTCCATGGGCTGTGGATATGCGGGCAAAGGAGAGAATAGGAGGGGGCCGGAGACGAAATTGGAACGCGTTCCATTCTCGAAATCAGATGAGTCAGATCTAATTACTGATTTGGCCCAAAAATGAGTTCTTAGTACCCCATCCTTTCCGCAAAGAGCACGGAAAGGATGGGGTACGGAATCTTAGTGACTTATGGTGAATATGTTATGAGCCTTCACAAAAGAGATTTTGCGCAAATGTCTACTTGATGACGTCGATCGCGGCTGCGCTCAACGCAAGCTGGGAGAAGACCTGCGTCCAGGAGAGGAATTCGCGCATGGCTCCCGGGCCTACGTTCTTCTCCGGGACAATGATGGTATCGCCCGGGTAAAGGCGCACGTTTTGCAGGCCGGTAGAAAAGAGCGATTTGCCCGCACCGTGTCCGGTCACCGATCCGTCCGCCCGCAGGATAAAGGTCTGTCCACGGTCGGCGTCGCGGTTTGGGCCGCCGGCAAGTTGCAGGTAGTCGCCTGCGCGAGCTCCGCTGTGATAGAGAAATGCATTCTGATTGAGCACCGCGCCAATTACCTGGACGGTGGCGGGAGTGGGTGGAACCAGCAACTCGTCGCCGTCCTCCAGTGGCGTTTCTGGTAGCTCGCTCTGGTCCGCGTTGCGCGGATGCAAATTGAGCACGATTCTTCCGGTGGGCTGCAATTGGCGCAGCCGCTCGACCAGTTCGTGGTTGAAGCTGGCGGCCTGTCCTTGTTGCCCTCCCTGCTGCGAAGTCGCGCTCACCGTGCTGGCCATGGCGATCGAACTGCGCGCCAATTGATGCTCGAGACGATCAGCATACTCTTTCAAACGCTGCTGTTCGATTGTCTGGGTGCTTTTGCGGGTGAACTCTGATCCGTAAAGATATGCCTTGCCTGCCAGGCCTCCGGCGCGCTCGACCAGCGAACGCAGAGTTTCATCCGGCAGGACGCTGTAAATGCCGGCGTGCACAAACTCACCTTCCAGCCGCACATACTTTGTCTGCCGGTCCATGGGCTGGTGGATGTCGTCTTGCGAGAAGACAGTAACCATGTCGCCTGGCCGGAGTTCAAGATCCTGCGAAGAATCATGCTCAAGCACCAGCTTGCCGAGATCGAAAGGAACGAGCGATGTGATCATGGTTGTTGTGTCTAGCCGCTCAATCACCGCGTAGTTCCAGTCTGTTTGAAAAGCGGGCCGTAGAAGCGCCGTTTCTTTTCCCATCCGGTTGTCCGCGACGATGCCGCCCAAAGTGTCCGCTGCTTCAGAGGAGCGAGTGCCGGATGCCTTTTGCGTTGCTGCGGATTGACCGTTCGCTAAAGGCCGCGCTTCGGCGTCGCGAACAGATTCTTGGAAGTGTCCCGCTGGTGGTTGCGAAGCAATAGCGCCGAGAAAGGGTACAAACTCCGGCGCGGGAAGACCAAGTTGTGTGCGGCGCCACCAGTAGTCGCGCGAGACCAGTGAATCCTTGTCGGGCATCAGATCGCTCAGGCGCATTCCTTCATGCCAGAGGAAACGCCCAGGGTTGGCTACCGATCCGCGCAGCGTGACCGTCTGGCGATAGCTGGAGACGATAGGATCGATGCGCACAATGTCGCCATCAACCAGCGGTGTAGCAAGGCCGGCCGCATCAGCTTTCAGCGCGAAAGCGCGGCGTTGCGTATGGTCCTCGACACGCTCTACCGAGATGTGCTCGCCGGATGAGACGGCGGTTCTACCGCCGGCCACGTCCAGCAACTCTTCCATCGACTCTTGTCCGCGCAGCTCGTAGATTGCTTCCTGGCGGACGCTGCCCACGAGCGCCACTTGCGGACCCACTGCGGGAATGAAAAGCACGTCACCCGATTGCAGTTGCATATCACCGGTCTTGTCGCCCTTCACCAGCAGCGCATAGAGATCAAAGTCCGCGAGCACCTTGCCCGCGCGCTTCAACTCAACGTGACGCATGGAACCGGCCCCGGAAGGACCGCCGCAGAAAAAGACCGCATTGACCAATGTGCTGAGCGCGCTCACCGTGTACTCTCCCGGCTGCCGCGCCTGCCCGGCCACATACACCTGGATGGAGTGAATCTCGCCCATATCGACACTTAGTTCGAAGTTGCGGTAGATGCGTTCCAGCGCAGTGCGCAGGTGGCCAGCGACAGAAGAAAATGGGAGTCCCGCAACATGCACGGCTCCTGCCTTGGGAAGGTAGATCTCACCCTCGCGGCTCACGCGCAGATTGGCGCTGAAGTTGATCTGTCCCCAGATGCGGATGCGCAATTCGTCGCCTGTTCCGACCACCATATCCTGTGGTGCTGGTCCCTGGTCGATGGGGCCGAAAGAGGCCGGCTGCGCGGCAAAGAGGCGGTTTCCATAGATCGGCAGCATCCGGCCCGTGGTGGCAGCCACAAAGCGTTGAAACTCCGTGGGAGGCTCGGCGGGCAAGGAGCGTTTAACTTGCTGGCCGGATGCGTTCAACCCATTATGGGACGCCTGCTCCGTATAACTCGATTCGCCGGAGAGGCTGTTGTCGGCCGAGGCATCCGTGGAGCGGTCCGCCCTGGGCGTTCCTTGCTGCGGAGTTTCCTGCATCGTCAGCACGGTAGACGATTGGGTCGCGGAATGCGAGGGCGCAGCCTGTTGCAACGGACAGCCATACGAATCGGGATCGTCCTCTGCGGAACATTGCGCGTGCAACTGAGGCACACGGAAAGCGAGAACAGCGGCGCCAGCAATCGAGAGAAGCATTGCGTGGCGAAGGTATGCAGGGGCAGATGAATGGTTTCTCATAGACGCCCCATTGTTCACACATCCGGGCAGCTAAACGACCGAAAAAATGCAGAAGAAGATGAGCCCTGTTCCGAAATTGAACAGAATCATGAGTGTCTTCCCATAATCGATTTTGCATTGGTGCTTTTCTCATCTTCTCCGTTCGCGCACATTTTTTTGCAGGTAATCTGAGCGAAGTTTCCCGGCTGAGTGGCCGTGCAATCCACGCTCAACTGCCCCCGTTTGCCAGCGGTGGCAGGCAGTGGCGAGAGCTGACCATTTCCACTCTGGCCGAGGTGGCGGCGCATTACTCCAGGCAGGGAGCGCGCCGCGCGACTCAAGAAGAATTCGATCCGGTCAAAAGAGGATGCTCCACAGTGCCAACAGAAGATCAAGAACCCGCTGAAACCGCATCGCAGGCCACCACCAGTTCTCTGCCGCCCGTGATCCGCGTAGCGATCAAACGCAAGAAACTCGTAGGAATCGCCACGCTGACCATCGTTGCGCTAGCCTCGGCAGTTGCGTTGCTGCTACCTAGCCGCTACATGGCCACTACGGTCATCCTGCCGCCCCAGCAGGGCAGTTCAGCGGGAGCGGCCATGATGGCGCAGTTGAGCAGCTTGAGCGCGATGGCCGGTGCAGGCGCGGGAGCCTTGGGCATCAAGAATCCTAACGATCTGCAAGTGGCCCTGTTGAAGAGCCGCAGCGTGGAGGATGCGATGGTGGCGCGCTTTCATCTGCAATCGCTCTACCACACGAAGTACCTGTCGTCGGCGCGAAAGCGGTGGGAGAAAAAAACATTCATCGACAACGGGTTGAAGGACGGACTGATCCGCCTTTCGGTGACTGACCGCGACCCGCAAAGAGCCGCGGCGCTGGCCAACGGCTGGGTTGAGGAATACCAGCGATTCTCGGCGACTTTGGCGGTAAGCGAGGCGTCCGGACGAAGACTCTTCTTCGAGCGGCAAGTGGCTGACGCGCGGGAAAATCTGGCGCGCGCCGAACAGGAGATGAAGCAAACCGAGCAACGCACCGGCGTGATGGAACTGGACGGCCAGGCACACGCCATGATCGCTTCGGCAGCGATGTTGCACGCTCAGGTGGCGGCCAAGCATGTCGAGATCCAGGCAATGCGCCAGTTTGCCGCCGACGAAAATCCGGACCTGGAGCGCGTGCAGCAGGAGTTATCGAGCCTGGAGGGTCAGTTGGGTTCGATGGATGTGGGACATGATCGCCGAAGCGGCGACCTGGCGGCGCCCAAGGGCAACGTAACCCAGGCAGGTCTCGATTATGAGCGTGCGCTGCGCGAGGTGAAGTATCGCGAGACGGTAGTGAGCCTGTTGTCGCGTCTTTACGAGATGGCGCGGGTCGACGAGGCGCGGCAGGGTTCCCAGGCGCAGGTTGTCGATGCGGCTGCCGTTCCCGACCGTCCCACTTCGCTCTACAGAATCTGGATTGTATTGGGAGCACTGCTTGTGTCTCTGCCTCTGGCGCTGATGATCGCGCTCGGAGCAGAGGCCATCGAGGCTCTGCGCGCCCTCCATCGCCGCACAGGCTCCTGGTCCCTGGCGCTCGAAGAAGACTGGGGTGGAGGGAAGCGATGAGGATTCCCCGGGCGCTGGGCTTGGATGGCGCCATCGCCTATACCTTTCTGGCACGGGCAGTGAGCATTGCGGGAAGCACAGTGACGGTTCTGCTGATCGCCAGTTTTCTGTCGCCCATCGAACAGGGCTACTACTACACGCTGTCCAGCCTGGTGGCGTTGCAGATGGTCTTCGAGCTGGGCTTCTCTTTCGTCATTCAGCAGTTGGCGGCGCACGAGTGCGTTCACTTGGAATTGCATACGGACGGCAGCGTGAGCGGCGATCCGGTGGCCCACGCCCGGCTGGCCTCCACACTCCAGCTCAGCGTGCGCTGGTACATCGCGGCCGCGGTTGCGATGGGCGCGATCCTGGCGCCGTTCGGCATGGTCTTCTTTGCGCGCGAGGCCGTGGCTGGAGCAGCGCAGGTGGTGTGGCGCGGACCTTGGCTGCTGGCCATCGCCGCAGCGATGGTGGGACTGTGGGTCGGTCCCTTCTACTCCTTTCTGGATGGATGCGGCGAGGTGCGCGGGGTGGCCGCGTTACGGCTGCGACAGGTGGTAGCGGGGATGGCGTTGGCCTGGACCGCCATGCTTCTGCATCACGGACTGTATTCGCCGGCCCTGATGATTTTCGGCCAGCACGGAGTGGGACTGCTGTACCTGGCAGGCCATCGCCGCTTCCTGACCGGATTGCTGCGCCATCCTGCCCGCTGCACGGCGGTTTCCTGGAGCCGCGAGGTATGGCCCTTCCAGTGGCGCATCGCGGTCAGTTGGATGTGCTCTTACTTCACGATTCAGGCATTCATCCCCATCCTTTTTGCGTTGCGCGGGCCGCGCGAAGCCGGACAGATGGGCATGTCGCTCAGCATCACCGGCTACATGACAGGTCTGGTGCTGCCCTGGATCACGACCAAGGCCACGCCCTTCGGCCGTCTGATTGCGCAAGGCCAGTTTCAGGGGCTTGACCGGCTGTTCATGCACACCCTGGGCCAGGCCATGGCCGTGTTCGCCATGATTGCGCTGGCCGCGGATGCTGGAGCGGCGCTGTTAACAGTCGTTGCTCCAAAACTGGCGGCGCGCATGATTCCACCGCAGCTGTTCGCGGTGCTGGTACTGGCCGCTGGCGCCAACTGCGTGGTGCAGAGTCTGGCTACGTTGTTGCGTTCTTTCAAACGAGAGCCATTTCTCTTGCAGTCGCTGGCGGTAGCCTCGCTCACCCTGTTGCTGGCCGTGCTTACCACGCCTCGCTGGGGCAACACCGGCGTCACTCTCAGTTATCTAACTGCTACGGCGGGCATCGCCCTGCCTTCCGCGTTGACGATCTTTGCGCACGCCCGCCGGAGATATCTGGCCATAAGCCCTCTCACCGTAAGTGGAGGCGAGGCGGGATGAGCACTGTATCTACATACTGCGCGCTCAGACCGCAGCCTATCGAGTCTTGCGGCTCCCTGTCAGAGTCTGTCAGGATATTTTCCTTCTGCGCGATGCTGGTTCTTTCCTTCGTGCCGGTTCTCGTCTATATCAACCTCTCGCAAATCTTCTTGCTCATACTTTGCGCGGTTGCTTTGTGCTGCTATCTTGTTCGCCTTGAAGCAGACATATTCGCCGCGTTCCTTCTGATATTCCTGATAGCTGCAACTCAAGCGATTGGTATCTCGCACAGCTTTGCCGCAACCAAAAACTATCTGACGCCTTTTCTCTTTCTGACCTCTCTCGTGATCGGGCCGGCTGTGATGCTGCTGGCTCGGTCGTATCAGCCTGCCCGCCTCAGCCGCCTGATGCCTCGCATCATCAACTGGGTTCTCGTTTTTCTGGTCATCGAATGCGTCTCTCGGCTCATCTTCTCGCCCCATATGCCCGCAACTGCGGAAACGGATCTAACTGACAGCTTCTATCTCTACAAAGCCAGCCTCTTCTTTTACGACTCCAACTTTGTCGGCATCGAGATCCTCTGCCTTTTGGCGATCATGTTTGCGTTCAGGGAAACAATCGAGAGAAAGAGATGGCTGCTGGCTTATATGCTCCTGTTTGCTACTTTGTCCAGGGCGTCCATCGTCGCAGGAATCTGCCAGTTTGTGGTGTACAAACTCTGGCGCTGGCGAGCCTGGACGTTTTTCGGATTGCTTGCGGCGCAAGCGCTCGTCGTTATCAAGCTGTTCATAAGTTTCACACAGGGGTCGGATGCAATTCACGACATCGACGGTAGCCTTTCAAGCAAGTTCTTCATTCTGTCGCTGATGACGGAGATCTATCACCGGGCAGATTTAACGCAAAGACTATTCGGCATCGGGGTCGGTAACTTATTCAACCTGGCTGGAATCTTCGCTCATAACATCGTGGCGACCTTTGTTCTGGAACTGGGTATTGGCGGTTCGTTGCTATTTGCCACCTACGTGTGGGTTCTAGCGAGAAAATGCCCGGCCTCGATCTACTTGCTCATTCTTCCCATAGTGGTGAACGGGTTCTCCCTGGTAAGCACCTCCATGCCGTATTTCTTCGTTGCGCTCGGCCTGCTGGCTGCGCTGCGCGGCTTTCCACGCGATGGAACTGCCGTACTTGGAAACGAAACGGCAAGCCGCAATCTCCAGAAAGGATAGGTATGGCCAAAATCAGCGTACTCATGCCGGTTTACAACGTAGAAGCCTATGTTGAAGCAGCACTCAAAAGCATCCAGTCGCAAACCTTCACAGACATTGAGATCGTGGTTGTCGACGACGGATCGACTGACGGAACCCTGCGCATTGTCGAAGAGCTTGCCGCCACCGATCCGCGCATCAGGGTTGTTCGCACGCCGCGCAATCTCGGCCTTCCCGCCGCGCTCAACTTCGGCCTTCCCTACTGCAGGGCGCCCTTAATCGCCCGCATGGATGGGGATGATATTGCTTTGCCCACCAGGCTGGAGAAGCAACTTCAGGTTCTAGAAGAAAACCAGGAATTCGATCTTGTCGGCTGTGCAACCTCGGCGATTGATGAACTCGGTCAACCGATTCCAGGGTTAGGGGTCTCCTTGAAGCCGATCACGCAGGAGGCGATTGCCAAGACTGCGCTGCTGGCGCCTCCGTGCAGCCATATCTGGCTTGCGCGACGCGAGGTTTATGACACGCTGTCGGGCTATCGGGAGATATCGGTTGCGGAAGATTACGACTTTCTTCTCCGCGCCATCTCTGCTGGATTCCGCATAACAAATTTGCCGGAATCGCTGATGTTGATCCGCACGCGCGCCGGCAATATCTCTTCGCGTCTTGAGCAGAGGAAGGCGCACTACTACATCGTCAACTTATATCGCGAGCGTATGAGAAATCCCCAAGATAGTTTCAGCCGGGACGGTTATGAGCGTGCCGTGCAATCCAACAGAATGGAGAACGGAGCTTTTCGACTTGCCATGCGGTGTGTTCAAGAGGGACTGAGATCTCACAGCCGGGTGTTGCGGTATTTTCTTCTGGTGCTGTCTGCCCTGATATCGCCATGGCAGGCTCGTTATTTCCTCCTCCGTCTTCATCTCAAGTTGGCATTGCGGACGCCGGGGTTCTCATCCTGACGACGGAGTGCCGCGGCAGTGCTCGTGATTGAGTGCTTTCCGAGGCTTCAATGAAGATATGTTTTATCATCCATGATGTTACTGCGCGCGCAGGCTCTGAGCGCGCGCAAGCCAGCCTCGCCAATGCGCTCTCTGCCCGTGGCGAGGCGATTTCAATCTGGTCGATGTACGGCTCGGGAGGGGCTCCCGGATTTTTGCTGGCGGGCGGCATCAAGGTGAGTTATGGCCTGAAGAAGCCATGGCCATTGTTTCTGGATTATCCATGGCTGGCCTTGGTGTTTGCCGTTCATGTTGCGCGGCTGTGGCCAGAGTGGATTGTCTGCACGGGAGCAAACCGGTTGATCGTCGCCATGCTGGGGGCTTTTGTGACCGGCGTCAAGGTGGCAATCTGGGAGCATTTCCCGGTTGCAAACAGTGTGACAAGGCCGCGGGGCAGATTGGCCAGGATGATTGCGTCTGTGGTCGCCTCGCGGATTGTGACGCTGACGAAGAGCGACAAGGAACTCTACGCAACGCTTTACGCGCCAGCCGCGAAGGTTACCCATATACCCAACATCGTGCGATCACCAGGCGCAACCGGAGCGATACGCCGCAAGGAAATTCTTGCCATGGGAAGGCTTTCGCACGAGAAGGGATTCGACCTGCTGCTGGAAGCCTGGTCCCTGGCGGTCGGGCGGCTGCCCGATTGGTCGCTTCGCATTGTGGGCGATGGGAAGATGCGCGGCGAGTTGGTACAGCAGGCGAGCAGGCTGGAAATCGAAGATCAGGTAACATTCGCGCCGTTTTCAGAGGATCCATTTTCTTTGTACTCGGAATGCGGAGTTTTTGTTTTGAGTTCGCGGTTTGAGGGTTTGCCGTTTGTGCTGATTGAGGCGATGACGTGTGGAGCTGCCTGCATCAGCTTCGATTGTCCCAATGGGCCGCGGGAAGTGATCAAGAATGGAGTGAATGGAGTGCTGGTGCCGGCCGAAAAAGTGGAGGCCTTGGCAAACGCAATGGTGAAACTTGGCGAGAATCCAATGTTGCGGCAAAGACTTGGCGAGGCTGCGCAGAGTGTCTCGAAGCCGTTTTCCGAGCCGCGTGTTGTGGCGCGCTGGCAGGAAGTTCTTTACGGTCAGATGCCCATGGCCGCAAAGTCTGCTGTATCAACTGCGCCCGGCAGCGCCATCAGATCGAGGGCAGCATAAAGGCCAACTGGACCAAGTTCGACGGGCGCTGGTTGCCCGGGCGCTATCAGTTTTCAGAGCGTCGCCAAGGTATAATCGGGCTTATGGCGGCGCAGATTAAATCGAATTTGGCGGAGACCGGAGATGCGGGAAGTGGGGCGAGTTGCGCGCCATGCAGCGGCGCGGAAACAGATCTGAAACTGCGTGCCCTGGAATCGCGCCTCGAGCAGTTGGGCAAGCTGATGGTGGCTTATTCCGGCGGGGTGGACTCAGCCTTTCTGGTGGCTACGGCGCATCGTGTTCTCGGCAAAGGCGTGCTGGCTGTGCTGGCTGACTCTCCCAGCTTGGCCAGGCGGGACTTCGACGAGGCTTGTGCGTTTGCGCGCGCGCAGGGGATTCCGCTGCACATCATTGCAACCGAAGAGTTGAGCCGGCCCGAGTACCAGCGCAATGACGCCAACCGCTGCTTCCATTGCAAGGACACGCTCTTTGAAGCCATGGAGACGTTGGGCGAGAAGCTTGGATTCGACCGCATCGCCTATGGCATGAACGCCGACGACACGCGGGATTATCGTCCGGGGCAACGAGCGGCCGAGGAGCACGCCGTGCTGGCGCCGCTGGCTGAGGCCGGGTTGACCAAGCTGGAGGTGCGCGCGCTGGCCAAGACCGCGGGCTATCCGCTCTGGGACCGTCCGGCAGCCCCTTGCCTGGCTTCGCGCGTTGAATATGGCCGCACGGTGACCCGCGAGGTTCTGGAACAAGTGGAAAAGGCCGAAGAGAGCCTGCGCAGGCTGGGCTTCAGCGAACTGCGCGTCCGGCATCACGGAGAGCTGGCTCGCGTGGAGATAGCCCGCGCCGAGTTGCCGCGCGCCCTCACGATGGAGATGCTCGACGCGATCACGGCCGCTCTCAAGCTGGTCGGTTTTCAATATGTCACGCTCGATTGCTCGGGATTCCGGTCAGGGTCAATGAACGCAATCCTGCCTGTGGATGTGCTGGTCAGGCGCGGCGCATAGCCGACGATTTAGAATCACACTACGATGAGAATTGGTTATCTGGAGTGCTTTTCCGGCATCAGCGGTGATATGCTGCTGGGTGCCCTGGTGGATGCGGGCGTTCCCCTCGCTTGCCTGGCAGAGACAGCCGCTGCGCTGAACGTGGGCGCGCGGTTGGAGATGCGCAAGGTGAGCCGCGGTGGCCTGGCTGCAACCAAGGTGGACGTCTTTACGCCCGACAGTCCGGCTGTCGAGCCGGCGCACTCTCACCACGATCATCCGGCGCACACGCAAGCTGAGCATTTCCATGAGCAGGGCACACCAACCGCGCACAGCCACGCGCCCCACCGTTCGTTGTCGGCCATTCTTGAAATCATTCGTTCCGCGCCGCTTTCCGAGGCGGTGAAGGATCTCTCGGTCTGCGCCTTCCAACTGCTGGGTGAGACCGAAGCTGCCATCCATTCCATTCCCATTGAGAAGGTCCATTTCCACGAAGTGGGCGCGGTGGACACCATTGTGGATATCGTCTGCGCCGCCGCGGGAGCCAAGGCGCTGGGTGTGGAGCGCTGGCTTGCATCGCCGCTTAACGTGGGCAGCGGCACTGTGGTCTGCCAACACGGTACTCTCCCCGTTCCGGCACCGGCAACGCTGGCCCTGCTGGGCGATGCTCCGGTCTACGCGGCTGGCCCACCGATGGAGCGCGTGACCCCGACCGGCGCGGTCGTGCTGCGGATGCTCGATGTGCAGTACGCAGAGCTTCCGCCCATGCGCATCCTGAAAACAGGCTATGGCGCAGGCGGGCGCGAGACGCCGGGAGAGCCCAACCTGCTGCGATTGCTGGTGGGCGAAGAAGCGGCTGCCGAGAGTGACGCAGCCGAAGCGATTGCCGTGATCGAAACGGTGATTGACGATTGCAATCCGCAGGTTCTGGCTTACGTCAGCGAGAAGCTGCTCGAAGCTGGGGCGTGGGACGTCTATCGCGCCTCGGTGCAGATGAAGAAAGGGCGCACCGGCGTACAGATGACCGTCCTCTGCCACCCGGATTTGGTGCCCATTCTGCAGGATTTGATCTTCCACGAGACCACCACCATTGGTTTGCGCTGGAGGCTGGAGAAGAAGGCCTCGCTGGCGCGCGAGTTCGTGGAAGTCGAAACGTGCTGGGGCAAGGTGAGAATCAAGATTGCCCGCTTGAACTCTGGAGTCATTGCCAACGCGGCGCCGGAGTATGAAGATTGCCGGCGGCTTGCCACTGGGCACTCGGTCCCTCTGAAGCAGGTGATCGGAGAAGCCATGCGGGCCTACGCGGCCACGGAGGAGAATCGCTGATGGATCGTGCTTTTATCGAGGCTCTGCTGAACGAAGTCCGTGAGGGCCGCACGGCGGTCAGCGACGCGGTTGAACGACTGAAGGATCTGCCTTTCGAAGACCTGGGCTTTGCCAAGCTCGACCACCACCGCGCGCTGCGCACCGGAATGCCGGAAGTGATCTTTGCCGCCGGAAAGACCGTTGCGCAGGTGGCCGCTATCTTTGCCCACATGGCCAATGCGGGAGGCAACGTGCTGGCTACGCGCGTTTCCAGCGAAATGTATGAGGCGGTTCATGCGGTTGAGCCGCGTGCTGAGTTTCATGAGACGGCCCGCGCCATCACGCTTGCGCAGGCGCCCACCATTCCAGGGAAGGGAAGTGTTGGCGTGGTCTGCGCGGGCACCAGCGACCTGCCCGTTGCCGAAGAGGCCGCGGTGACGGCGCGCATGATGGGCAATACCGTTGAGCTGATTGCGGACGTGGGCGTGGCCGGGATTCATCGGCTGCTGGCGCAGAAAGATTCTCTGCAATCGGCGCGGGTGTTGATTGTCTGCGCCGGAATGGAAGGCGCGCTGCCAACCGTTGTCGGCGGGCTGGTGAACGCACCAGTGCTGGCTGTGCCCACCAGCGTGGGTTATGGAGTTTCCTTCGGCGGCGTGGCTGCACTGCTGGGAATGTTGAACACCTGCTCGCCCAACGTCTCCGTAGTCAATATCGACAACGGCTTCGGCGCGGCGTGCATTGCCTCGCTAATCAATCACCTGTGAGCCACCCGCAAAATAATCCCTGCTATCTCACGAAACGGTACAAATCCGCTTAGATCGACATCGAGACGCTTTGATTTCATGAAGGTTCATAATTATCTGCAAAGGCATTTTTCGGAAGTCATTGATTTGAGGGAGGTTCATGATTATCTGCAAGGTTGAAAAATATATATTTATTTTGAGGGGTATGGGGTATCCCTTTGCTGAATAGAGAACAGCGATCAGTAAAGTCCCGCTCTACTGACTGCTTCTATTGTGCACTGGTGGCGGGTTATCTTCCGCAAGGAGCGGATGGGAAAGGTTTTGGTTTCCCAGGTCTCAAAATCGAGACCTGGGGCACCCAGACATGGAGGTAGGTTGAGATGCGGGTCACCCCGTTCGGGGTTGGATCAATAGAAAACGTGACGCCCGAAACAGCCCCAAAACGCCAACCGGTGATGCAGATCACTGTCTGAAGGTTGCCTGAGCGCCAATCATTTATCCTGTACGGTTAACGGTCGCGTATGTGGGAGGGCAACTCTTGAACTGGTCCAGATTGCCGCAGTTGCGCAGAATTTCGCAGATATGTTTTCTGCTGCTCTTTCTTGCGCTGCTGTTCTTTACCTCGCTGAGCCTCTTTCCCCGCGACGCGACGGAGATTCACCTGCGCGCGCCGGTGCGGCTGTTTTTCGAGTGGGACCCGCTGGTGGCCGTGGTGAATGCGCTGGCCGGCCACGCTCTCTATCGCGGGCTGATCTGGAGCCTGCTCATCCTGCTGCCGACGCTCTTTCTAGGGCGCTTTTTCTGCGGCTGGATCTGTCCCATGGGCACGCTGCAACAATTTGTGGGCAATATGCCGTCGGAGGCCAAGAGGGGCAAGCAGCGGATCGAGGCAAATCGCTACAAGCGCTGGCAGACGGGGAAGTACGTGGTTTTGCTTGCCGGTCTGATGGCCGCACTCTTCGGCTCGGCGGCCATCGGCTGGATTGATCCCTTCAGCTTATTGGTGCGCTCCTTTGGCCTGTCGATATTGCCGGCCTTCAATTTTGCCGCACGCGCCGTGCTGACCCCGCTTGAGACCAGCCATATCGCGGTGATCAAGACGACCGGCCAGACGCTGCATACGATTCTGCACTACACGGTGCTCGACCTCCGTCAGCCACACTACTACCAAGGGCTGGTGATAGGCGTTTTGTTCATTGCCATTCTTGCGGCCAGCCTGCGCGTCACGCGGTTATGGTGCCGAGCAATTTGCCCGCTGGGCGCGCTGCTGGGCGCGGTCTCGCGCTGGTCGGTGTTGGGGCTGCACAAGGACGCTTCAAGTTGCAACAACTGCAACCGCTGCCTGCTCAACTGCCAGGGCGGCGACGATCCTGTCGGTGGCGCGCCGTGGCGCAAGGCCGAATGCCTGATGTGCATGAATTGTGTGGGTGCCTGTCCCGAGCACGCCCTCACTTTCCGCTTTTTCCGCAAGGAGCATGAGGTGGCGTCGCCCGACCTTGGCCGGCGCAGAACGCTGACTGGCCTCGCCGCCGGCGCCGCGGTGGTTCCGCTGATGCGCGCGAACACCGGCCTGGGGAAAAGCCGCCACGAACGGCTGCTGCGTCCGCCGGGATCGCTGGACGAGCAGGAGTTTCTCTCCCGCTGCATTCGCTGCGGCGAGTGCATGAAGGTTTGCCCCAACACCGCGCTGCATCCCACAACCGACGAGGCCGGCCTGGAAGGATTGTGGTCGCCGACGCTGGTGCCGCGTATAGGGTATTGCGAGCCAAGTTGCGTGCTTTGCTCGGAGGTGTGTCCGACGGGCGCCATCTGGCAGATTACGCCGAAGGAAAAAGGATGGGTGGTGGGCGTGGGCGGGCAAAGCCAGCCGGTGCGCCTGGGGACTGCGTTTTACGACCGCGGCCGCTGTTTGCCATGGGCCATGGCCACCGATTGCATTGTCTGCGAGGAGTGGTGCCCGGTTTCGCCCAAGGCTATTTACGTGCAAGAAGCGCAGGTGATCGACTCTGCGGGCAACACCAAGACGCTGAAACAGCCGCGCGTCGATCCCAGCCGCTGCGTGGGCTGCGGAGCCTGCGAATATGCCTGTCCGCTCCAGGAACACCCCGCGGTTTATGTCACAAGCATCGGCGAAAGCCGCTCACCAAGTAGTCAGATTTTGTTAAACAGAAAATAAGGGAGATGTTGCAGTGAAATTTCACTCGAATTTGAAGTGGGCCATTGCGGCCCTTGTGATTGTAGTCGCGGCTAGCAGTATGGGTTGCAAGAAGAAGGTTTCCGACCCGTTTCCGGCATCGGATAAGGTTGCAGGCTGGCAAAAGACCAGCGAGACGCGCGTCTTTGCAGCGAAGGACTTGTGGCAGTACATCGACGGCGATGCCGAGCAGTACATCTCGGCCGGGGTTGTGACCACCTCGACTTCCGACTACAAGTACCAGGGACAGTTGGAGGCGACGGTTGACGTGTACACGATGAAGGACGCGTCCGGTGCGAGCAAGATTCTGGAAAAAGGGCAAACCAGGGACGCGAAGACCATTCAACTGGGCGACGCCGGCATAGCCTATGCGCAGAGCATCACCTTCCGCAAAGGCCCTTCTTTGGTTCGTATCACTGCCTACGAGTCTAGGCCCGACACACCGCAAGCTCTGCTTGCGCTGGCTCACGGTGTGGAAGCAAAACTGTAGTCAACCTTGCCGGATAAGAGAGGATTGCCATGGAAAGCCGCCGGGACTTTTTGAAGACCGCCGCTACGGGAGCTATGCTGCTGGGGGCACAGAGCAAGCTGGGACTGGCCGCCCTTGTTGGCCAAAACGCGGAGAAGGGCAATTCCAGAATCGTCGTCGCCCGTGATGAAATGCTCCACTCGGCCGGCGGCCGACTGGACGAAAAACGCGTGGCCGATCTGCTGGACCGCGCCATCGCCGCCTACACCGGACGCGACAAGCCGGTGGACTCATGGAAGCGCATTGTCCCCGTCGGCAAGGTCATCGGCCTCAAAATGAACTCTGTTGGCGGCAAGCCCCTTGCCACGCATCTTGCGCTGACCTTGGCCGTCTGCGAACGGCTGCAGCAGGCCGGCGTCAAGCCGAGCCAGATCATCGTCTGGGAGGGCCGCGCCGCTGACATGGAGCGCGCCGGTTATACCATCTCCACTGCCCCCACCCACATCCGCGTCGTCGGTACCGATCTGCCAGGTTACGGCCATGAGGAGCAGCCCTCCGCCTTCGGCTCCATCAAGGTGAATTTCTCCAAAATTCTCACCCGCGAGTGCGAGTTCATCATCAACCTTCCAGTGCTCAAGGACCACGACATAGCGGGCGTCACCTTCTCCCTAAAGAATTTTTATGGCGCCGTTAAGCGCCCCTCCGAACTCCACCTCCCCGCCTGCGACCCCGCCATTGCTGATCTAAACTGCATTCCGGCTCTGCGCGACAAGTGGCGCTTCACCATCGGCGACGCCATGGCCTCCGTTTACGAAGGCGGCCCCAACTACCGCCCCGAGCATCACTGGTACCCCAACGCGCTCATCGTCGGCCGGGACCCCGTGGCCATCGACTACACCGGCTGGAAGATCATGGAACGCAAGCGCGCCGAGGTGGGCCTGCCCCCCTACGCCTCCACTAACCGTCCCACCGTCTTTCTGAACACCGCCGCAGACGCAAAGCATAATCTGGGCACCAACGATCCACAGCGCATTCATCTGATGGAGATTTAGGTTAACCGAAGATTGTTTATGGGAGAACGACCATGAAGAACCGCCGTGAGTTTCTGAAGGGTGCGGCTACAGGAGGCGTGCTCCTGGGTATGCAGAGCAAGTTGGGACTGGCCGGCATGCTTGATTCGCATGACCAGCACGCCCAAACCGGCAAGTCCAAGGTGGTAGTCGCACGAGATGCGGCTCTCCACGAAACCGGAGGACAACTTGACGAGAAGCGCGTGCTCGCTCTGCTCGACCGCGCCATTGCCGCCTACACCGGACGCGAAAATCCCGTGGAAGCATGGAAGCATATCGTGCCTCAGGGCCAGATCATCGGCTTGAAGACCAATGGGCTGGGCGGCAAGGGAATTTCTACGCACGTGGTGCTGGTGCTGGCTATTGCCGAGCGGTTGCAACAGGCCGGAGTCAAGCCCGGCAACATCGTTGTGTGGGACCGGAATGCCCGCGATCTTCAGGCTTGCGGCCTCACCATCAATACGGACCCCAGCCGCGTCCGCTGCTACGGCTCCGATGTGGCCGGTTATGAAGAGCAGCCAGTGGCATGGGGCACCGCAAACGTGCATCTCTCCAAGATTCTCACCCGCGAATGCGGCATGGTAATCGGTCTGCCCATACTCAAGGACCACAGCGATGCAGGCGTGACCTTTGCCATGAAGAATATGTATGGCGTGGTTAGCCGCCCGCAGGATCTGCACGCGGGCGGCTGCAACCCAGGCGTGGCCGACCTGAATTGCATTCCGGCCATCCGCGAAAAGGTCCGCTTCACGATCGGAGACGCGCTGACTTCGGTCTATGACGGAGGGCCCGGCTTCCATCCAGAGCACCTTTGGTATCCCAATGCGCTCATTGTGGGCGAGGATCGCGTGGCCGTCGATCACATAGCCTGGCAGATGATCGAACGCAAGCGCGCCGAAGTGGGCATGCAGACGTTCGAGGCCGCCGGACGCCCGCCGCGCTACATCGCAACCGCTGCCGACCATGCCCACAATCTGGGCGTCAACGATCCGAGACGCATCAACCTGATGGAGATTTAAGCGGGAGAATTGCCATGGCCGGGGAAACGGGACGGAAGCCGGAAGAGACAAGCGGCATCGCGCAGGGC
>Ga0255355_1000620_pt1 | contig 19890 bp, 14 predicted proteins | sample HBST75metaG_FD_189943 | JGI IMG/M metagenome (GOLD analysis project Ga0255355, IMG submission 189943) | Peat soil microbial communities from Stordalen Mire, Sweden - H.B.S.T75 | ecosystem: Environmental > Terrestrial > Soil > Wetlands > Peat | place: Sweden: Norrbotten County, Stordalen Mire...
TGGCGGCCGCGTGGCAGTAAGCGACATTGCCTTGAAGCGCGAACTTCCCCAGGCCGTTGCGCAAAGCGTCGCCGCCTATGTTGGCTGCATTGCCGGAGCCATCCTGATCGACGATTACCGGACTGGATTGCTTGCAGCCGGTTTCGAGCACGTCGAGATCGTGGACAGTGGCAAGGACCTCAACGCATACGCGAAGGTCGAAAATCAGTCTGGCTGCTGCTCTCCGAAGATGGACGCTGCAAACCCTCTTCAGGTTCTGGAAACGTCGTGCTGCTCGCCTGCGCCCGCCAAATCTTCATCCGTACATGAGGAGCTGAAAACGCTTCTCTCGCAATACGACATCAACGCCGCAGCGGCAAGCGTGAAAGTCTACGCCATCAAACCGAAGGCAAACTCCTAACCCTTCCGCGGAATGCCAAAGGACACTGCATGGCTCACTACAACGTCCTGTTTTTATGCACCGGCAACTCAGCGCGGTCGATCATGGCAGAGGCGATCCTGAACCAGCGCGGCAAAGGGCGATTCACCGCCTACAGCGCGGGCAGTCATCCTTCCGGGCAGCCCCGGCCGGAAGCGCTCAGACAGATCGAATCCGCAGGAATGCCTACTACCGAATTACGCAGCAAGTCATGGGATGAGTTTGCCGCGCCGGGCGCCCCTAAGATGGACTTCGTCTTTACGGTCTGCGATAACGCCGCCAACGAGCAGTGTCCCTACTGGCCGGGGCGGCCGATGACGGCGCATTGGGGGATTCCCGATCCCGCAGCCGTAAAGGGAACGCCGGAAGAGATCACACGGGCCTTCCGCGACGCCTTTGTGGTGCTCGACCGCAGGATAGGGTTGTTCTTGTCCCTGCCGCTCAGCACTCTCGACCAACTCGCCATCAAGCGCGAGGTCGAAAACATTGGCCGCTCATAGTGAATCTGGAGGAGTGCAGTTGAAGAAGAGTCGTCTATCGTTTCTCGATCGCTATCTGACCGCGTGGATCTTCGGAGCCATGGCAGCCGGCGTCGGGCTGGGCTGGCTAGCCCCTGGAGTGGTGCCGTTTCTGAATCGCTTCAGCGTTGGCACCACTTCGATCCCCATCGCTGCGGGCCTCATCCTCATGATGTATCCGCCGTTCACTCGGGTACGCTTCGAAGAACTGCACGAGGTCTTTCGGAACAAGCGCGTGCTGGGGCTTTCTCTGCTGCAAAACTGGCTGATTGGGCCGGTTCTGATGTTCCTACTTGCGATTGTCTTCCTGCGGAACTACCCCGAGTACATGGCCGGCCTCATCATGATCGGGCTTGCGCGCTGCATCGCCATGGTGATCGTGTGGAACGAATTGGCCAAGGGAGACACGCAGTACGCCGCGGGGCTGGTGGCGTTCAATTCGCTGTTTCAGGTTTTCTTCTATTCCGTCTATGCGTGGGTGTTTATCACGGTTCTGCCGGGTTGGTTTGGATTGCATGGCGCGGTGGTCAACATCTCCATCGGTGAGATCGCCCGCAGCGTCTTCGTCTACCTCGGCATTCCTTTTATCGCGGGATTTCTGACGCGCACGGTTTTAGTTCGCGCCAAGGGACGCGCGTGGTACGACGGAAACTTTGTTCCGCGCGTCAGTCCTCTGACGCTGGTTGCCCTGCTGTTCACTATCGTGGTGATGTTCTCTCTCAAGGGCAACTACATCGTGCGCCTGCCGCTGGACGTGCTGAGAATCGCGGTTCCGCTGCTGATCTACTTCGTCGTCATGTTTCTGGTGTCCTTTTACATGGGACGCAAACTGGGTGCCGATTATTCGAAGACAACGACGCTGGCCTTTACGGCTGCCTCAAACAACTTCGAGTTGGCGATTGCGGTTGCGGTATCCGTCTTCGGCATCAACTCGGGCGCAGCGTTTGCGGCTGTGATCGGTCCTTTGGTCGAGGTTCCTGTAATGATAGCCCTCGTGAATCTGGCTTTGTATTTCCAGCGCCGGTACTTCGCCAATCCGGAACCGAGCGTGGCCGGCGGCGTTTGAATGGCCCCAACCGCGCTCAATCCCGCCTTGTCAAAAAACAACTTGCCCCATTCCAGGCAAACTCTTCTCTGATTTCGCAACCTTGCAAATCAACTTGTGCTGGCTAGAGCATTTTCGGTTCTGGTGTTTACAGATGAAATGGACAGTTGTGCTATCCCACCCTTTTCGCAAAGTACGCGAAAAGGGTGGGGCACCCAGAGTTTTGTTAACACTCAATTTGAAAATGCTCTAACCAGCCCGTTACTTCTCTACATGCAGCGGCGTGGCCTTGGCTGTGGGCATTTGCACCTTCAGAATCTGCGCCACCGTGGGCGCAATCTGCCGCATATCCACTACGCCCAGGTTGCGATTCTGTGCGATCCCCGCTCCCACGGCGAAGAACGACGAATGCATCTCCGGGTACTCCGGCGAGAATCCGTGCGAACCGCGCGTAGTGGGAATCACCGTAACCAGATCGCCGCTCGTGCCCTGTCCCGTATAGTAGCCCGGCTTGAGCACGACGAGAAAAGCCGCGTCAGGAAAGGCTCCCCGCTGTTTGATGGCGTCGCGATCGAGAATCTGTGCGATGCCGTTGGCCGGGTCCGCGGCCAGCTTATCGAGCATTGCCTTCACCTGCTGCTCGGTCGCACGATCGTTGGGATCATGCAGCACGACAGCAGCCATGCCGCCGGCGAGCCACGGCTCGGCCTTCCATGAGCCGATAACCGGAGCCTTGGTTGCCGGGGTAATTGTGGCATCGATCAGACCCGCCTGCAAGAAAGGAATATAGAGATTGACCAGGTGGGTAATGTTCATGAATCCATGGTCGGAGACCAGCACCACCACAGCGGAGGGATCAGCCGCAACGGCGGCTTTCGTCAGCCGCGCCATCATCCCGTCCAGCGCTTCCAGATCGGCGTCCGCCTCCGCGCTGAATGGGCCGTGGGCGTGCTGTGTCTCGTCGAGCGAGCTGAGATGGAGCGTCATGAACGCGGGCTTCATCTTGCGCAGAATCTCGATGGTGTAGCGGGTCTTGACTTCGTCGCCATTGATGCTGGTGTCGTTGCCCATCATGTATTCGCCTGCCGTGGGCTGCAACTGCTCGATCAGCGCGGCTGGGCGCGATAGCCCGGCGATCAGCAGCCGGTCAGCGGGGTTCAGCGTGCCCGATCCGCCGGACGGATCGGCGCTGCGCCAGTACTCCGGAATCAGGTAGTCCACATCCGTGGCGCCCACGCTCACCGGCCATCCAACGCTGGCCGTGCGCAGGCCTGCCTGATGCGCCGCCTTCCAAAGGGTCGGCACGCGAATCAGCGGCGCATACCAGTTCCATGCGCCGGAGTAGTGCTGCTGCGGATCGAATTCGAGATTGTTGTAGATACCGTGTTCGACCGGCCAAACGCCGGTAATCAGCGTGGTGTGGCTGGGATAGGTGACGGTGGGCCAAATCCCCACCACGCCGTCGGCGTATGCTCCATCGCGCACGAGCGTGCGCAGATACGGCAGCTTCATGCCGTGCGCATCCGCTTGCGTGATGTATTCAGGCTTCAAACCATCGATGGAGATCATCAGTACCGGAGCCGCATGACAGAACGGAACCAGCGCGGCCGCCAGCAGGAAAACCGGCAGTAATTTTAGAAAAAGACCACGAAAAATTCGATTCATAAAAAACTCTCCCTGCGTCAACCGACGCACTCTCGAGTTGCAGGGTGAGTTGCGGCTTCCGCTGACCATTTGAACTGGCCAAAAATAAGTCTATAGCTGCGCGAAAGGGAGATGCAGCCACGCGAGAGGCAGATGCTCCATGTCGAGATGAAGTCCTCTCGCAAGGTCTGACCACCAGAAGAAGATATATTATCGCAACTAACTAATTTTAAATACTTTACATAATATTTCTAGCCAGCCGCCAAAAAACACTTGACAACAGTGGTCCGACCTCCATATACCTTCCGTGCAGAGTTTTCGACTGCCAATCTCGGTATGAAACATTGGGGCCGAACAATCGATGACAAGAATTCAGATGCCAACGATTCGAGCAATGGCCCGTTCCGGTTCTCAACCTACAACCATTTGGAGGCTTCAATGCAACACACATGTTTCAAGACACAGGGGATGTTTCACCACTGGCTCACCCTCTGCTTCTGTGTTTCACTTTTTCTATTTGCTGCAAGAGTCAACGCTCAGACGGCTGGCACCGCAAGCATCCAGGGCGTCGTGACCGATAGCTCGGGCGCCGTGATTCAAGATGCGACGGTCACGTCCACCAATATCGCCACCCTGGTGAAACATACGACAGTCACTGATCAGAGCGGACTGTACAGCTTTCCCAACATTGCCATCGGCACATATACCGTGGAAGCGACGGCTAAAGGCTTTGAGCGCTACCGCCAATCGAATATCGTTCTCGATGTCGGCAGCAGCATTGCCATTAATCCGGCACTAAAGATTGGTGGTGCAAACCAGACGGTCGAGGTCCAGTCAACCGGTCTCGCATTGCAGACCGAGGATAGCTCCATCAAGCAGACCATCGACTCAGCTACCGTCACCGAGATGCCTCTGAACGGACGGCTGATGACCTCGCTTATCACCTTGACGGGCGGTGCGGTCGGCGCCAACGCGAACAGTGACGAGGCAAGCAGCAAGAGCTTCTTCAGCTCGGCTGTGATCTCCATTGGCGGCGGGCAGGGTAATTCCACCGATTACAGGTTGGATGGCGCCGATCAAAACGACTACATGACCAACGTCAATCTGCCCTTTCCCTTCCCTGACGCGGTAGCCGAGTTCAGTGTGGAATCCGCGGCTCTGGGCGCGCAGGGCGGCATGCATCCTGGCGGCCTGGTCAACGTGGTTACCAAATCTGGAACCAACCAGTGGCATGGGGACGTGTTCGAGTTCATCCGCAACAACTACATCAATGCCAATAACTTCTTCTCCTCAACGAAGGATACGCTCCACCAGAATCAGTTCGGCGGAACCTTCGGCGGAAGAATCATTCGCAACAAGCTCTTTGGCTTTGTTGGATACCAGCATGAGATCAGCAACCAGTTGACGATCGGCAGCTCGGCCGATGTGCCCACGGCCGCAAACCAGCAGGGCGATTTTTCGTCCTCGGACCCCTGGAGCGCGTCTAAGCAACTCGTAGACCCGCTGACCGGTATTGCTCTGGTCAATAATAACTACACTGGAACCAGCGGGGTCACGTGGCATCTTGATCCAAAAGCAGCGGCCCTGGCGTCGCTCTTCCCGACTGCGGCAACCTGCACCGCGGCCAACTACTGCTCCTCATATAACAGCGCGACCGGCTCCTTGTTGTATGGAATTCCCGTGGACTTCACCGAGAACGAGTTCGTTACCCGCGTCGACGCGACTATCAACGCGAAACATAGCCTGTATGGCCGGTATTTTCTCGACGGCTACAATCTTCCCGCGTACTATTCACCGACTAACATCCTGGTCACTGCCAACGCCGGCAACAACGAGCGCGCGCAGGGATTTACGCTGGGCGAGACATACATCATCAGCGACAAGATCGTGAACTCCTTCCACGCCACTGTTACCCGGCGGCGCGACGACCGCGGTTCAGCGGCGACGGGCATCAACTACGGCGATCTGGGCAACGGCGCGCTGACCACCAACCCGCCCGACGCCTCCGTCTTCAACGACTTGACATCCATCGGGTCGTACTTTACCGCCTCCGGTGGCAATGCCAAATGGGGCGTGTACTGCAACAAATGCGCGGCGGGCTTCTTCAACGTGAACACCCTGTCGCTGGCCGACGATGTGAACTGGGTGCGTGGCAAACATCAGATTGCCTTCGGCGGAGAGTGGGTTCAGACAGAACTCAATGTCAGCAATGCGTATTTGGCGAATGGACAGTTCTCCTTCAACGGCACATACAGCAAAGCCGGCCCGACTGCAAAAGGCGCCGTCGGAACTACACTGGATGGCAACCTGGATTTCCTGACCGGCGCTATGAGCGGCTTATCGCAGAGCAAAGCCCAGCAGAATGCGCTGCGCCAGCCGATTCCCAGCCTTTACATTCAGGACACCTATCACGCCACCAACAGGCTAGTTCTGAATGCAGGCGTGCGCTGGGATCCCGAGTACGTGGCCAAGGACTTCTTCAATCGCGGCTCGGTCTTCAACTACGGCGACTTCCTGGCAGGTAGCCCGATCAGCACGGTCTATACCGGCGCTCCCGCAGGCAGCCTCTTCTACGGCGATAATGGCGTTTCAAAGGCCTTCACGAAGGATTCGCCCTGGCAGTTTTCTCCCCGTATTGGAGCCACGTTTGATCCAAAGGGAGACGGCAAGACTGTCTTCCGTGTCGGCGCGGCGCTCGTCTATGACTCGCCCAACCTCTTCACGAGTCAACGCAACCAACAGAATCCGCCCTTTTCTCAGACGGTTCAAAATAGTCCCGCTACGGGAACCGGAGGCGCGCCTTTGTGCTTCGACAACCCGTGGGGGACATCGACAACACCGGCAAATTGCGGCAACCCGGCGGCGACCAATCCTTTCCTGACGTTCCAGCAGGTGCCGCCCCACAGTTTCGTATTCCCGAAGAATGCGCAGTACATTGTGCTTCCGGACAAGTTCCATGCGCCCTATACCATCCAGTACACCGCCAGTGTGCAGCATCAATTCAGCCACGGTTGGCAAGCTGAGATCGACTACAACGGAAACAGAACAGACTTTGGCCCATACGGTTTGCCGATGAATCCGACGGTCTACAACACAACACTCTGCCCTACAGTAACCAGTTGCGCATCCGGCGACGCCTCGCGCTTTAAACTGACGATGGCCAATCCCACCTGGGGCCCCTATTATGCGGGCGGTGGAACCCTCACTGGAAACGGCTCCATCTACATCATGGCCGGAGCCAATGCCAGTTATAACGGCATGGTGGCCTCCATTCAGCATCGCATGTCGTCCAACTTTGTCTTCATGGCCAACTACACCTATTCGCATTGCATTTCCATCTCGGACAATGCGGCGGATGTCAGCACCATTACCATCCAGAATCCAGCCAACATCAAGGGCGACAAGGGAAGCTGCGGATTCGATTTCAGGCACGTGTTCAACATCTCCACTGTGGCCTCCACCCATTTCGCAAGGACCGGCTTGCTGGGTCAGGCGATCAACCATTGGGAGATTTCCCCTCTGCTGCACGCCACCGACGGCGCTCCGTTTACGGTGTGGACGGGAACGGACAACTCCCTGATTGATTTACTCAACGACCGTCCCAATCTGACCGGGGCAAATGTGTATACCCACAACAAGATCACAAGAGCCAACCCGCAGTACATCAACGCTTATGCGTTTGCGACCGCTCCGATAGGCCAGTTCGGCAATTCGGGACATAATGCCTTTCGGGGACCAAAGTACCTGCAGATCGATGCTGCTGTGAACCGCTCCTTCACGTTGTATAAAGCCTTTGCGGCTAACCTTCGGCTTGAAGCCTTCAACGTCCTGAACCATCCGAGCTTTGCCATTCCCAATAGCTCAAGCCCAGGCTATCTGGGCTCCAACGCTGTGGGTTCGGTCAGTTCGATCCAGGATCCAGTGACGTCTGGATCCAAATTCGGCCAGATCTTATCGACCGCGAACGGTTCCAGCCCCAGAATCTTCCAGGGCGCCTTCAAGATCACCTTCTAACCTCCAATCTGGCCGTCTCGCCCGTCCGCAACACGGGCGGGCGAGACGCACCAGCAGCCTGAATAAATAAACACGGATTTTCGATACTCTGCTCTGCACAAATAAAAAATAAGATCCCATTTGCGCCTGACCAATAGCACGGCTGGACGGAACTAACGAACCGTCGAACATTCCCACGTTTTGAAACGATGCGGCTCTAAGACCTGCCTTGAGCCTATCAACCGCACGTTTACATTGCGTCAATGCCGGCAAGCTACGATAGAAGAAGCGCGAGCATGGAACCGAAGCTGGAAAAATCACTTCAGTTAGGCGCGCACCATACTCTCAATAAGAAGGTTCATTCATGTTTTGTTTCTTCGGCCCGCGCTTTCGTTCTCTTCATGCCGCTCGCGTGCTTGCGCGCCTCCTTCTCGCGCTGGCCATGGTTAGAGTAGTGGCCCGCGCGCAGACGCCCGGAGCTATGCTTTCCGCACCAGCACCGCAACTCGATCAGGCGCATCGACCTGCCCAGACTGAACCTGTGCAACCTTCGCCCGCATCCGCGCCCAGCAGCACCGAAATCCCCACCGGAAAGTTGAGCGCGGAAGGCCGCGGACCCGCGGAAACTCCCGTAGTCACAATTTCTCCGCACCACGGCAACGACCGCTTCTGGCTCTCCGGTCAGGCCAACATTATCTTCCAAGGGGATTTGCCTTTTCACTCCACCTACGAAGGCGCCAACAGCTTCCGCAACGCGGCTCAGTACAAGACCTCGCTGCTGGGCACGCTCTACACCGCGCTGCGGCCCACTCGCTCCATCCGCTACAACACCGACCTGATTCTCGACCTGGAAAGTTCGGGCGGGCGCGGACTGAGCCAGGCGCTCGGCCTGGCGGGGTTCACCAATCTGGACGTGGTGCGCAACCCCACGTTGGGTTCGACGCCTTACCTTGCACGCTACGGAATTCATCAGGTTTTTGGCCTGACGCAAGAAACGATGAGCCAGGAGCCGGGATTTTTTGCCGTGGCGCCGAGTGTGCCCGTTCGGCGCATCGAATTCCGCATCGGCAAGATGACGCTTCCTGATTTTTTCGACGTGAGCGGCCCCGGCTCTGACAGCCACTTGCAGTTCATGAACTGGACGGTGGACAACAACGGCGCGTGGGATTACGCCGCCGACACGCGCGGCTACACTGTGGGCGGCATGGCCGAATACGACGATCGTGCATGGAGTCTGCGCTACGGCCTCTTCGCTATGCCCACCGTGGCCAACGGCATCGACATGGACTGGGCCTTCAGCCGCGCCCACGCGCAGAATGGCGAGTTCGAGCTGCGGCACAGCTTTGTTCCAAAGCGCAAAGGAACCGAGCGCCTGCTCTTCTATGCCAACCGCGCCCACATGGGCACGTATCGCGAGGCGGTCAACGCTTTCCTGTACGGATCGGATCAATCACTTCCAGCGCCGAACATTCTGCTTCATGAGCACTACAGCGCGCTCAAATACGGCTTCGGCTACAACACCGAACAGGAGCTTACGGACAATCTGCGCGTCTTTGGCCGCTTCGGCTGGAACGAGGGCCAGCACGAGTCCTACGCCTACACCGAAGTGGACCAGACAGTCGAGGCCGGTGGCGATTATGCAGGCACTCGCTGGCATCGCCCGGCAGACAAGATCGGCCTGGCCGTGGTCTCGAACGCCATCAAGCACGATCACCAGGAGTATCTGCGCCTGGGCGGCCTCGGCTTCCTGCTAGGTGACGGAAACCTGAACTACGGCCGCGAGAACATCGTCGAGAGCTACTACAACTGGCACGCATGGCGAGGCCTGTTCTATGCCGTCGATGTGCAGCACATCAACAATCCCGGCTACAATCGCGACCGCGGCCCAGCGTGGGTGGGCGCGGTGCGGGCGCACGTGGATTTTTGACGGTAGGGATCAGGAGTCAGCTTACTTGCCCGTCCCGGCAGGCTGGGCCTGCGCCGGCTTGTCCGGCGGCAGCGTGACAATCACCTCATTGGGCTTGGCGTAGTGCAACTGATCCCGCGCCACCTGGCCGATGGCGTCCGGGTTGGACTTGAGCCTCTCCACACGGTCGCGCAGGCGCGTATTCTCCTGATTCAGGTCGTCGATCTCCTTGCGCAACTGCCGGTCCTCGACGCGCTTCTGCTGCCATACCGACACGCCATTCCTGCCGTAAACCGCATGCCAGATCAGCAGCAGCGCCAGCGCCCCGACCGCCGCAGTCGCCGCCGGACGCCACGCTCGCCGCGCAAAGTTGAGCGCCCGCTGAGACGCCGAGACGGCTACAGCCTCGTCCGCTTTCATCTTCCCGGTCTGCGCTTCCTCGTCCCTCATTCAATCCTCAATCCGCTCTTAGAATCTGTCCAAAACTTATGTATCGAAAGGTACAGGCTTCAGCCCGTACGTTGAGATCCCATTTTTGATTTCCGGCTTTAGCCGCTGAGGGAATGCAAACTGCCATAGAAGCATACCTCAGGGGCTAAAGCCCACAACTATTTCTGCCTTTGAAGTACGGGCTGAAGCCCGTACCCTTCACCAAAACCGAGTTATTGGACCGCTTCTTATTGGAGCACAAACTTTTCCGCCGCAGCCTTCAACGTCTCCACGTCCCGCTCGCTGCGCGCTTCGGTGTAGGCCCTCACCACCGGCTCGGTTCCGGAAAGGCGGTAGCAAACCCACGAGCCGTCGGCGAGAATCAGCTTCAGCCCGTCGGTCCTGACCACCTGCGCAACCTTGTGTCCGCTCAGCTCAGTGGGATCAGCCTTCAACTTCTCAGTGAACGCGGCCATCCCCTGTTGGGTCAAGCGGAAGTTCTCCCGAATGGGATAGAAGGAACCAACCTTGGCAAACAGCTCCTTCAATTGCACGCCCAGCGTTTTGCCGCGAACGGCCACCATCTCAGTCACCAGCAGGCCAGCCAGCACGCCGTCTTTCTCCGGCACGTGGCCGCGAATGGTCAGCCCCGCCGACTCCTCGCCGCCGATGGCAATCTTGTCCCCGTTGATCAGCTCGCCAATGTACTTGAAGCCCACCGGCGTCTCGTAGAGCTGCACCTTGTAATAATCTGCCAGCGCGTTGATCAGGTTGGTTGTCGCCACGCTCTTGGCCACGCCGTTGCGCCAGCCGCGCGTCTCCACCAGGTAGTCGAAGAGCAGCGCAATGATGTAATTCGGCTGGATGAAGGTTCCGTCCGCGTCCAGAATGCCGAAGCGGTCCGCATCGCCGTCTGTGGCGATTCCCAACGCAGCGCCGGTCTCCCTCATCTTCGCCCGCGCGTCGTCCAGCAGTTCGCCGGAAGGCTCCGGCGCGTGCCCGCCAAACAAAACGTCGCGATAATCGTGAACTGTTTCAATGGCCACGCCGGCTTCGCGCAGAATCTCCGAGCTGTAACCGCGCCCTGCGCCCCAGAACGGGTCGTAAACCAGCTTGATGCCCGACTTCGCAATGGCTTTCAAATCCACCAGCTCGGCTAGCCGCTTCAAGAACGCCGGCTTCACGTCGGTGGTCTCGAAGCCCTCTTCGGGGGGATTTGCGCTGGGAATCGCTGTTCCCGCAGCGGAAATCTTCGCAATCGCCGCCTCAATCTGCTTGGTCACTTCGGGCAGCGCCGGAGCGCCGTCTTGCGTGGAGAATTTGATGCCGTTGTACTCCGGCGGATTATGCGAAGCGGTAAAGTTGATCGCGCCGGAGGTCTCCAGCACGCGTACGGCGTAGGCGATGGCCGGCGTGGGCGCGGCCTCGGAAATAATAATAGGCGTAACGCTTGCCCCGGCCAGCACGCGCGCCGCAGTGTCCACAAAGCTCTCGCCCAGAAAGCGCGGGTCGCGGCCAACCAAGACCCTATGCGGCCCAGGTTGCGTCTTCACATAAGCGGCAATCCCCGCCACCGCCAGCCGGATATTGGCAAACGTAAACTCCTCGGCCACAACCGCCCGCCAACCCGAAGTCCCAAACCTGATCCCTGTCGTCATCGCTCTTCCCCCGCGCCGGATTCACCGGCTCCAAGTCCATACTGCATCACTCAGCCGTGCACGGCAAGCGGCCGCAGCGTCGAAGCCTGCTACCATTGATTTCACTTCTCAGTCAAAACCTTTCGTCCTTATAGTGTTCTATCAGCAAGGCAACTCATGACGAAAGGTGTCCAATGGAGTACAAAAAGAATGCAGACCGTCGTTGAGACGCCGGGGTATCTTAAGGCGGCCTAAGCCATCTTCAGTCTAGCGGAACGTGAACAAATCGTCGTCATGGTAGCAGAAGAACCGGAGTGCGGCGAGGTCATCAAAGGAACCGGCGGCTTCCGCAAAGTTCGAGTTGCACGCAGTGGAATGGGAAAGCGCGGCGGAGCACGTGTGATTTACATCCTTCGCGGCGAAGCCTTTCCGGTCTTCCTCATTACTGTCTATGCCAAGAACGAGAAAGAGAATCTGACCATGCAGGAACGCAACCGATTAGCCAGACGCGCCGATGAAATCTTCGCGACATACAGGAGGTAAGCGATGAAGACGATCTTTGAAGACATGATGGCCGGACTGGAAGAAGTGGATGCTTTTCTGGCAGGGGAGACGACCGGCTACAAGGTCAACCTGCCCGCCGAAGTCGATGTCAAGGGCATCAGAAAACGCTTGAAGATGACGCAAAGCCGATTCTCTGACACTTTTGGATTCAGTTTGGACGCAGTCAAGCACTGGGAGGGCGGACGGCGCACCCCGGAGTCATCTGCCCGAGCCTTCCTGACCGTCATTGCCAAAAACCCCAATGCCGTCATCGCAGCCTTGCACCCGCAACTCCGGCAACTCCATTCCAAGTGAAGACTTCGCATCCAGCGGCCATTTCAACAATTGAAAGGTGGTGGAGGAGTTTCCGGAGCGGGGCAATACGCGAATTGAATGTCCCACTGGTTTTCGAGCGCCCAATGACGATAGGCGTCAATCGCACAAATACTAACTTCATCACCTGCCCCGGACTGAAAATGAGCAGTAGGCCAATCCCCAAGAAGTGAAACGTAATAGCCTCGCCCGCATGCCGGACGAGGAGCACCTTGCCGACCGCCCCACCCTCATCCCGGCGGATCGCTGGCGCCCGAAACGGATTTGCCGATAACATTCCTCCGTTGACGATTTGGCATCATCCCACAAACCTTCCGGCCGGCATGCGCGTTTCTCGGGGACTGGTTCTGTCCTAGACGAAGCCAAGGTTGGTGGTGCTGAAGTTGCTGATTGAGGGCAGAACGGTGGGCAGGTTGGCAGCAGGGACGCCGAACCACTCGGCGAGTGTGGCTGCGTACTGGGAACTGGCGGTGGAAGGAACCCAGCGGCCATTGGAGCCGGAGTCATCGGGGCCGGCCAGGGCCAGCGTCGGATAGGTTCCGTAAATCTGGCCGCCCTTGACGGCGCCGCCGATGACCATGTGGTGCGCTCCCCAGGCGTGGTCGCTGCCGCTGTTGGAGTTGGGCTGAAAGGTGCGGCTGAAGTCGGACATGGTGAAGGCGGTTACATCGCTGGCGACATTCAACTCGACGGTGGCGTTGTAGAAGGCGGCCAGCGCGGGCGAGATTTGCGCGAGCAGTGCGTTCTGCAAGGCGAGCTGGTTGGAGTGGGTATCGAAGTTGCCCAGCGAGGCAAAGAAGATTTGCCGTTGCACGCCGAGGGCGGCGCGTATCTGGATGATCTGCGCAATTTGCTTGAGTTGCGCGGCGAGCGAGTTGTTTGCAGGGAAGACGGTTTGGAGCGGCGTTATGGATTGGCTGGCGTCGGCAAGGGTCTTGGCGTAGGCGTAGGCGTTGGCGGTGATGGAGTCGTCGGCCTGCACCAGCGAGATGCCTGTGTCGAGCGTGAGCAGGGCCTGCGCGGATGTCTGGCGCGCGGCGCATTTGGAACCCTCGGAGCAACTGGCCGTGCCGAGATTACCGGGCGAGATGGAGACCGGGACGGTGGCAGCGCCGTTGCAGAAAAGCGTGTCGCCGGCGACCGACGTAATCATGGGAATGGAAGCGCCCTGGTTGTAACTCGCGCCCAGGAGATCGGCAATACGGCCTGCCCAGCCGGTTGGCGTCAGAGCGGTTTGGGCGGCATTCTGCCACTCTAGCTGCTGGTCGGGATGAGAGAAGAGATTGGTGGGGCGGACTTGGCCGGCCAGATACTGGGCGCGGGTCAGCGGCTGGATAAGCGTGCCGACGTTGGCGACGAAAGCGGCGTTTTTGTTGTCGAAGAGAGCTTGAATGTCGGGCAGGTTAGGATTGAGCGCGAAGTTGGGCGCGCCGGTAAGGGGCAGGAGAGTGTTCTGCGCCAGCGCAAGGTCACCGCGGAGGGTTGAGTATTTTCCGTAACCGGTGGTGTCGAAGGGGATGAGGGTATTGTTGGCGTCGTTGCCGCCGAAGAGGAAGACGCAGACCAGCGCCTTGTAGCCGGAGCCGCTCTGTGCCAACGCATTGAGCGCGCCAAAGGGACGAAGCCCGAGTGCGTTGCCCGCGGCTGCCAGGCTTGCATACTGGATGAAACTTCTGCGGTTGGCTCTCATGCGAACTCCCTTGCTTTGAAGTGTCGATTACGGCTTGGCCCAAGTTTTAGTGCATGACCTTGTATTGCGACGACGTGATGACCAGGTAGGTCGCCACGCGCACCTGCTGCGCGGTGCCGAGCCCGCCAATGGCCGTCAGGATCTGGGCGCGCATGTCGGCAGGCATCTGGCCGTGCATGAACATGACGCTGAGCGTATCCACGAGATTCGCCGGACTGGCGGCGGCAATCTGACCGAGCGTGCCTGTGGCGCTGAGATCGGTTTTGAATCCAGCGATCTTGTTATTCACCAGGGTGTCGGCCAGCGACAGGCGAAGGATAGACGTGGCCGTGTTTTCAAGATCGAACTCTGGCGCATTCAGCGTGGTCTGGGGGATTACGTAATTGGGCGGGAAGAAATTGAATACGCTGCCGGAATGGTAGGGGCGCTGGCCCAGAGTGGTCGAGTAATTGGAGAGAGAGTTATAGGAACTGTTGGGATCGGTATTGGTGAAGCCTATGGCGCGGAAATAGTTGGTCATCCATAGCATCGGCTCACGCAGATGGCCGCCGTCGTAGAGCGGGTTGGTATCTCCGGCGCGCGCTTCGGTGTCTTCCAAAATGGCACGGATGACGGCCTGCATATCGCCGCGCACGCTGCTGCCGTTGTTGGCGAAGACGGCGGCTATCCGGGAGACGTAGGCGGAACTGGGGTTGCTGGTGACCAGATGCTGGATCAACTGCCTGCAGATGAATGGACCGGCGTTGGTGTGGTTGAAGATGTTGGCAAGCGCGTCCTGCAAGTCGTTTTCGGCGCTTTGTCCGGCCGGCAACACGGTGCCGTTCAGCAGCGTCTTGGCAGTTGCGTCGTGTTCGGACTCTACTGCAGCCATGGGCGCAAAGTAGTTGACAGTGTTGTTCGGATATTTGGTTGGCGAACCGCCCGTTGAGTTCGCATAGGTCCATCCCGTATAGGCGCGGGCAAACGCCTCCACCTGGGCTTCGGTATAGGTGGGAATGGGATTGCCGCTGCCATCAAGTTGCAGCGACCCATCCTGATTGAGCTGGTCTAGGCCGATGGTGAACAGTTGCATCAGCTCACGAGCGTAATTCTCATTCGCAATCTGCCCGGCGGGCGCTTTGGCGCTGTTCAGCATATTGAGATATGCGCCCATGCCCGGAGAGAGCGTGACGTCGTGCATGATGGTGGAGAAGTTGGTGAATGCGTCCTCGGCAAGCGTGTTGTGGTAGTAGGTGATGGTGGTCGGGCTGACACTGCTGCTTGAAACAACAAAAATCTCGCTGAGGGCAAAGGCCACGCGCTGCCGCAACTGGTCGTTACCGGTGAGCACGGTCTGCCACCACTCAGACTCCTCGCAGACGATAGGTGTATTGAAGGACAGGCAGACGGCGGGCAGTGGGGTGGGGATGTTCGCCAGCAATGTCGCCGGGGTGTTGAACTGCTCGGTGATATAGGCGTCCTGTCCCACGTTTTCGACGTGATGAATATCGGCGAGTGTGGGACCGAAAGTGGCCTGATCGAGCAGGCGCGAGGCAGCGGTTGTGGAGGCGAGGTAGATGGTCGCCGAGGCCGAGTTCGAGGCCACGGCGCCGGGGTTGGGATTCATGACGGTGACCATCAGCGTTGTCGTCCCGCTGGGGATGGAGACTGTGGCCTGGAGATTCGTGGCGGAGACGAAGGTGGTGGACTGAGCCACGCCGCCCATTTCAATCTGCGCACCGCTTGCGAAGCTTGAACCGACTGCTTCAAGTGAGTAACTTGTGCCGGAGATCAGAGTTGCCGTTGCCGACGCGAGCACCGGCACGGGATTGAGAAGACTTAGCTGTGCCGATCCAGACGCTGTCGGCGAGGCCACGCTCACGGCAGTCACGGTGACTGAATCTGTCGTGGGAAGTACCGCCGGCGGCGTATATACGCCTGCTGCGGTAATGGTGCCCACGCTGCTGTTGCCGCCCGTGACGCCATTCACCTGCCAGGTCACCGCGGTATTGGTGAGAATCGTGACAGTAGCGGAGAAACTGGTTGTGCTGCCCAGACGGACTTGGCTTGCGCCGGAAACGGTCACCGATGGTTGGGGCGTGATATTGCCTCCGCCCGTACCGCAGCCGGTGAGTGTGACAGCAAGTGTGAACGCGGACAACAGGACATTTCGCAAGTCGGACAAGCACGAACCGTGCAAATTAGACCTCCCCAAGGCCTGAAGCCGGTTTCCGAAAAGGAGCGAAACTGGCCGAGCACATTTTCAACCTGAAGACATGGGGATTGTTGTGCCGTTTTGACCATCTAGTTCTCAGACCGCTTGATTGTGTATCAACTCCGTGCCCCATCCATTCGCCTTTTTCCTGGCGAATGGGTGGGATACCACAAAAGCCAAAGGACAAATTCTTACGATCAGCACGCTGCCAAGTTTTCACAAACCCGCAGAGAAGAGCCGCAACTCCGCCGGAATCTAAATTCTGCAAATAACTCCCACAGAGTGAATACTTTATAGCGATGGCGCCCTTGTATCCTTTTGGGAAAGAAGAATTAATTTACAGAATATGGGTGGGGTGAGCAGACGCCGAGATGAACCTGGAACGGGACGTGCCGGGGACCGCAATGAGATCTCCTGCTGTCACGGGGTGCCCTGCAATCGTATACTTGCGCTGGAACCATACATGCCCGAAACCGCTCCGCCTGCCCGCGTCGTTCTGACCACTGCCGCCAACCCGGATGAAGCCGCTCGCATGGGCCGTACGCTCGTCGAGGAACGGTTGGTCGCCTGCGCCACATTGATTCCCGGCGTCGAGTCTATCTACCGCTGGAAAGGCAAGGTCGAGTCCTCCACTGAAACGCTGGTCTTGCTCAAGATCGGACCCGGTCCCATCTCGGCTCTCGAAGCCCGTCTGCATCAATTGCTCAGCTACCAGACCCCCGAGTTTCTGGTTCTCCAGGTCGATGCAGCCAGCCAGCCCTACCTCGACTGGCTGCAAGAGAGCCTGCACCGGCCATAGCGCCTGGCTTGCGGCCTCGACACCCGGATTCGGCCGCCCCGTCTGGTATTCTGAGGCTGGTTCGCACGATGCGCTGGTTACTAATTGCCCTGCTCGTCTCGCTCGCGGCGCTGCTGATTGCGGCTGTCGGTGGAGCGCGTCATATCCGGCTCCAACGTTCACTCCGCTCCAAGTCTTCGGCGGGCCGACACCCCCCCAATTCGCCCCCCGGACCGACCGGGGAATCTGAAGAAGAAGAAGTAGAAACAGAAATATTGTAGTTTTCCGTTGAAAGGACATTTGTCCCCCATGAGCACCCAGAATCCCGCAGTCGCCAACCCGGCCGAGACGATCGACATCTCCATCGCTCACAGTCCCGACTCTGATGACGCCTTCATGTTTTATGGCCTGGCCACCAACAAGGTGCGCGTTCCCGGCTACAAGTTTTCCCACACGCTGTGCGACATTGAGACCCTCAACCTGCGCGCGCAGAACGAGGCTTTCTTCGACGTAACCGCCATCAGCTTCCACGCCTACCCCTACCTGCAGGAGAACTACACGCTGATGGGCTGCGGCGGTAGCGTGGGCGAGGGCTACGGCCCCATGATCGTCTCCAGCAAACCGCTGGCGCTCGAAGACCTGCGGCGCGTTAAAATCGCCGTCCCCGGCACTTTCACCACCGCCTACCTTGCGCTTAAAGTCTTCAATCCAGAGCTCAAGACCGAGACTGTGCCCTTCGACCAGATCATCCCCGCAATTCAGGCCGGGACCTACGACGCCGGGCTCATTATTCACGAAGGCCAGCTCACCTATGCCACGAGCGGGCTCAAGAAGGTGCTCGACCTGGGCGCCTGGTGGCGCGAGACCACCGGCCTGGTGCTGCCCCTGGGCGGCAACGCCATCCGCCGCTCGCTCGGCCCCGAAAAGCACAAGATCATCTCCAAGGCCCTGCGCGACAGCATTCAGCACGCCCTGGACCACCGCGAACAGGCTCTCGAATACGCCATGCAGTTTGCCCGCGACCTCGATGTCCGCCTCGCCAGCCGGTTTGTCAGTATGTATGTGAATGAGCGCACCCTGGACTACGGGGCAGACGGCCGCTCGGCCATCCGCAAGCTGCTCGACCTGGGCCACGAACGCGGCATCATCCCCATCGCCCCGCAGGTTGATTTCGTCGATTAAAACTGCCCAATACCGGCTTGCCTTCGTTTGAGCCACCAGCGAGGGCAAGCCGCCAGCAGTACCATCGTCACCCGCATTTTCGCCCGAAAGTCATTGAAACTTCCCAATAATCTCTCCCCGTTCTCTAAATAATTTCTAACAACCGTCGATGCATCCTTTAGCGAGGTTGTACCGACATGCTTCCCAACTCCACCCCCTTCTTCGTTCTCGCTTCCCCAGAGCCCGCGCTGCTGGCGGCCATCGAGCCGCTGCTGGCCGCAGACGGATCGCGCGTGGAGATCTTTCTCTCCGCTGAAGCCGCGTTGCCCGCGCTCACCGCGGCCAATGCGCCCACGCTGGCCGTGATTGACGTCAATCTGCCGGGCATGGAGCCCTCCATGAGCGTCGGCCATTTGTTGGCGGCAGCGCACGCCGAGGCTGCTGGCCGGCGCTTCCCGATTGTCCTGATTTCGGACACTGTCACCCCGGAGTGGATCGACCTCCTGGCTGAAGAGGTCATTGACGACATCGTTCCGCGTTCCATCGAGCCAGCCTTTCTGCGGCGCCGTCTGGAGGCCGTGGTGCGCAACCATCATCGTTCGCGCGAACTGGAGCTGCTGCGCGAGGCCGCCGAGCTCAACGCTCAGATGGACCGGCTTACCGGCGTTTACAACCGCGAAACCATGCTGTCGATTCTCTTTCGCGAGACCGACCGCGTGCAGCGCATGAAGGGTTCGCTGTGCGTGATCCTCTTCGACATCGACGACTTCGGCCACTGGAATCTGCGCCTCGGCCCCGATGCCTGCGACGAGTTGCTCCGCCACGTGGTGGCGCGCACCTCGCGCCTGCTGCGCAGTTACGACCTGCTGGCCCGCGCCGGCGGCGACGAGTTCCTCATGGCCCTGCCCGGCTGCACCAGCATCAACGCGGTCATGATGGCCGAGCGTCTGCGCATGGATGTTTTCTCGGAGCCATTCCGCATGAACGGCGACGCCATACGGCTCTCAGCCTGCTTCGGCGTTGCCAGCAGCCTGGGCCGCTCACCTGTGGTGGTGCTGCGCGAAGCGGAACAGGCGCTGCTGGTAGCCAGGGCCTCGGGCCCCGAATCCATTGAATGCGCCGGTGATTTCCCAGAGCCTCAGGCCGCCCCGGTAGCCTTTCTTTCACCCACCTCCGGCGACGAATTGCTGGCCTGGTAGAGCGAGCGGAACTCCACTGTTTTGCTGAGTATCGATGCTGGAGAGCCGCTTGAGGCGCGGCGCTTACCCTTGAATTGTTTTCCATTTGAACTAATGTGGCGGAGAATGCGTATGGATTGCACATGAGCGCCGCCACTGCATTGACAAACCTGCCAGGAGAGTTCCTGTCGAACCGCCTTTTCGGCATCACAAGCCGGATCGAGGAGATTCACCCTCAGTTGTCGCGTGTTGTGGTTCCGTGGGTGGTGCGGCATCCGCGCTACCTTCCCGGCTTTCTCCGCCTGGCGCGAACCATCGGGCAGTCGAAGCGTGTGCGGGCCCGCTCATTGGTCGACGGAGTGAAGGTGCCTCCCTTTCTCGTTCTCAGCGTCACATCCAAATGCAACCTGCGCTGTACGGGGT
>Ga0255355_1000635_pt1 | contig 19752 bp, 21 predicted proteins | sample HBST75metaG_FD_189943 | JGI IMG/M metagenome (GOLD analysis project Ga0255355, IMG submission 189943) | Peat soil microbial communities from Stordalen Mire, Sweden - H.B.S.T75 | ecosystem: Environmental > Terrestrial > Soil > Wetlands > Peat | place: Sweden: Norrbotten County, Stordalen Mire...
AGAAAAGGTAAAATCCATTTTTGAGAGGGAGCAATGGTAATATAATACTGGAATTCTCTATTGGATATATACGACACTATTTCTTGGTTATTACTTATTTGGATTTTAAATAGAAATTAAATAGCTTTGCAAAACACTTTAAAACTTTTAGACAATGAATGATTTTGAAACGGAAATTATCCTGACAGCATTAATTTCGCTTGCCATTACGATTTATATTCTTGTTAAATTGTATTCAATTTCAAAAAACACAAAGAATATCATATCGGAATATGATGAATATTATATTTCGATGCGTATGGGGGATAAAGAAATGGCTTATAAACATCTCATGAGGAGTTTTCTTCAATTAAGAGTTGATAGATCAGAAGAATGGGATTATGAAACAACGAAGAAATACTATGAGATGTTTTTGAAATTAGGAATTGGCATTCCGGATCTATATGAATTTGAAAAATTCAAGAATTAACTGACAAAACACTTTAACACTGTACTATTATGGAAGAGTATTTATTACCGATTACTATTGTGTTGATTGCGTTTGGTGTTTTCCAACTTATCTTGATGGTTAAATTGTGGAATATGACAGGGGATGTTCGTTTGATTCGTGAAAACCTTGTTAAGAAAGAGGAAGAATTGAACAAGAAGATATCTGATCAGCCTGAAGAAATACTCCGGACTTTGCGTTCACAAATGGAAGAATTGAACAAGAAGATATCTGATCAGGTTTTCTCAATAAATGATCTTGTGATTTCAAAAGTATCTGGTAAGCAATTGCGTATAAAAGAAATTGATGGAGATCACTATAAATGTTGGTCAGGGGGTGGGACTTATTTTGTTGGTTCGTTTTTAGAAAATGAACTTGAAAAAATTAAGGAAGAATGATAAGAAATTGATAGATATCATTGAAACAACTAAAAAGCCCCGATTTGGGGCTTTTTTTATGGGATATCGATAAAAGTAGTGTCGTAGGTTATTTCGTAGAGTTTGATGCCGTCAGGGCGCGGGACTGGCACCGCACGGGAGCGACTGAGTTGCCGGAAGAGAGCGGACGTTGTATCCGTAGAACCGTTCCAGGCCTGCAGGGTTGCGTGAATGTCCGCAACAGTGTCAAGAGGCGACAAGCTTAATAAACGATCAACGTCAGGAGCCCCCATGTTACTACGATCCGACAAGGGATTAAAGGCTACCTTCAGAATTATTTGAGCGCTTACCTTTTGTTTTTGATCTCCTGATTGCGCATTCATATCAGTCGTATTCGGATAAGAGATGTCAATCAAAACACACGGGAAAACAACCGGTGGGCGATCGGTAGATGAATATGCAACATCCAACTGACCGAAATCATAACCAATCCATTTCAACGCGGCTATATTCTTCTGAAGGCGTGTACCGATAGCGAGATAAATTTGTTTGTTCATTTTGAAGGAAGATAAGAAATTAGAATCTGTTATTTGTCAAACAGAATTTTTTCAAGATCGGCGTTAAAGCGACCTTGAAATTTTTCATTTAATGCAATGCTTTGTCCGATAAACTGCCTTTTTGGAATTACGATGTTTCGGGAGAGCATTGTTTTTTTAGTTAGAGCTAACGCTTTCCAGGCTTCTCCACCACCATCACCCCCATTTTTATAATACATCGCCCAAGCCCAACGCCTCATTTTTGGCGTGATGGTGATGTTTTGATGAATCTCACCCCCTTCATTCTGAATCTTTGAATAAGGCTTATCACTCCGGATAGTTACCCGGCCATCGCCGGGAATGTAAGAGATGCTGTTGAACAGTTCCTGCCGGCTCGACATAAGAGTGCCGTATTGCGTTCCTTCAGATTTCATGAGTAGCCGTTTGGCTGGTTGCCATTTTTCAAGCGTGTCGTTAACAAACCCACCTTTTCTAAAATTATCCTGATAATGATCGACAGCAATTTTGCCGACATGGATCGGCAGCTCATGATCAATGTATTTATTGATCTTGGATGATTTTGCATCCATCAAGGATTTGAATTGAGTAACATTCATTGCTTTAATATTTAAATTTGGAAAATGAGAATTTGTGTTGTATCTTTGAGGTCGGTTGCAGGTCGATTCAATCGTCGACCAGTACCGCTACAAAAGTCGGCTTCGGTCGGCTTTTGTCTTTTATGGATACCACGTTTTTCTTTTAAATTGGTTCAATTCTCCTCTATATATTATCCAAAAATCCTGCAATTTGTTGCAATATTTTGCCTGTCCGATTATGGCTTTCAATACCTCATTATAGCTTAATTTCCCCTGATAGTCGATTATCACTCCACTTGCCTGTTTATTGGCATCAGAAACATAGCTTTGTAGTGAATTTCGCCCTCCCTTAGTGATCTTACAATCAAATAATGTTCTATTTATAAGGAAATCCGGGTTTTTGCCGGCTGGCGTATCTTTTGGAAGCAGGTATTTGCGTAACTTGTTTTGAACCGGCACATCTTGCATCAATGCGGGCAAGATATAAATAGTTGCTTCTTGTTTATTATCCTTCAGCAATACTCCGATCTTTTTTGCTATTGTTATATTCATTTTTGCATCTTGCGCCTGAAATGTTTTTGTAATTGATATGTTTATTCCCTTTTGAGACACTATTTTAGTGTATATAGGAAACATCGGCGGCTTGTTTTCAAAATAGTCGTCAAGCCACTTTTGAACAAGTGGCATCAATTTCTTATATGCCAGATACCCTATTGTAAAATAGGGGTGCGAAAAGCTGTATATCTGCCCCGTGAAGGCTGGGTTTTGATCTAAGCCGGCAGGAGGATCATCAAATGATTGATAGCCTTCAGGCAAATCAGTCACAGCTTCATCTGTGCTGGTGATTCCACATTTGCAGTTCCATTCATTGCCTGGGAAATGATCATTCCAAAAGGGATCGTTGAGCGGTCGCACAATGTAATAAAATTTCTCGTGACTTTCACGAGGATCAGGAGAAGTTGTCGGAAGCCATTTCAAATTTGGCAACACATCTGCTGTCTGTTGAAACTTCTTGAATTTTGCTGCCATGCGGGCGCGTATAACCGCAGTGTCATATTCAGTTTGCAGCCAGTTTTTGTTATACTCGCCAAGAATGGGTTGCGTATCTTGTTTGAACTGATCAAATGACTTTAGATTGCCTTTGTCGTCAAGCAACTGTTTTGCCAGGTCATTCTGTTGCCTGTGCGTGCGGAAGGCTGCGAAAACGCCATTGTTGTATTTCAATTCGTTGATAAAGTCAAAATCAGGCTCACCAAACTTGACATCCACAAAACCCGTGTCAACTGCTTTGTTTTGCGAATCAAAGCTTATTTTGAAAAGATTTGGTTCGATCTCTGTTTTGACATCAACAACCTTGTTATAGATATCTTTCAGAGCATTATTCAAGAGTGTTGAAATATCAATCGAGGATGATGTGTCGGCTAAATTTACTTCATCATGATTCTTCGGTTCAGGGTAACCAGAATAGAGATCAGAAATTAGAAGTCTAAAGGAGCCCCGTTGTTGCGGGGCGGGACGAAAAAATCCCTCAGGCGAATGAGAAAATTATGATCGTCGTTGTTTTTCACGTGAACATCCGGCTTTTTCTTGACAGAATCAGAAGGTTTTACAGGATCGACAGAATCATCCGGATTTGGGTTAGCAGGATCCGGTTCCGTTGGGCCGGAAGCGGCATCGGGGCCAGGTGCGGGAACGCGTGCACCCGCAATGGCTTCGTCTCCTTTCGGAGCAGGAATGTTGAACTTGTTTTGAAGAAAAGAGACAGGCACAGGCATGATTGTTGATAGTTCTACATAATCTGATACCTCTAATTCTTCCTCTTCTTGTGGAAACTGAAACTTGCCGCCTGCTACAGGGAAGCCGCGTTTTTCCATCAGCGGCAAAACCTTGCTATTCAACATTCGTTGAATGTAGCGCCGGTCACTCTTATGAACGGCATCTTCCACATCGGCGTGAACGGTCCCCAATGCCTGTGATCCCACAGATCCCTGCGTGGTGGTAAGTGTATTACCAAGGACGGTGATTGTTAATTCCTCATTACAGGCTTTGCGAAAATCATCATACAAAGTACTGTTACCCTGTCCTTTGTTAAGAACTGTTTCCAGATCGGTATCTTTCGGTACAACCACATAAGGAGCACTGCCGGCTTGTTTAAGCGCCTGAATCAATGCATCGCGGCTGGCAGTGTCGGTCGTGTTATATTTACCGATCCGTTGTGGCATTCCAAACAGCTCAACATATTGCGCCCAATCACCAAAGCCCCCTCGTTTGTAAATAACATATTGAGAGGCTTTCATCAGAAAGCCCATATCTTTATCCTTACCAAAAAAAATGATATTCTCATCGTTGGAAACAGGTATGCCAAACTCATCATTTTCGTCGATGGCGATTTGTTTCAGTGTGGGACGGATATTGCGACGTGGAATAGAAGAGAAATTAAAACCTTTTGAAAAGTCAAATTCCAGGGCTGTAGTTCCCCACGCTTTTGTAAGGTAAATCTCATAAAGCATATCCTCAAACTGAGCCGTGTCGATGATCTTCGTTATTTCATCAACAGCTTTGCCGTTTTTATCCGTGAAAACAAGTTCTGAATTTGTGATTGCCTCTCCTCTCTTTTCAATTGAACGACTCAGAACCCCGTCGACCAACATATCATCATACAAACGATACAACATTTGCCGACGATCGAGATCGGAAATCTTGATTGCTTCACGCCATTTACCGATATCATAATTCATCCGCCACAATGGACGTACCAAAATCTGATTAACGATGAGATTGCCAGGCTTAATGCCTTTTTTCACTGTAATATTGTTATTTGCCATGATTGGTAAAAATTAATAATGTTGATCCCGTTTCGGATTCGAGCCATAAAAGACGGTACCACTCCCATCACTTACCGGAAGCAAGGGAAATACCGTTTGCACATCTCCTGAATTTGCATCCTCTAACCACGCAATTGCCGCGTTATAGCGGCTGCGACGAAACTCAAGAGCGGTACCCGCATTAGCAAGGTTGACGAAATGCCAGACTGCGATATCCTTTACGAAAATGAGGAGTAACGGATCACGGGCATCTGCCGTAGCGGCAAAAATCGTTGTAGTGTCGAAACGTGACAAATGGCTCGTTGCTTCAGCAATTGCACCCATGATCGCTGCAGTGATGATTGTATCATCACCACCTGAAACGGCATCGATATTCTCTGCATATAGAACTGTATTAAGCTCATCTATTGAAATGAACATGAGGATTTAATTTTATTGTGTCGTAAATAGCTATCTTATCAAAATCAGCTCCGGGCTTCAATTCACATTTAAACAGCCCCGCATTGCGAAGGTGACGAATATCGTTGCGTTGCCAAACCCGATATCTTCCTCCGATAAAGAAAACCCGATATCGCATTCCGGTTTGTTTGTTTTGCCTGATTGCTTTTTTTATAGCCTGCTTTTGCTTGAATGGAGAAGCCTGCCAGCGCACGTGTAAAATAGCGATTGATAACCCGATTTTTCGTAACATTAACATGTTAATATCTTTTTGAGTTTATTTTATTTTTCCCTATTACGAGGGAATCGGATGAGAGACGCGCACGCTTTTCGTTAAGAATGTAAACCGCACCTTCGATGCAGTCAGGGCCGTCGGCAGGTGATTTTAATTGTGGATTCAATAAAAGAAACTGCTCTTCGAGACGTTGCATATTTAGGTTATCACGTTCGTCGATGTTGAATATCAATTGTCCGTTACGGTTTAGAGGTTCAAGGTTCCCTTCTATGCGCACGAATTTGTCCGGTTTCTTACGGCTGTCCGGGACGATGCCAATTAACCCGCGTTCTTTACCGAGAGCGGCAAAAAGAGGAATAAAAACCTGCTCAAAAAAAGGATCCTGCAAGGTGTTGTTTTCGATATAGTTATATAGTTGAGTTTTTTTGCTAACATAATCACGAATGGCATAGAACCATCCGACGAATTCGGCATTCGGTACCTGGTCGAGAAATCCGTTGTAGATGTAGAATTTTGAATCTTTGTACCCAACCAGGAACACACTTTTGTAACTTCCTCCTGATTTTTGTTTGTCCTTGTTGGATGTTGCCGGATCGGCATAGACAACCGCATAAGGCAATGAGGAAAGTTGAGGACATTTGCCCCAGGTGATTTCTTTAAAGGTATCGCCCTCGGATAGAGGATTGTTGTAATATTCCTGCTGAGCGGATTTTGTGCTGATCTTTGACAACACACGATCGATCATCTCTTCCGTGTTCTTAGCGGGCCATGTGCTTTTACCGTTTTTGTCACGAATATTGACAACATCATGTTTGTCAGCTTTTTGAGCTGCAAGAGTGACACAACAGGTTTTGGCGATGATGTTACCGAGTATCAATACGAGAAGAGGTTTACTTATTGAGCGTGTAGGTAAAAGAGCCTGCTCGAACCAATCGAATTTCTTTTTTGCAGTTGTGATATTGCGCACATCTTCATCGGTATCGAGGTCGGTAGCAATGATGCAGTCAGGGCGCACCTCTTCGTTCTTCTTTCCACGAGGAGATTGCCCGGCACCGAGGGCGATGAACTTTGCACCCCCTTGTGTAGAGAAGTTACCTTCCTCCCAATCGCCATAATTCTTTTGCTGACCGTAATAGGCAATCAAGCGCTGATTCGATTCGAGGTTGAGCATGTAAGGCATGAGCAACTCTATTGCGGCATCCTCACCCGATGATACCAGGACAATGAATTTTTTCTGACCGGTCAAAACAAGATAAAGAAGAACAAACATGGCGACGGTATCCTTAGCCAGTTCACGACTCCATGATACGACTTCGTACCATTCCGGTGCACCAAGTACTCGATTTATAAATCGAACATGAAAAGGAGCAAACTCAGAGGAAGCATATTTTGGAAAGAAGAATTTCATCCATTCAAGCGGATGAGCTTCGAGATATGTCCGGTGTTTCATTCGCTCAGCTTCGGATATGGAAAGGTCGACACCTGAATCGCTAAGAAGGGATTTGCGGTAGTGTTGCCATTTGTCGAGTGAAGAACGTTCGCCGGGCCTCATTAATTTACAATTTAATTATTTACAATTTACCGTTAACCATTTACCATTAGCGTAACTGATCTTTGATATAACCGTCGAAAATATGGCTTATCTCTTTCGCTTTTTCGGGATCGATGGGACGAAGCCATTCGAGTAGTTTGATCGATACGTTAATCACATCCGTGAGGCCACATTCATTTTCGAGAGATGCCAGGTCGGCAACTAAGCGACGACGTATATTGCTTTCATCTTTTGAAGGGAAGCAGTATTTTTCTTCGCGTGATGCAATCAAGTTATCAAGATCTGTAAGTTGATCGATCGTTGAACGCATACGCTCCTCACGTGTGACCGATATTGTTTTGCGTAACCCGTCCCATTTGCCGGCTTTAGCCCATTTCGATATGGTCACCTCCGATATTCCTGTCTTTAGGGCTATTTCTTTCTGTGTTAATTTTTGATTAACAAAGAGAAGTTGTGCATAATCGCGTCTGCGGGATAGATCGTCTTTTGTTCGTGTTTTAGCCATAGCTTTTTATTATCGATTCTATTTCTGAATTGCATCACAAAATAAGCCATTCTAACTGCGATATAAAAAAATATCTGACAAGTTGTCATATATTTTTGGAAAGAGGTTGTAAACAAAAGAAATTTGCAACTGAAATAAAGACAGCTTAACAAGATTATGATTCACGAATATGGCTTGCGTAAAAAAAGTGACACTATCAGATGATTCAGTTAACACTTACGGATTTCGTATGTTGACTTCAGGATGTGATTTATCGGAATTTTTAAAGAATCCTGTCATGCTTAATGCACATGATCATGGTCAACCTCCAATTGGCAAATGGGATGATGTTCATCTCGAAGATGGTCAATTAGTAGGGACTACGAATTTTGACGAATCGGATCCAGTTGCAGCCAATATTTCCCGTAAGATGGAAAACGGCTATTTAAACATGGTAAGTATCGGTGCCTTACCACTTGAATTATCGGATGAACCCTCTTTAAAGCTTGCCGGTCAAAAAGGGCCGACTATTACGAAATGGAAACTTAAAGAAGTCTCTCCCGTCGCTTTCGGATCTAATAAAAATGCTTTTGTGCAGCTATATGACCAGGCAGGCGAGAAAATAGAGATGAATGATGCAAACATAATCGCTCTTTTTGAAGGGCAACCTACTTTTAAAACAAAAAATCAAATGAAAGAACTTGCTAAACTTTTAAATCTGGCTGAATCAGCCATTGAATCTGAATATGTGAATGTCGTAAAGGCATTGCAGGAAAAAACAACCAGTATTGAGGTTGAATTGTCGGAAACAAAAACAAAACTGACAATCGCTGAAACAAAACTCACTGAGATTGCGAACGCAAAAGTAATCGCGCTAAAAGCTGAAGCAAAATCACTCGTTGATGCAGCCGTGAAAGATGCACGCATTGATGCTGCTGCCATTGAATCATATCTGAAGCTTTTTGACCTTGATTTCGATAGCGCTAAGAAAACACTGGAATCGATTCCAAAACGCTCAGGAGTTGCATATCAGATTAATAATAAGAGTGTTACCGAACTGGCTGATCTATCAGCAAAGAGCTGGGATGAGCTTGACAAAGCCAATAAGCTCACAATTTTGAAAGAAAAGTATCCGGAAGTATATCAGCAAAAACACGACGAGAAGTTTCCTCAAAACTAACCTTAGAGGGGTAATTTGATAGAATAAAACGAATTGAGTATTAATAGTAAATATTTTTAAGGTATGAAAAAGATTGGATTGTTGTTATTTAACATTGTAATAGCTTCATTTTTAATGATGGCTATGGGCGCTCCGGCAGTGTTCGGCGTTGGGCTTGGTGTGATATCCGGATTTATTCCCGGGATGCCACATGGCAGTTTCGGGATGGCTATCCAAAAGGAAATTTGGGAAAATGATATTGTACCGTCCCTTTTCGCGGACAACTCATTTTTGCAATTTGCATATAATGCAGATCAGTATGTGTTGGCAGGTAAAGTGGTTCACATTCCACAAGCAGGGGCTGCGGTCGGGACAACCAAGAACCGAACAATTTTACCTGGCGTTATCGTTCAACGAACCGACGTAGATGTCACCTATCCTTTAAATGAATTCACCACTGATCCTGTATTGATCTCGAATGCTGAAACTGTCGAATTGTCCTATGACAAAAGAACCTCTGTGACTTCTGAAATGAGAAGCAATATGAATCAGGCAGTTGCTCTTGATATGTTGCAAAACTGGGCTCCTATAAATTCCATTTCAATTTTGCGCACCAGCGGTGCTGCTGTGCCGGCGCATCTTGACGGCGCAACCGGCAATCGAATGGCATTGACGATGGATGATTTCCGTGCTGCAAACAAACTCTTCAACAAACAAAACATTCCTACATCAAGCCGCTATGCATTGTTAGATGCAGATATGTATGATCAGTTGTTATCGAGCATGACTCCAACCCAATACCGCGACTTCATGGCTTTGGTTGATCCTTCCACCGGTGCAATTGGTAAATTCATGAACTTTACCATTTTCAATCGTGATAAAGTTTTAAAATATGACAATGCAGTCGGCACCGCATGTGCTCCTCTTGACTGGTTGAGCGCAGGAGCAGCAACCGATAATGCAGCTGCTATCTTCTGGCATATCAATAGCGTTGAACGCGCCCTGGGAACCATCAATTTCTTTGAACGTATAGCAGACCCAACCTATTACGGTGATATTTATTCATATCTCGTTCGTGCAGGTGGTCGGATCCGTAGAAATGATTCAAAAGGGGTTGCCGTAATTGTACAATCACCATCCGCATAACCTCCTGTTTTTTCGTGTGAAGATCTGCCGGTCGGGTAACCGGTCGGCAGATTTTTTAAAAACTTACTTCGATGACAAATATTTCTGAACATATCAGTTGGGGTGAAGCTATCCAGACAAGTACAGGATTACCCAATATCCCTGAGGAGGAGGATCAGGTGCAAGCTATGGAGCTTCTTGCGGAAATGGTATTTGAAAAGCTGCGTACCTTTATCGGAGAGCCTATTCAGATAGATTCATTCTTTCGATCGATAGCCGTGAATGCTAAAATCGGAGGTGTTGCAACCTCACAGCATTGCAAAGGTCAGGCAATAGATATCAAAGCTTTTCCAACTTCAAGTTATACAACCGCCGATTTATTTGCCTTTATCAAGGAAAAATTGGCATTTGATCAGTTGATTTGGGAAAAGGGAAACGCAATAAATCCCGATTGGGTGCATGTGAGTTATTCAAGCATTCACAACCGGAAGGAAGTATTACGATCGATCGTGAAAGGTGGGAAAACGGTGTATGTTCCTTATCAATAGAAAAATGAATGAATTGATTGCACGTATTAAAGCTGAAAGTCCTGTATTTTTTCAACAATTGAAAAAAATAGCGGTGTCGATTGGTGGAAGCGCTGTAGCCGTTGTGATTGCAAACAGTTCAATGAATCTGAATCTTAATGCTACTTTGATATCCATCGCCGGGTATGTGATAGCTGCCTGTGCAGCTATAGCAGGAACCGCACAACTAACGCGCAGATAAATAACTCTCAATATGTTTAGATATGAATTTTTTGACGATTACCAGTTCAATTCTTGCATTTCTTTTATCGATTATCACAATACGGTCGATGGTGAGACGTTCAAAAGCTGATGCGGATCATTCTGAAATAGCTAATATAAGGGAGTTAATTAAAACCTGGAGGGAAGAAAAGGAAGCCTCCGACAAATTGAACGTTATGATGAGAGAAGAGTTAGACAAGTTGCATATTGAGGTTCAAAAATTGAGAAATATGCAGCGTCGGATTCTTGATAAGCTTGATAAAATCACGCATCAGAACATGGAGAAAATAATACAACAAATCAAACAGGAATTACAACATGACTCGCAGGATTAACATATTAATATTTCTTTCGTTAATGCTCGTTGGTTGTCATACCAGCAAACTGTTGACAACGACCACTACACAAGATACTACTACGAAAAGCGAATTGAATGCCACGACTGCACAATCAGTTGTGACAACCGTGCAAACAGCAGCCACATCACAAGGAGTGGTTAAAAAGACAATCACGATTAAGCATTATGACACTTCCAAACCCGCTGACGCGAAAACAGGTTTATCACCCCTGGCAAGCGAAACAGTGTATAATGAGGAAGATTCAACAAGCAATCAACAGGCTTCTAATACGAATATTAAATCGAAGGCAAAAGAGAAGGTACAGGCAAAGTTAGTTGCTAAGTCAAAAGAGACTGTGAAAGCGAAACTGAAAGAAAAGGTAAGCGCCTCGTTTTCTTACATGTTTTTGATTTATGCTGGAATAGGGTTGTTAATTGCAGGGGTCATCGTACGATTTCGAAAAAGTTTATCAGGACGATTTTTAACCCTGCTTTCAAAATTGAAATCGAAATTGAATTTATAAACATCAAAAAAAAAGACAGATGGACGCAACAAATTTATTCAAGAAATATCCAACCGTCAATGAATTTTATTTCACAACTGACGGCATAGCATGGTGGAGTGATGCAGATGCAAAGAGACATCATAAAATGATGGGCACACCCGAAGCGTTGGTAGAATGCGTGAAACGGACTCCGGATGCTCCAGTCACTCCAATTGCAGAGACACCCTCACACGTCGAAGAAACAATTGCTCCTCCCGATCCGGGATGATAGATAAGCACTTTCAAAGAATAGAATAGAAACCCTTTAAATTAATTGAATATGCCAACAATGGATTATGGTGTAAAGTCACTAAAATTTAAAACCCTTTTAGGTACAGATCTTTTATCAAGTATTGGTCAGTTGAAAAACGAAACCCTGAAATTCAATTCGTCAAAAGCTACATTGAATAAATTCTACGCAGCACAGACCCCTGACTATCCTACTTTGATCGTGAAAGATCAGGAAGGTGAAATCACATTAGCAGGTACAATTCAGGAACTTGATTTAGCTAATTGTGCACGGATATTCGGAGGAACTGTAACAGGAATCGGAGCTGCAGCAACATGGTCACCGGCAACCGTATCGAATAATGTGGAAGTAAATACTGAAATGGTTACCGAAACAGGTCTCGTAATCACATTCCCGCGTATGTTGATACAAGCAAACTGGAACTGGTCTGTTGATCGTAAGAACGTGGTAGGAATTGACTTCACAATGACGGTATTGTTACCCACTGATGGATCGTTGCCTTACACTGTCGGAGGTATACCTTCCGCATAATACAAAAACATGGAAGCAATTGATTTTGACATTCAAAAACAAGCTTCCGAGATACTACTCGATATAGGCGTGAGCATTCCGATGCCTGCGCCTATGTTGTTTAAGTTTTTCGGGAAAAAGGAGATACGTGTAACGGTGAAGAGACCGCCGTGGGGAACATTGATGCGGATTTCTCGATTATGGCTATCGATGCAAATCGATACAGATATCGTAAAAAAGAACACGAACGAACAGGATCTTGCACTGATGGAACAGCACGGGAAAACGGTTGCGAAAATTGTGGCAATGGGAATTGTCAGGGGATATTTTACAGGACGCCTGGCATCAGTGGTAGCGTGGTTTCTGTTGTGGAAAACACCTCCCGTTTTTTTGATGGAAGCAGCATTTAAGCTCGTGACCTTGTCGCGGGTACAGGATTTTCGGAATACTACCATATTACTTTCGACTCTATTGATGACGAAGAAGATGGGTCAGATGAAGGGAAGTTAAAAACCAAATTTGAAGGTTCACATAGTCCTTTCGGGATGTTTTTGCAAATTGTTCAGGCCACAAAAGGATGGTCGATGCACAAGGTGATGTGGGGAATAAGCTGGCAAGCATTGCAACTCCTTGTTGCCGATCTTCCTAAATACGTGAAAAATGAGAAGAAACGCGCGAGCAATGAAGAGGAGTTTTTGAGGTTTTTGGCGGGGAAATAAGAAAATGGTAGTCGGTAGATAGTAGATGGTAGGAATCTGGAATTTGATAACAATATGGCATCAATAGAACCGGTTGAGATTGAATTTGTGATGCGTGAAAATATTACGCAACAGACAAAGCAGGTAGATGCAGCGTTGGAAAACACTGCGTCTACGGCTGCAACGGCTGCAACGGAAATTCAACAGCGTATCGAGCAACAAAAGCAAACGATACAGCAGGCAACCGCTATGCTGGATGAGGTAGATGCGCGTGCGAAAAAAACAGGCAATTCCGGGAACAAGGCACAGATCGATGCCGTGTTGCAACAATCGCAACAATTGCGGGACACTTTTGAGCAACAAAGTCAAACGATCAACGGAGTGGCAGCTGACACTGCACAGTTGAGTGAAGTGACGGAACAACTTGCAGCACGCGAACGCGAGGTCACGCAAATTATGTTGGGGTTAGCGAATGCGGGACAAAAAAATAGTACCGTATATCAACAATTAGCTCAGGAGCAACATTTGATTCAAGATTCATTAGGAGGGGTTTCAATGGCTGCAAAGGGCGCCGGGGTTGCAATAGGGTCAATGGGAAACAATTTATCTCCCGTGCAACAAGCGTTGCAGGAACGCATCGCACAGGAGAAAGTTTCTATTGAACAGATCAAAACAGACATTGCGGAGATGAATATGCAGTTAAAAAAAGCTGGACCGGCACAAAAACCAATGATCACCTCCGATATAACTGCTGCAAATCAGGCATTGATAGAAGAAAAAAACATATTGATAAGCCTTGAGGGACAAGTCGATAAAACAGCAACATCGCATGCATCACTTCGTCAACAATTGATGAACATCCGTAACGAGATGGGGAGAATGCTACTTGCAGGACAAGAAGATACGGATATGTACCGACAAAAAGAGGCAGAGTTGCAACGATTAGGAATCGCGTATCGTAAAATGCAGAATCTACAAAGTTCATTGATTACAGGAGGGTCTACGGCGCATGCGTATGGAGAGGGCGTTATGGCAATGAGTGGAAGTATGATGGCTGCACAAGGCGTGATGTCAATGTTCATTTCTAAAAATGAAGAATTGACAGTTGTACAGCAACATCTTAATGATGCGATGAACGTAACGATGGGTTTGAGCATGACGATGATGACACTGCAACAGACCAGTACATTTCGGATCTTGATTGTTAGTAAGGCCACACAGGCATGGGCAGCCGCACAAAAAATGCTCAATACACAGCTCGGAATATCGGCAGAATTGAGCAAGGTATTGATGTTTTCAGGTATTGGATTAGTAGCTGCCGGAATAGCAGCTTTGATTCTTTTACTTCAAAAACAGAAAGCAGCTGATGAAGAGATGCAAAAACAACTTGAAAAATCGTCGGAAGCGATGAAAGAACGGCAGGCGATTGATGAAGATTATGGAAAATCGATGGCAGAAAGTTTCACGACTTATAAAAAGTTACAGGAATCCTGGAGCGAAACGGGTAGCAGCCTTGAAAAACAGAAGGAATTTATTAAAGATAACGCATCTGAATTCACTAAATTAGGCATTGCAGTTAATGACACCACTGATGCCGATAATGTATTTGTGCGAAATAGTGATGCGGTAATTGAAGCTCTTACTGCCCGTGCTATGGCAGCTGCAGGAATGTCGGCTGCACAAAAGAAATTTGAAGATTATTTTACAAAAACTGAAACGGCAACAGAATTAAACACTGTCAACAAAAAGTCAAGTTCATTTGGGGGATTCAAAGAACCAACTTTGAAAGGAGATGTCAATACAACTTTTTTACCCCAATTAGGAAGTGCATTATCAACTAATTTGAAATCACTCGCACAAACATCCTATAATCAAGGCGTTTCTTTGTTGAAAATATCACAGGATGAATCAAAGAAATTTGCCGATATACTGAAAAAAGCCGGAATATCACAATCAGCAACACCTGATAAGGCCGTAAAACCAGCTAACGAGCAGAACAATGAGGATGCGCTTGCAAAAAATGAGGTGACCTATCAGCAAAAAATTGATGCTGCACGCATAGCAGCGATGCAGGAAGGTGCAGCAAAACGGAAAGCCGAAGCCGAAAAAGAATATAAGGATGAACTTGACTATATCTCGCTACAAAAAGTGCAGGTTTCAAAATTGTTGAAAGATGCTGAAAAGGATAAAGATCCGAAAAAGCGTGCACAAGCTCAAACGACTGCAAATAAATCGAATGCAGATCTTGATACGTTGAACTTACAGGCACAAGATACGTACGAGGCAAAGGTGAAGATGATTGACGAAACGAGCAAGGAAGCCATTGCGGCCATCTTTGAAGATGTCGATTCAAAGTTTCAAAGTGAACTGGATCGCAACCTGGCATCAATAGATCGCTATTATAAAGAGCAGATCAAGAAGGCACAGGAAGCAGGCGCCAGCGTCTCACAAATCAACACTTTAGGAACTGATTGGAATAATGAGCGAGGGATGGCAAAGAGTGATAATACATCTAAGCAACTTGATTTTAAAGAACAGATAGAACTCGGCACACAAGAGATAAAAAATCAGTCTATTCCTTTCGAGAGTACCCGACAAGAAAAGATCCTGCAGATACAAAGATCCTATCTCGAAAAGCAACGGGAGTTGCTTAAAAAAGAGCCACAAACACAAGATACACAAAATAAACTCGCACAGAATAGCCTGGATCTTGCAAAAAATAATCAGGATCAAAAGGATTTACCCGCAAAAAGGTTGCAGGAAACGGCAACCGCTGCAGCTCAATTGTCATCTATTTTTAAAGATATAAATGATAGAGCGGCGTTGTTTATCGGATATATTTCGCAAATGGCAAGTGGAATTGCACAGATCGCATCAGGAGATCCAATTGGCGGTGCGATATCATTAGCGACATCGCTGGTTAGTGATATTGTAAGTGCAGATGCGGATGCTGAAAAAAAAGAGATTGAAAACATCACAACTCTTTTTCAAGAACTCAATTTACAAATCGACAATTCAATTAAAAAAATAAGCGAGTTGTCCGGAAGCGAAGCAATGTCGCAAATAAAGGCTTCGTTTGTCGAAATTACCAGTTCAATTTATCAGACCTCTCAAGCACTTAATTCATTCCTTCTCAACTCACGCGTTCTGGGACAATCGCAGTTGCAAATTATGTCGCAGTTAGGAACACTTGAGCTTGCAACTAAAATGCCTCAAAGCATCACGGGCCTTAAAAGCGATCTTACAGACATACAAAATGCGATTGATTCTATCATTACCCGGTTAGGCGAAAAAGGGTTGTCATCAGCCGAAACATCTGCATTGAATGACACGTTGACTCAGCTTCAAACAGAACAAAGCGACCTGACTCAACTACTTGATCAATATACGCAGGAATTAACTGGCACCACGTCAGACAGTATTGTGAATTCAATAGCGGATGCGTTTGCTAACAGTAAATCGTCTATTACTGATTTTGCAAATACTTTTCAAAGCCTGATGCAAAACGCCGTAATAGCGTCGTTAAAAACGCAAGCATTAGAAGGCCCTCTTCAGAACTGGTATAACACGTTTGCTCAGATGAGCGAAAACGGGTTGACACAGGACGATATCACGCAACTGCAAGCAATGTACAACTCGATAATTGCCAACGCGCAGACGATGTTTACGAACCTGCAGGATATCACGGGCGTTCAGTTTGCTGCGTCGACAGATACAAACACTCTGACAGGTAGCGTGAGCGGAATGAGTGAAGATACGGGGACTGCCCTGGAAGGCGATGTTACGGCATTGAGATTGAACGTTGCAACGCTTTTGTTGAATGATACAAACGCATTGACCCTTATGCAAAAATCGCTTGATACACAAATTGAAATTGCGACTAATACAGCAAATACGGCCGACACATTGAAAACAATAGACTGGAGGATGAGTAACTGGGATTTGAACGGAATAAAGGTGAAGTAAAAGTAGGGTTTTAAACGGCTTTTAAAAGGTATTTAAAAATGGCTGCAAATGTATTGATAGATCAACATGATATCTACGCCGAATATGGCGTTATTCTGCTGCGGGGAAGCTATGACGGCTTGTTGCAACCACCTAAACGCAAAACATCCCTTTCAAATAACTGGCAGGATGAAGACGGGTTGGATATCGACTTGACTGAGCCACACTGGGAAGAAAAGGATGTCGATCTAAAATTCTTATTAGTAGCTCCGGATGAAACGACCTGGTGGGCTAATTATACAAATTTCTTTGCCCTTGTTCAACAATTTGGAAGGCGGGTTTTGCAAGTTTCAGAGCTAAAGATGAGTTTTGACTTTTATTACAAAGAAGTTGACAACTATACACAGTTGACAACAATCACGAACACGAAATTGATAGCTGCGCAATTCACATTAAAAGTAGGAATATGAGTGTGATTTATGACATATATAGGGGAGCAACTCTGTTGGCATCTGTGCATCCGGATGACAATAGTCAACATGTTGTGTCCATAATGGCCGATGATGTGCTGAAACTCAACTTTGATATGTCGGATCCGGTTGCTTTTCAGGTGGGTGATTTCGTGACCTATAACGGGATGAATTATCAATTGAATGAAATTCCATATTCAAAAGTAAATTCAAGTAGAAATGTGGAATATCAGTGTGAGTTTCAGGGATACAACTACGAACTTTCAAAAGTAGGATATAAGCTTTTTGACTTCTCAACGTTGTCCGAAATACCACCTTCAAGCAATTTTTCGCTGATGGGAGATGCGACCATGTTCATGTCGCTTCTGGTTAACAATATGAATCGCCGACAAAGCGGCTGGCAACTTGGTACTGTTCTGGCTACCGATACACGCCTGTTTTCATTTCAGGATCAAAGTTGCATGGATGTGATCCAGTATCTCGTAACACAGTTTTCAGACAAATATCAGGTAGAATGGTATATTTCGAGTGACAAAAAAATAAACCTTATCCCGTTAGCACCCGGATTACCGACACTGGATCTTGAATATGGTAAAGATAAAGGCTTATCGAATTTGATCCGAAATCAAAGCAGCAATGCGACGGCCCTTGTGACAAGGATGTACGGGTATGGAAGCACTCGCAATATTCCACCCACATATCGGGGAGGAATCGGAAGATTGTGTTTGCCAGGTGATGGGTCGATGACGCTGAATACAGACCTATATGGCGATGTGGAAGGTGATTATACGAATGAGACAATTTATCCGCAATTGAATCCGGGAGGAGATCCGACACTTCCAGGACATGTAACTGCAATAATTGACGATTACAATTTCACGGATGCTAAGCTTGATTTTGATATAAATGCACAGCTATTGCCGTCGCTATCACCTAAAGTGCAATTCATCACAGGGAATCTGGCCGGATATGAATTTGCAATTAATAACTATAACAACGCGACTAAGACATTCACGATCAATCAGCAAACGGATGATCCCACGATCATTTTGCCGACTGATTTGCTTCATGCTGCAGTTGGTGATCAATATGTGATCCTCGATATTAATATGCCGGATACATATATCACAAATGCTGAGAAAGAACTTGCAACCGCTGTATCGGTACAATTAAATCTTTTAGCTAATCCGGCAAACTTGTTTCAGGGGCAAAGCGATGCGGTGTTTTTTAAGCAAAACAACATTGTTCTTGTATTAGGCCAGGATATATTTCTGACTTCAACAGCTCATAATATTGCACAACATATCCGCGTGACGGGATGGCAACGAACATTGAACAAACCTTCTCAATATCCACAAATCCAATTAAGCGATTATGTCACGCGCTCGTTGCTTGCTACTATTTCAGACACTATCAACAATGTGAATCAGACCGCCTCGAGTGCAGCCTTTTCAGCGTATTATTCAAATTATGCCGCGAATCAGGCAAACACACTGTTGAAGGATCTTGCAGATGACAATAAGTTGACGGCTTCTGAAAAAACGGCGGCAAACACGCAGTGGCAAATTATACTGAACGAAAAGACGATGATCGATGCGCAGGCTGACAGTTTCAGCTTGACATATCCGGCAGACGCATTACGCAAAGCGTATGATGATGCCTATATGGACTTAAGTAATTACATCACGCCGATCTTGGCAGATATGACGTCTACAAGCGATATTACCGGCTCGCAGTTTGTGACTATGTTTAGCAATTATTTCACAGCTCGCACAGCACTTTTTGACGAAATTTCAACGGTATCAAAGACATTAGCGAACGCAGCACAGACGGCAGCACAGACGGGGATCACCAACGCTGCGACGGCTCAGGCAGCCGCTAACGCAGCAAACACCGCAGCTGCTGCAGCCGCTAACGCAGCAAACAACGCGGCCAGTTCTGCCACGACTGCAAATACAGCTATTACGAGTTTGGCAAGCGACAACGTGTTGAGCACAGATGATAAAAGTGCTGTCATACTTGACTATAATATCTTGATTGCTGAGCAAACAGGGATTGATGCACAGGCAAGCGACTATGGAATAACCACACAGAAAACAGCGTACGATACTGCTTTGACAGCCCTTACAACTTACCTGAATAGTTTGTCCCCAACCTGGAACGATGTTACGCAAAACACGACAATTGTAGGCACTACATTCAGAACGAACTTCAGCAACGCCTACACGGCTAAGACAACTCTGTTAAACGCGATCTATGCAGCTGCTCAGACATTAGCGAACGCAGCACAGACGGCAGCACAGACGGGGATCACCAACGCTGCGACGGCTCAGGCAGCCGCTAACGCAGCAAACACCGCAGCTGCTGCAGCCGCTAACGCAGCAAACAACGCGGC
>Ga0255355_1000639_pt1 | contig 19718 bp, 21 predicted proteins | sample HBST75metaG_FD_189943 | JGI IMG/M metagenome (GOLD analysis project Ga0255355, IMG submission 189943) | Peat soil microbial communities from Stordalen Mire, Sweden - H.B.S.T75 | ecosystem: Environmental > Terrestrial > Soil > Wetlands > Peat | place: Sweden: Norrbotten County, Stordalen Mire...
GTATGGCGGTTAACGAGTATGGTCACTCTTCCGTGGAAATCCCTGCTGCCCAGCCCCTCGGTCTCAAGCACGATGGGCGTCTTGGCCAGCATTGCCGGCGCAAACTGCAATGCGAGCAGCCAGAGCGTCTGCTTGGACACTGGGATAGCTTGGAAGAGACGAATTCATTTCGGTTCCCTGCGCCGTTGCCCGCTTCCCCAAGGAGATCTTCATGCCGGCACGATCCTGGGTCGAGCGCTGATTCAACCTGCAGCGGTGGACCGAGATGCCACGCGGCGGTCACTTCGCAGCCTGGGAGCAGCCTGATCTTCTGGCGGATGATCTTCGGGCATTCTTCGGCTCTCCGCTAGGGCACCCGTAAATTAATAGTGTCAGTCAGAACGGCCTAAATCGAGCAATCTCTCCAATTCTCCCAACATGCTCACACGTAACTCCCCATTTCTGGTTTGCCGCACGCCTTATAAGCGCCAAAGTTTGCACGTCCTGATTGAGAGGATTGTGCAAGGATTGTATAACTTTGGTCTACCGTACCTGTGCCTTTCCGCCTACCTTGGGTTCAGCACCTTTGGAGGGTGCGACCTTTGGCACAACGAACATGGTTCATCACAGGAGTCAACAGCGGCTTTGGCCTGGTCACGACCGAGCTGCTTTTGAAGCGCGGCGATCGAGTCGCGGGTACAGCTCGCAAACTGAAGCAACTTGACGGTCTCAAGGCACAGTATGGGGAACAGCTCTGGCTCGCATCGCTCGACGTAGAAGACACCCCGGCCATCCGCACCGTGGTCGATGCCGCGTTCCAACATTTCGGACTCATCGATGTGATCTTGAACAATGCCGGTTACGCCCTCATCGGAGCTGCCGAGGAGCTTACCGATGAGCAAATCATCCACCAACTCAATACCAACCTGATGGGCTCCATTCAGGTAGTTCGCGCTGCATTGCCTCATCTGCGCACCCAGGGTGGTGGCCGCATTCTTCAGGTGTCCAGTGTGGGAGCACAAATCGGCGTTCCGGGTATGTCGATTTATCACGCGAGCAAGTGGGGCATCGAAGGATTCTTCGAGGCGACGACACAAGAAATTGGACCGTTTAACATTCAAACCACCATGATTGAACCGGGTGGCGGACGCACAGCGATTTTCGATGCGGGGCGCTTAGTACATGGCCCGGTGCTGTCTGCTTATGACGGTACTCCCGCTAGACAGACCGGAGAATTTCTTGAAAGTGGCACCTATGTCCCTCCGGGAGATCCGGTCAAAATGATGCAGGCCGTGATCGACAGTGTGGATTTGGCCGAAGCGCCCAAACGTCTCGTACTAGGCAGCGATGCCTATTCCTCGATCCACGAGGTGCTCACAAAGCGCCTGGCAGCCCTCGAAGCTCAAAAGGAAATTGCTCTTTCCACGGACGCGGATGCGTGACACAGGTCGGAACCCGGGTGATCTCGAAATGCTTTTATTGTCGATTTCCGCCCCGTCCTGCGATGGATCGACGTACACCTGAAACGACCGCTTTCGTTCTCTAATCCCCCAAGGAGAGCAATGACCGGTATCTGTTTTCCGCCGCCAACTGCCGAAGAAGCGCGAGCCGCCTTCGGAGATGATTTCAATCCTGACAAGACGCTCAATGGGGCAATCGCGCTGGCAGCGGCGGGCGATCTCGCAGGCCCGGCGATTGCGTTGATGAGGGCGATCTTCGCCTGCCCCGCTGCCGACGCCAGGTTGCGGGAAGCAATGATATTGCGAACCGCCGTGCGTTTGAACTGCACTTATGCCGTGCATGCTTCCATTCGTATAGCGCTCAATAGCGGGCTTTCACAAACTGAGGTGGAGGCGCTCACCACCGACGGCCCAGTCACCGGAATCGATCCGGAGATCGTTTTGATTGCGCGGATGGCGGACGAGATCGCGGACCACGCCACCCTCGGAGAGGACTTGCTGGGAGCGGCCGTCGAGCGCTGGGGTGTCTGTAACACGCGGAAACTGATTCTGATGCTGAGCTGGTTCAATCTCGTGAACCGCTATGAAAGCGCATGCCGCGTTCCCAATGACTCCGACGAGAAGCTGGAACGATCGTCCGGACCAACCTAGAATGCTTTGCCCGCGCTACTGAAGGTGTACGCCGCCAACGATGATCACGTCATAAAATTCTTTCATCTGTACTTCCCGCAGCAGGAGACATGTTCGCTTTTGTTAGTGGGATATAAGACGCTTGACCAGGTCTGGCTTCCATTGCACATATTCGACCTCTGTTCCATCCGGGTGTCTCGCGAAGAACACGCTTCCGGTCTCCGCCTGGAATTGATCGCGTGTGATCGTCGCACCTAGCCGGATCAGTTCTTCTCGTGTGGCGTCCAGGTCATCCACGATGAACGGGCCCTTCGAGTCGCGATAGGGGGCAAGTGCCTGATCGGTTCCGCACACCAGGCATACATCGCCAATGCCTGTGATTTCCAGATCGCCCATGGTGAAGCGGTAGTCGGGCTCTCTACCTAGCAACACTTCGAGAAGCTTCAGCGATTTGTCTGTGTCGTTGGTGAAGAACCTTGCATAAATTTTTAGGATCATTCCGTCCTCCTGTCTTGTCAAAACTTCGAGTCACTCTTCATGGGCATCCGTGAGCCTTCGTCCATCTTGTATCACCGATCAACAGGTTAGTGCCAGGAAGTCGTCTCGAAGAAGTGCGCGAAATGAAGCGGCTGTCGATGCATTTACGAGCGGCACCAGGCCGATCGGGCGTTCTGCGCAAATGTTTGGAACGAAATCGGTGGCCGTCCTGTAATCCGTTCAACTTCTGTTGTCAGCCGCGCCTCGGCACCGTTGGCGATGGCGCGATCAAGTGAAGCCAATAGGACAGCAAATTCCTTTGGGATGCCGCCTTTCTCGAAGTTACGGGCCAATTCCTCTTCCGTGAGCGGTTGATGACGGACAGGATAGCCAACGACATCTGTCAGGATAGCCGCAACATCAGGGTAGCTGAGCAAATCCGGCCCTGTGAGCACGGTATCGCCGGACGGGAAGGCCTGGTTCGTCAGCGCTTCGGCAGCCACGGCCGCGATATCGCCGGCATCGATGAACGGGAGCTTCCCGCTTCCGGTTGCAGAGAAGATTGCGCCGTGCAGTCGAATGGTTTCTCTGTGTTGTTGCTCCGAGAAGTTCTGCATGAACCAGGATGGCCGCAGCACCACCCAGGAAGGCGCATGTTGGTGAAGATACTGGTGCACCTGTCCCAAAGCTGGAGCACCCTCCGGCACGAGAGACGAGCTGAGAAAGACCAGGCGCTGCACACCAGTAGCCAGAGCTTGTTCGATAAAGGGCCGCATGACCTGAAGGCAGTCGGCTACACCCAGGGGCGCCAAAAGATAGACGCTCTCCATGTTCTCCAGCGCAGGAGCGAACGTCGAGGGCTCGAACCAGTCGAAGAAGGTCTGGCCCGTTTGCGGATGGCGAGATGCGAGTCGAGTCCGCACGTTGCGCGTCGCAAGTTGCGCGGCAATGCGGCTCCCCGTTTTCCCTGTTCCTCCGGTAAGCAGGACGGAATTGAACATTCAGTTGCCCCCCTGTTCTGTCGATCGTCCAGCGCCCATCGCTTCGAGCACAACCAGGGGATTCCAGTAATCCCGATAATGGACGATGTGGCCATTGTGAAGCGTAATGACGGAGATGTACTGCTGGTTATAGGGCTTTCCTGTGTGTGTAGCCACTCCCTCGCAGCTGGTCTCCAGCACAAATCCATCCGGCGTCGGGTGAATGACAGGCGGAGCGAAGCGCTCGATCTGCAGGCGGCCACTCACTTCTTCCATGTACCTCGCAATGGTGGCTTTGCCGTCCAGACGCTTGATCGATCCGGGAGGAGCGTAGGGGAATTCCATGACTGCGTCCTCGGCCAGCATATCCACAAAGCTGACCGCCTCGGCAGTGAGCCGGTCTCCCATACAGAGTCGCAGGCCTTCTGCGAAAAGCTTCATTGTCCTGTTTTCTGCCATTTTTCTTCACCTCTCAGGACGGAACGGAAACGTATCGTCCTTGCTGGAATCCAGTGTATAGTCAGAGTGGATGAAACGCAACCGTTCCGACGTACAAAATGCGGCAAAACGGGCCCCGGCTGGCGCCGCTGTGATGCAGCCTCGCGTCACGGAATCCATCACGCGCGCTCTGTTTGTGGAGTGGGCGCGCCATGGGTATGGAACCCTCAGCATGGAAGCGGTGGCCAAACGCGCCGGCGTGGGCAAAGCCGCGTTGTACCGGCGCTGGCCATCGAAGTTCGCCATGGTGACGGAACGGCTGGAAACAGCGGGTTTGGCCATCACGCAGGTAGCCGACACGGGCTCGCTTCGAGAAGACATCCTGGCGAATCTTCGATCCCTGCGCAGCGCTCTTCGCCACCGCATCGTCCGGCAGATCCTCGCCGATCTGCACGCGGAGATGGCAAGAAATTCTCCCTTGGCGGAGAGAGTTCGAAGTCGTCTGCAGATTGAGAGACGCCTTCGGGGAAGGAGTATCTACGAGCGTGCGATTGCGCGTGGTGAACTGTCTCCCGATGTCGACTTCGAGATTCTCAACGACCTGGGTGCGGCGGAGCTTTATTGGCGCCAGGTAGTCACTGGAGCGAAAACCGATGACCGTTATCTCAATGCGCTGACATATCTCATTTTGGTCGAAGCCGGCGTTTCCGTTGAGCATCGTCCGATAGAAGGAACTGTTTGAGCGAAGCAGAGCGATATGGATCGCAATCCAACCGTGCCCTCTCGATCCATTCCTGGATGGGGATTTTCGAACGACCCCAGGTCTTCAGCCGAAGACCTGGATCGGGTCCATTCTGTAGCGGAGATGCGCTCTTGCTTCCTTCACCTGTTTCGGCAGGGACGCCTGGGGGCGTATTTGGGTACGTGTGGAATGATCCGGACCATGATTCCATCTATCGCTGGGAGTGCTGATGGAGGCAGGCAGGCTAGCGATTGCACCGATGCCCGTACACTGAGCAGGGGCGATCCGGCCATAGAACATTTGAACTGTCGCGCAGCAGCCGTAACTGTTGACGCAAAGTGTACCAAACTTCCAGGTTCAGGGGGATGACGGGAAAGCCGAAGTTCTCCAAAGACAGGTAGCGGGAAACGCCGATTGCGCCATGATGGATTCTGGCTTTACGCAAAATCGCCTGAGCGCATTTCCACGTCGGCCGAAGGCTGGAATCACGGTTTGGGCTGTTGGCACGAGTTGATAACCGGCCCCGATTACATTTCTGAATACTGGGCGACTTATGAGTACTAATCGTTGCTTGGACGAGTGCAATGGCGATTTGGAATGAACTGAGATTTTGAATTGCGTTCAGCACCGGTCCCCAAATGCGAGGGACCGGTGGCACCCTCAGTTTGATTTGGAAGAGTCTTGGGACCGTGGCCACCCGCCGAAAACAGTCCAACCCGCTCATCGAACTCAGGTCAGGAAGCTTCACGGGACGACTCTTTAGCTCACCCCGCTCGCTTGCTAGCAAAGACGACAATCTGGTGCTTCCTTGGCACTGCGAATAAACGAGAGCAGCGCCGATGCCTGTCCGACTATCGTTCTACTAAAGTGCACTTGCTGATTTCTACCGGCACGTTCGGATAGCCCATTTGTTCAAGCAACAGAATTGCGCTCACCCTGCTGGACGCTTGGTTTTCACCCGGCCCCACCATTACCTTCGCTATAGGTAGGCGTGACACACGCTCCTTGACCCAGCACGGAAAATCCAGAGGGAGGTACCGGGCCAAGCTAGATCTCTTTTGAGTGAACCTTACATCAGGAAAGTCGGCAACCTTCAACTCGTGAACGATGCGCAACTCATCCTCGCTATCCCACTGTTGGTCTTTGGCCAGAGGCGCGAGCTTGTAAATCCACTCATCCCATGCCAGATAAAACAGCCTCGCCCACTCTTCCGGCTTGTCAGCGCGCTCACCAATCAGACCGGACATATAAAAATCGCGCGTGGCATATACCACCTTTTTTACTGCGGCTTCTAATTTCACCCTATCATAAATCACGCGATAAAGTGCGCTGTTCAGCTCGCGGTTCAGACCGTTGGGGTGAAAAGCAATAGCAAATTTTCCCGGTGATGCCTTCGTATATTTTGACCACTGATTTAGATCGTCTGCTCGGGTGCTAAAACACGCGACATAGAACTTGCTGATGCCTTGAGTCGGGTTTCCAGGCTCGTCCTTTATCAGTTCAAGAATGTTCTGAAAAAAAGAGACCGCCTCACCATTTGCGGCCTGTTCGACGATTGCCTTCTTAACTTCGTCCCGGAAAAGATCGGTAGCGAATTCGGTCTCCTTGGAGTCGTTCAGCGCCGATACCTGAGTTGCATAGAGCCTGCCAGACTGAAGAATGCCAAGAAAGCCGCTACCGTCTGTATAGTGCCAGACCGTTTCGATCTCTTTCAGATCGAAGACGCCTAGCTCTATCGCTAGGTCGCTAACAAACTTCCGGTACGCTTCATTCTCTTCGGGCGTGACGTGCATGATGGGATTGTACCTCCTGCTTGCATTCATAGTCCGATCGAATCGGTAACGGGAACGCCGATTGCGCCAGAATGGATTCTGGGTTTACATAAAATCGCCTTCCCACTCAGGGAGCGGCTATGGAGTTGTCGTTGATGAGACCGCAGTTTTTCGAGTTGCGGTCAGGTGATGGGCCATTTCGAGGTGACATGCACCCAAGACTCCGATGCAAGGAGCACTGGAAATGGGTTCAATGAAGCCGTCAGGGGCATTTAGGCCAGGCGATCGGGCCATTCTTCTCGGGAAAGGCCAGTTCCTTGGACTTCAAGCCATCTCCAATCCACTCAAGCATTTCCTCCGTCGTCGCCGAGATCAGGACCGGCTGGCATCCAATTCCGTCGAGAGCCTTGATGCGTTCTTCCGCTTCAACAACGCCAAGGATGTGCTCAGCCCAAGACGGTTCGGCTGGAAGTCCGAGAAAACTCACCAGCGTAGCCCAGGCCTGATCGCGCTGGTATCCGAGCAGAATCGTCCGTCCAACGCCGCCATTGGTGTAAAGTGCTTCGGAGACAGCCACCAGATGCCGCACGGGATGCTTCCGGTCCGTCAAGCTCACGGCTCCCTTGTAGCAGGAGGCGTGCTCTCCGAGAGAGACCTCCTTCACTTCACCGTCCGGGAAAGTCAGCGTGAAGGTGGCCTTCTCGTGGACCGCAGCTGTGATTGCGCCAACGTCGGAATCGTTGCCGAAGACGCTGATGAGATGCGCCTGTTCGTCTTCCCCCACATAGCGGTCCACCCGCAGTCGAATCCGCGTCGAGGTCTTCTCCGTCATGCGGTGATACTCAAGCAACCCGAGCCTCAGGTGCGCATTCTGCATCGTCCTCCCCTTCCTGCTTTGCCGGCGTTTCGGTCAGCTTCAGAGTCCTTCCATCGGAATAGACCAATCGCAGTTCGTTGGCCCATCGTTCCCGGTGATGGATAATCTGCTCGTCGCCGTCCTCCTCGACGAAGGTCGTCACATGCTTGACCGATCTCCAGCGCGCAATGTGCCGGTCATCGCCCTGGCCGAAGACTCCATTCAATAGACCCGCGGTACACAACAGCCCCACATGGCCTCCATGCAGCGGTGTGATCGGACGCCCAGTAGCCACGTCCTCGCGCGGCATTAAAAACGGCAACGTCTGCCGCCATGCGCCCGACAGCGGCAGCAAGTCCTCCAGCAGGTCATACGGCAGTCCGCGATAACTCAGCGTTGCCTCCGCAGTAAGAGGAACCAGGAAAGGTTCGCACGCTTCGGGCGCCAGTTCGGGCAACGCCTGAAAGCTGCCATATGGGCTGATTCGCTGAAGTTGACGCCGCGCCTCCTCGACAGCCACGCCCCGGACATTGTGGCGCACTCCCAACACAGCGATCTGCCGAAAGCGGACCGACTCTTCATCGGCCATGCGGTAGATGTTCAGCCTGGTGAAGTGTGAACTCAAGATCCCGGCGCACTCATGCAGGCGCTCGAACGGAATGACCAACACCAGCACGCCCTCCATCACCAGCCAGCGGAAGGTGTGCTCCAGAAACAGTCGCTCCATGCGGCTGTTTGCCAATGGACCGATCTCGGAATCGTAGGGAGGATTCAGGTACAGTAGCGAGAAGGACTCCGGCTTGGCCACTGCGTCAAACGTATTACCCTGGATCATCTCGATGCCTTTGGCACTCGCTGCAAGCGCTCGCTCAGCATCGAGTTCCACACCATAGCGGCGCACGTCGGCGCCTTGGGTAATCAGGTTGAGAGCCACGCCTTGACCCACGCAAGGATCGACCACCGATGCCGCTCCTGTGAAGCTGAGAAGCTGACGAAGTTTGGCGCCTTCGCTCTCTGGGAGGGGGTAAAAGCCCATCTTCAAACGTGCAGCACTTCGTGCCATAACGATCCTTTTCTGTCGAGCAAATATGCAGTCAAATCGTCAGCCTGCATCGTGATGAAGGTCTACTGGAGTCATGCGGCTCTGGCCAACTTCAGATGGAATGCCGGGACGATATGCGCTGCCGACGCTGGACCCGAGTCTGGGCCACTGGGAAGCTGGTCGATCAGCGTTGCCAGATGGAGCACGAATGCGCTGCCACACTTGCCACAATGTTCAGCCAAAGAGTTCGTGACGTTCTCGCAGTTTTGACAGTAGATGGCCTCGCAAACTGGGATGCTTACGAGGCTATGCTCAATGTGAATCCGAATGACCTGGCACACGAGATTCCTCCTGTTCCGTGCTGCACTGCTACGCCACCTTCTGGTCAGAGATAGCTTCAAGCTCCTCAATCAGCTGCTTCAACGCCGCCAGACTAGGAAGGCACGTGGTCGTACTGAACTTCAGGCTGTCCATGGCGGCGATGAATCGGGCATCGCCGGCCATCTCAACCAGCCCATGAAGCCGCTCAAATCCCCGCGCCGCTGCCTGCATCCACTCGGCGACAGCTTTCTGCCGCTCAGCATTTGGAATTGTCCGAGCATCATGGCTATGGCCCGCCCGCCGCAGAATCTCAACGTAGATGTCCACTCCCAGCTTGCTGCGGTACCCCTCAATCTCGGCCGTCAATTTGTGATCGACAGGGCCGCGTACATCCACGGAGTGGCCGCTTATCGACTGCACGCTCACTCCCGGCGGCAGCGCCCACGCTGGTAGCACAGGAAGCATGACGGGTACGCCACGCCTGTCCAAGTTCACCCAGGTTTCGCCGAAGCTGTAGAGATAGCGCCCGAGGCCAAAGCAACTGCAGGCGCGCTTGAAAGCTTGCGCGTCAGCCGCGGTCACTGCATTTTCCCGGTCTGCCCACTCTTCGCCTGTTCCGGTGTGGCTGCCGAGGCGATTGATCGTCACGTTGGTCGCGATTAGCACCTTGCTCGTCACCACTACCCTGCCTTTGTCCACCCGCGTCAAGGAAGGTACGGTGCTAATGCTGTATTCACGCGTCCATCCAGCCGGTGTAAAGAGTTGGTTCAGCCGGTCCGTATACGCTCGCGGATCGGCAAATGGAAGAACTAAGCCCGAGCGTCCATCGTTCGATGTGCGCATGACCCGCCATTTGACCTGACCTGGATCGAATGGCACTTCGAGCTGGGCGAAGAGTTTCTCCCGCTCGGCTCCTGCGAGTTTCGCTGTTGCTGCCATACTCAGCTCCTTTTGCTAACCTGCGCGATCAAGGAGTCGCGCCTTTGCCCAGACCATCAAGAGCGCCTCAAGCGGCGCTCTCGGCAGATGTGGGGAAGAGGCGCACCCTAATAGGGAACTTCGTCGCGTGCAATTTCCTGCTCGCTACTGAACTCTTGAGGCGCGTAGCCGCTCCCGCTGTCATCGTGTGCAGGCTCGCTAGCACAGTTCGATGCGATGGCGGGCGATAGGAGGTTGATATCCGTCACGACCACTTCCGTGCGATACCTGCGCTGCCCCGACTCCTGATCCTCCCAGGAGCGGGTGCGAAGGGCGCCCTCGACGTAGATCCGCGAACCCTTCTTGACATAGTCCCGGAGTATCTCCCCGATCCTCTGGAATCCGACGAGGTTGTGCCATTCGGTGCGTTCTTGCCATTCCCCACGGCTGTCTTTGAAACGCTCGCTCGTGGCCAGCGACAAATTTACCAGGGTTCCGCTCGGCAGGATGTGGACCTGCGGATCCTTCCCTGCATGGCCCAGCAATGTCACTCGATTGAGGCTTTTGCTCATGCTCTTCTCCTTATCATCAGGTTGGTTTGCACACATCTTCGATTGCCGGCGAGTCTATCTTTCTAAGCTGCTTGCTTCAGGCGAATCGGCCGGCCAAGCGCCGCACGAATCTCATCCCTAGTGCAACCGGCCCAGCACTTGTAGAAACGCCCATCCTTGATCTGGATTGATAAGTTGTCGCCAGTGCGGTCGCGGCCAATCAGTGCGCACGATGGACACCGAGCCCACCAATTGCGACTATCTCTGCGTGTTGTGCGAACATGATCAAGAATTCGGAACTCGTGCTTACCTGGTAGCGATGCGATTGGAATGTAGGGAGCGACGACGACTGGCTTATACACGTCAGGGAAACTCAATCTGTCAATAAGCGATTTCAGCCTGTCCTCACGGAGCTTAGGCAGTCCATTGAGATAGTCAATCTGCGCTTCTGGTGTTGGGGCGGCGCCATGAAACCAGTAGCGGAGGTTTATCTTGCGATGCACGCCAAGCGGCGCGCGGATTGCGTTGCCGTACTCGCCCTCTTCAAGACGATCCTGACGCGGGAAGATCTCGATGCCATCTTTGATGCCGCATTTGACTGGAATGCCAAGCCGCAGGGCCAGGTTATAGATGTAGGTGCGGCACTCGGCTGCCAAGAGCGGCGTTTCACAGAATATCCAGAGATGGCCGCCGCGGCGTGATTGTTCCAACGCAGCCTTAATGCCGTCCTGCTTCAACTCTCTCTGCAACTCAATGAGCGCGGCATTGCGCCATCGAAATCAGAGTCTATAGCTATCCACTTCGAGCGTTGTGTCTCTGGGTTGATCGCGAACAGATTGATGGTAATGCCGCCATTCAAGTGCATTCGCACGACATCCGAATCGAGAAGCTTCGGCTCTTTTGTCTGCCTGTCCCGAGCCAGGTAATAGGGAACCGAACCATTGGACAGCGAACGGAAAGCCTGAACTCCGTAGGCGCGCCGGTTGACGAAAAGGCGCATGAAGTCGCTTGCCGTTTCCCGGCTTACATTGAACCTGGCATACATGGCGTTCCGCCTCTTTCCTCCGCTGTGTGGAAATTCCAAAGGTTGGACAGGCTGTCAAACTTCATGCTCACCGCCAGCCGGAAGAAGACTTAAGCCCCTACCGCATCCACTGAGACTCCTCTTTGTCCATTCCAGCGAGTGACTCCGAGTACATTTGCGAGCCATCTCTGAGCCAATGCCATCAGTACGCGGATCTTCGGCCACAATGACTGCAACGGGGCCGTGAACGGACGCACGGGATCAGCTCCTTACGCTATCTCCTCGGTAGTCTGCTTTGGGTTGACCAGCTCTGTCACATAGTTCTTGGCGCCGGCGACTACTTGCATCGCCAGGTTTTTGGTTGCGATGAAGTCAGAGCTACGTTGCTTTTTGGAGCGTGCCACGAAATAGGCCGTAGCCCCCATTGTCAGGAGACCGAACACTACTGCACCGATGAACTTAAACATGATTAACCTCGTTTTCTGCTGGTGATGCTTCTGTGATACTTCCGCGCGTACCACCAGCGATTCGCACGATCAAAGATCCAAGCTAACAACTTGCAGAGGCAGAGGATGCCTGCTATCTCTGCCACGAAAACAATGAGGCCATTCACGGCCACATCCTGCACAAAAGAGTACGAAGAGAGTTACAACAGTTATCATATTGGCTCCTTCAATACCTCCTTGTTTGACTTGTGCCGCCGATGTGTCAGCGGCAGAAACAGGAAAATCATGAGTGAGTTGAATGCGGTGCCACCCAGTGCAAAGGTCACCGACGCTGGGTTGGAAATGCCATGCACGCCGAAATTGAAGATCTCGGTGCACAATAAGGTCAGCACTTTGTTCTTGAGGATCCATTGAACGGCACGGTCTTTGTTCACAAACCGGCCGATAAAAGGCAGGTGGTCTACCTTAAAAAAGGTCATCCAACCAACCAGCCACAAGGCAAAGCCGGCAATTGCAGATGATTGCGCCGATGGTGTCAGCGTCATAATGACTTCCGTCCTAAATGGAGTCCGAATACAAAACAGCCTGTGCCATAAGCCATTATGAGCACACTATGAATACTGCTTTCATGAGTGTCATAAATGCAGTTTCACCTCGACTTCCTCTTGTTTGGCGCCGGGCCACTTGCTCTGAATCATCTTCAGGATGGCCAGCTCAAATGCCCTGGTTCCAGTCAAATACCTGATTCCACGGGTGATACCAGCAGCTGTATTGCGTTGCGCTGAACTAGCGGATGATGTCTCACGTTGCAGTTTCGCATCGATAACAGGGATCGCAGTACTTGCTCGTGTTCCCTCAATCAAGATTGCCTGCCGGCGCTTACGTGATCCGATCTTGGTGCTGAGCCATCCGAGCCAAACACCAGCTTCAACAGAGATTGCAATGGGTAGAAACATGTCCGACTCCCCTCATCAAAAATGCGGTGCCAGGTGGACACCATAGGTAAAGAGGTAGTAGCTAACGCCAACCAGAAACCCCAGGATGACGACGCCAATAGAGCCAATAGTTGCGCTCAGGCCGATCCAGGCCAAGGGTGCCCAGGCTTTATTGGGCGTTGCCAGAGTTTGCAATTCGCCGAGAGCTGGCAGCTGAGCTTCGATTTCCAAGGGATCGATCCCATACGTTTGGCAGAAGAAGATCACTTGGTTATTTACCGCGCGGTTGAGAGCTTGGTACTGAGAGGCTCCCTTGGGCACTCCATTCTTCTTATGAGCGGAGACCGTCCGCAGTATCGACGCCAGTTCGTTTTCAAGCCGGCGACGATAAAATGCCATCTCTGCCAATGCAAGTTTTTGATCGATCCAACGCCTGGAACCTCTCACAAAATCTGTGCACTCTTTCCAATACTTCGTTACAGAGTTCATGTTTACCTCCATTCATTTGATTTGCAATACAGAAAGGCCCTGAGTTTGCCCCCTGGACTTTCTTGAGATGCTATCTTCCGCTTACAAGGTCAGATCCAGCCCCTAATTAAATGGTAAGTAACTCGCTATCTAATTCCATCGTCGAATCATCCGTTCGGCATTTGCAAAATAATCCCTTATACTACGGCGAGCGATAAAAGCCCTTTTTGATGGAAAATTGGCAAATAACTCACAATGCTCTGGTGAGAACATGATCATTTTGTCGTTTTGATTGTATTTTCCCGACCGTACTTTTACTGCACGGTCAGGGATCACTAAACCGAAGTAACCTATCCTGGTTACCTTGTTAGGCTACCGGCGACGACCGCCTGAAGGGGACGCGCTACGACTGGCTGCACAGCCGGGCCCAATGGAGCCGAAGTACCGGCGAGCTATCGACACATTGAGGAGGAGCGGGCGGGAGATGGCGTGGTTTATTGCTATGCTCTAACGAGCGCAGATGTTGGAATGACATCACCGAGGAACTTTCCCGCAGCGGTGAACTGGCCAGCCAGACAAACCCCGCAGGCAGTACGAATCGGCTTGCCGTTGTCTTCGCCACTGCCGCAAAGCACGTCAAACTGACAAGCATTGCTAGGCCGATAATCCGGGCAGAGTCTGCGAAGCATGCTACGGGTCACGGCCACGGTATCTGCGGCACCGAATGTGCCACCAGCTGCGGCATCGCCGGCGATGGTGATTAGCCGGTCAAGGTCAGAACCACGACGGGAAAGATCGCGTGGCAAACAGGACCTTTGAGCAAGGTGTCTCCCTACAGTAAGACTTGGCATGGCGTTTCTCCTTGTATTGTGGGTGTGATTGGTGCTTCGGTGGATGTGGCTAGACTGCCGCTTCCAGGTTGCATGAGACAGAAAGGCGCTAGGTGCGAGTTATAGCGGTCTGAGATGCTGAAAAAACCAGGTTACTTCGCTCCCGGTGCAAAAAACACATCTCCCGTGCGCGCGAGGGGCCCAGGCCCGGAGTTGACCGTCCCCGGTACTACTATCCTGAGCCCCTGACTTCATGCCATCCTATTTGGCTGCGTATGGATCTCGTCAGGCGAGCGACAGCACGAAAGGCAGCTCTCATGGCTCCCCGCTTCACAAGGGCGCAGCAAAGCCGAAGGCTTTGCGGAGCCAATCTCCCCCACCTCGTGCCTCGACGGGAACCGTCTCGGCGTACTGTAGTTAGGCAGCAATTCCGGGCATCCATACACCCTGGGCGAAATCACGAGGGCCTATAGCGCCAAAGATTTGCTTAATGCCGGGTTTTGCGGGGACTTATTCCGATACGCCTCCGCAGGAATGTACATGCCGCTTTAGAAGCTCACAAGCTGATAGTGCGTCTGATTTACACCAGTGCGTCGAACGTGTCCGACACTGGGTTGAGAAACTCCTCCATGGTATCATCGATTCCTTGCAGAAGTTCCATTGACGGTTGCTGGATGCAGATCATGCCATCCTTCATAAAGTACTCACCGTCGGGCGGCTCTTCACCGATTACTTCGCCGATCACGAAGCCGTCGCTCGCGCGGATAGCCATCCCGCACTTGACGACGACCTCTACCGACCCCTTGCCCAGATGACGTGCATGACGGTCGAAGCGGACCGGAACATACAGTCCAGTCAGGCCGGCTTCTTTAAGGGCCTCAATATAATAGAGCCCGACGGTGTTCGTCCAGAGCAACCCATCAGGAAACCCACGGCGGTTACCGTGAGCATCCTTCGCAGCTGTGGGATAACGGGTCCGATAGGTCTGCCGGGCAATCTCGACAGATTCCTGCAGCCGAATGTCAGCATCGTCCCATTGATAAAACAGCTTGTGGACGCCCTCGATCCTGACCCGCTTGCCGGAATTGAGGATAAGCTCACCTCCGTCAATGAGAATCCTTCGGGATTCGTCTGGCTTCATTTGGCACTGACCGGTCAGGATCGGCTCCCACCACTGACGCCACTGAGACCGAAGCTCGAACGCTTCGTCGCTAACTCCTCTGTTCTGCGGGAATGCACTGTTCAGAGTCATCGGAACACGATCCACCATTGTCCACTCTCTCTCCTTGAGGGCGTCCAGAAGCAGGTCGCGCTCGTAACGGATCTCGCTCAGTGTTTCGCAAATCAGACTCGGCGCCAGCACATAGTCCCCAGCGTCCCTCCGGGCTGTGGGAATGCGGCCAATGGGATCACCGTTGGCATCCTTGAGCCGGCCTAGCCACGTCCAGCACTCGGGATACACAGGCACCGTTAGAGCCAGATCGGAGAGCTCCGCCACCAGAACCTGAAGAGCAGCCGCATCACCCTTGCCCATCTTGATGGCATCGATAAACGCCTCCTCGTTGGACAGTACCTTGCGCTCCGGATGCTCGGGGAATGCTGATAGTCCGTTAAAAGCCTTGTGCAGCTTGGCTTTCTCAGCCGGATCAGTAGCACGCTCGACTCGGTTTGCCAGGTTGCGCAGCATGTTCTGCCGGTGAACGCCGGACAGAAGGAACAATAGCCGGCACATGTTGTCGATCGGACCGATGGAAAACTGCTCCTCGGTCGCTTTCAAAGCCGCCTCAAAGTAATCCACCATAGCCCAGTTGCATGGGTACGCACGCTTCCTTGTTGTTCCCTCGAAATGGACAGTCCGGCCGTTGAAGACCGCCGTACCGCCGGTTCGATAGATATTCTCCCGCTCTTGTGCCTCGACGAACCTCGCCTGGTCGGGTACAGGAAGCGGAGTGACGGGATACTCTGCTTTTGCGATAACCTCCACCCAGCTGAGGTTGCTGGTGCCGATTACGGCATCGTCGAAATCACCACCGCCCATCGTCTTCAGCTGTTCAAGCGCAGATATACCCAGAATCACACGATCACGGCCGATGAAGCGCCGGAAACGGCGATTGTGGACATTAATGGTAGTGATAGCCTCCTTGGCGTTGCCCAGCGGTTGACGATACATCGCGAACGGTCCCTGATCAGCTTCCATGCAGCAGACAGCGTCCTCAGGGAGTACGGACCTGCGATAATCAACCTCGCCTGTGTCCAGATTGACACAACTGAGGTCCGGCATCAGGTTATACCTGCGAGCGTCGGGACCAAAGGGAATCCGGCCGCGCTCGCAGTCGAGCACCTGTGTCAACAGCAGTTGCGTAGCGCGTCTGAACAGCCCTGGATTCTTCAGGATCGGCACACCGTGCTTGAGGGCCTCAACCAGGACCCAGGCTTCCGGATCTTTGCCCTCGCCAGGCGCCGTAACAGAGTCGATGTTGTTCAGCACCATGCGGCGCAGACCCTCCTCGTTCTTCAGTGCTTCCATAACCTCGTGGATGAATAAGCGAGCCTGATCAACCCAGAGGCGCTTGGATTCTTCTGTAATGAATGCGCCCATGGACTGAATGCAAGTGCGGGCAGGTCCGCCCTTCACATCACCAAGACTGCCAAAGAAGAACTTGTCGAAACGCACCAGTTTCTTCGGTCCGTAAATGATCATCGCGTAGCGGGGCAGTTCCACAACATGAAAGAAACCCTTCGCCATGCCAAGCCTGGCGAACATGGTTCCCTTGAAGGCATCACCAATCTGCATGTTCTTCAGCTTGGCATTATCGATAAGATCGCCAAGCTGATGCAGGAGATGAACGTCCACGAGATGGATGCCATCAACCAACGCTTGGTTGCGCTCAGAGAACTGTTCAAGGTCAACGTGAAGAATGTCGAACGTCTGACCGCCGACATGTCCACGAATAACCTCGCCCAGTTTGGTGGCATAACCCGGACTGACGGTACCGCCGACAGCCCACTCATGATGCGCGCGCACGCGACGGAAATACTTCCTGACCTTGAGCCGGTCATGCTCGGAGTTCATTACCAACTGAACGCCGATGTCCTCCAGCTTGCTGACACCGCATCCAGCCGGCACCAGAACACTGGAGCCATGGTCATCCCAGTCGCCATAGATGACGCGGTGCGCCTGATCGATAGGCAGTTTCGGAGAGTAGAATCCACGCATGCCGATCTGCTCAAATTCCTGCACTGCGTCCAACAGGGCCTGGGAGCCACCGCCGAAGATACTGATTTCACCATAGGTGACGTTTTTCGGCAAGAACATGTCCAGAAAGTTGGAAGTCTCCCATACCGGGTGAAACATTTTGTCGGGGTTGTAGATTGTATGAACGGCCGGGTTGAAGGCTACACGGAGACGGCGAGCGCCGTCCTCAGAAACCACATGAAAGGTCTTTCTTGAATGGTTGTTCACGGGGCAATTCTCCTTTGGGGCGGAGCCCCAATGGTTGAACAGCGTTGGTAGGCGACAAGGCACAGCTGGGCGGTCACCCAACTGGGCCACGAAGAACTACAGAGTGAAGGGCACAAAAATACCCTCGGCAGACCGAGGGCATGGTTTGTGACCAAGTTGGTTACTGCATGATGTTGACTGCGATTTGCTCAACGTTATCAATGGCATCGCCGAGATGGCTGCCAGCCGGCGGCTGCCCAGCCATCTCTTTGTAATGCTCAGCAACGGCCATCCTCACAATGGTCTGAGGACTAAGCATCATAGCGATACCCGGGTACTTCACGAGGAAAGCTACAGTTGCCTTGTTGGCTTTAGTGCACGTGCCATCCACTGCGCGAAGGGTGACACCGGCACCCTTCGCAATAGCAGGGATCACGTGCTCTGTGGCGTCACGCTTGACAGCCGTGAACGCATCCGATGCGGCGTTGGTGATGTTGCGACGAACTTTCCAGTAGTTGCGAATCGTACGCTTACTAAACGTGGTAAATTCGGTGAACGTGGCAGTGGCATCGACAGTTATAAGCATTGAGAATCTCCTTTGAGAGTGAAGTGGGATTGGTTGACCAAGAGATCTGAATTGACTAGGGGTGGGCTCTAAACTTCTAGTCCACCTATCAGTTCTCTAAGATCACCTAGTCTCTCCATTCGCAAACACTTTTTTGCCCTCGCGTACGGGATTCTTGAGCCTGGTAAGGTTTACATTCGCTACAATCAGTCTGAGTTCATCAGCATTGAGTCCCAACTGGGGTTGATTTAGATCGAATCGGTACGGATAATGATCGCATCGAAGCGCAATCGGTTTGATTGTAGATGCATCAAGTCTCAATGTAGACGTAATGAGAACGAATAAGGCAGGAATGAGACGGGATGGTACTCTCTTGTACCAGAAAATCCATCATGTCGGGATCCGTCTCTGCATTGGGCTTCTTCAAACGCTATAGAGGCCATCATCGCCAGAAGACAGGCGCCGTAAACTGAGCGATTTCAAGGTCCATGAGCAAGGTAACTCGAACAGAATCATCCCATGCCATGTTACATTCGAGAGATACAGACCCCCTATAGAGCAGAGCAGCATCTGGATGAACTCTTGGTTAGTTCTGCAGTATCAAGCTTCATCACCAATCTTGATCTGCACCGTGGTTCTGACATGATGCGGTGTCCAGCACCGCTGATAGTTGGGCATCGGAGGGTAGGGGGTCAGCTACCAGAGCTACCTTATCTTGCGCGGTCATGAACCACGCCCCACTCGCTTTCCAAGTGGACCGACGGCCACCCACTCTGCTGTTGGATGGCGCCGTGTAGTGAACCAGTCTGCTTTATCCCTGAACCAGGGTATTGAGGTGTAGCAGGCTATGCCGACCTTCTATTAAGATCGCGGCGCTTTATTGGTTCACTATTCAGCGCCTGCGACCTATGTTCCTTCTAGACTTCCATTACCAAGTAGTCTTATTGATAAGCCCTCTAGTTGTACTGACCTTCTTCAAATAGCAGGGTGAATTCCCACATTTCAATTGTCCCACCGTTTCCGATTTAGCCAAAATATTGTCTCTTCTTGCCTGTCTACGCTGCCTTTGCAAGCTTCGTTGCAGCACGGCTTGCTGCATGAATCGCTGCGTGTTCCTTCTGGGTTACAAGCCTGATATGACTGGGATTCACGCAGTTATTATTGAAGCAACGGTGATGAAGCTCCCATCGCCATGAGCCGTCTGGACAGGGTGTGAGAGGAATGGGACCATTCACTTCGGCCCAGGCAATTCTGTGGGCGTATTCTGGCTTAAGTCCACCGGCGAGGGAGATTGTTGGATAGTGTCCTTGGCCGGAGAAACTACCATGCCACTCCCAGCAATTGGTTACAGGATTGACTGTGTATTTGTTGTGCAGACGAGAAGCCGCACTTGTTACAGAACCTTTTATTGACATCTTCTTTCATCTTTCGGCCAAGCGGCCGGATTGTTAGTCGCTCACAAGCGATCTAAGGTTAAGAAATTATTGGATTTGGAGCTCGACAGATGTTGCGGAGTTCAACCCCTTCTCCCGTGGGCCGTTCAAATGCTGCCTTCTCTATTCGAACGAGAGCAGCGTCTTATAACAATAGATGGTCATGTCGCGATTAGAATACCGCGATAGCCTTTTTTAACTTATTCTTATTATACGCTCACTCTTCCAATTTGCCAAAACAATACTTATTCATCGTCCCCTTTGACCTTGTAAACCTACTCCTAGGAACTTGTTGAAAATCGCCGCCGCCACGCATCTTCTTTGAAGTTTCGAGTGATTGCGGCTTGAAAATCGGTTTGAAATGCTGGATTGTGCAGTGTCGATGCGTCTTTTGCGGCCTCCGGGAATC
>Ga0255355_1000640_pt1 | contig 19662 bp, 20 predicted proteins | sample HBST75metaG_FD_189943 | JGI IMG/M metagenome (GOLD analysis project Ga0255355, IMG submission 189943) | Peat soil microbial communities from Stordalen Mire, Sweden - H.B.S.T75 | ecosystem: Environmental > Terrestrial > Soil > Wetlands > Peat | place: Sweden: Norrbotten County, Stordalen Mire...
ATGTGGGGCTCTGCTCTGTCCGCCCATCTCTGTTGGTCTCTCAGGGCAATTCGCACTGTGTTCCGGTGCCGCCCTCGTCTTTCTCTTGGGCAAGCAATTCTCTGTATCACCCAAGACTCTTCGCATCCATAGATCACGAAAAGGCAGACACACCTTTGCGAGATCGTGATGTAGTCCGCTTCGCATGCTGGAACTTCTCCGAGTACAGTGTGCCCTCCAGGATCGCGTCACCGATGTCCCATGCGATAGTCAACGTACAGAATGTGAGCTTTGATTTGGTCATCCATTCTGTACTGTGGCCTACATGCCATTTTCAGCAAGTAAAGAATGCTCGCTGGATTGCCGTCGCTCCACTCGACAAATGAGCGCAAAGTGGATTCCAGGTTGGAGGCGTGCAGGCTAATTCTCTCTGCTTCGCGTTGGGCAAATTCAATCGCAATCGCCTGTGGCCAATTCTTTAGTTCAACCCGCTCGGACTTAAGTGCGCAAAACGCCTGTAACGCTCCAATGTGCTCCATGTGGGGAGACCGGGAAGCAAAGATGACAGGGGTGCGTCCGTAATAATGCAGGTCTTTGATAATCCCAGTGACAACACGGGATGGACCATCCAGATGATCAATCACCATGAGAAATGGCTGGGTATCGAAAGCCCGATGCACGATGCCCTTCAAAGAGCGAGTCGATAGAGAACTCAAATCTCCGAGTACCTTTGCTCCTTTAATCGCCAACGACATTGAATGATGCAGTTCCAGGAGAAATTCTCGTGGGGACCGGGTCTGGCCAACGTACAAAGCCAGCGACTGACCATCAACGAATGTTTGCAGAAGCCGCGATTTGCCCACTCCTTCAGGTCCAAACAACAACATCGATTTCCGTCTCTTCGCCTGATCTCGAAGCCGGCTCAATTCTTCCACCCGTTCGACAATGTCAAGATACTCACGGGCGGGTTCGTGTTGAATGGAAGGTGAAGGCATAGCGGCGAGGGTTCCTTTGCATGGTGAGCATAGTTAAACTGCTTGCTTTTGCACGTATCGTCGATGACTGGCCCGGATCATTTCCAAAGCTGCATCCTGGTCCTTCCATCCCAATACCTTCGTGCGCTTGCCTTCCAGATCCTTGTAGACAGAGAAAAAGTGCTCGATCTCGCGAAGAACGTGCTGCTGGATTTCGGTGTAAGTGGCGATTCCGCTGAAACGTGGATTGCCTGTTGCGTACGCCAGGACTTTTTCATCCGGGACGCCCTGGTCAAGCATTTCGAAGAGTCCTATTGGGCGGACATGATAGATGCAACCTGAGAAGGTCGGCGTGTCGCCCAGTACCAGGATGTCAAGGGGATCACCGTCTTCTGCCAAAGTTTGTGGGATGAAGCCGTAATCGCCCGGGTAATGGACTGGAGAGTGTAAGTTCCGATCGAGCCGAAAGACGTGCAACGCCTTGTCATACTCGTATTTGTTGACGCTATCCTGAGGGATTTCGATTACTGCGGTGACGATCTCTGGACTCTTGTCACCAATGGGAAGATCGAGGTAGTCGTTCATATTGCTCCTATTGCCATTGCGGCACAGGAGCAAAAGAAAACTCCTGCGCATTCGCAGGAGTCATCAGCCTTCCGTTTCGGAAGGCGGTTATGGCGGATTCCTTCGCCGTATCTATTTTATGAGCTTGGAATTGCAATGACAAGCTCATAAACAATCAGCTGTTAACCCACTTGCTCCTTTCAGCAGAACGGTCAACGCGGCACGCGCTGCTCGTCCCACGAACAAGTCAGAATCGTGGTCGGCGACCTTCACCAAGTATGGAATCGCACTGCCAATCTTGTTTTCGCCGATCAACCAACAAATGCGTTTCCTGACTTCGGGCATCGGGTGTTCCAGCGCCGCCACTAGTTTTTCGCTGTACGTTCGAGGGTCACTGGCGAGGTCCGCATTGCAGTGCGCGCACTTGGTCACCGCCGCATCAATCTCAGCCCAACAGTGCGTGCAAAAAGCAATCATGGGATCATACTCCGCTAGGGGCATCGTTAGCCCGCTGGAAGAATCACCATACAAGTCCCGCGGCTGAACGGGATTAAACGAGCGCCGAAACGTCCCGTTCTAATCGGTTGAGCCGTTCAATTGCCGACTGTATGGCAGGCGCTCCTTCTTCTTTGACTTTCCGTGCCCGGTCAAGTGCCTGTTCTGCAATCCGGCTGATTTCGTGGAGCAGCTTGCGAATCTCGACCTCCAGGCGGTCCCGGCTTTCCTGAATGCGGTTGAGAACATCGTTTTGTACGCGCGAACTGTTCGTGTCCAGCAGGTGCCGCAGAAATTCTAGAGCCTCGTTTGTGATGACCTTGCGGGCACCTACGAGTGGCAGAAAAATGTCGGCGAGCCAGCGCAGGGGTGATGGCGGATCTGCAGTGCTCAAAAATTTCTCGAAACTGAATTTGGAGCGCACGCGGAGACCCTTTTCCGGATCGAGCGCGTGGGGCATTCGCGTCAGCTCATTGAGTCCCGCATCGGCCAGCCTTCTCAGAAAGCTGTTTCCCATCCCCACAAACCGCAGTGCGGCGGCGCTATATTGGCGCTCACCTTCTTCCTGCTCGGGTCTAAGCCACGGCATGACCTTGCGTTGCGAAATTTCTGTGCTTAAATGCATGACTTGATGCCGATAGTGCGGACCAAAGCCCCGAGGTACCAACTGTAGTCCTTCATTGAATTCTTTTTCAGATTCTTTCTGCGCGAGTTGAAGGAACTGCTTGCGCCTATCAACGAAGAAATCCGAAATCCGTTGTTGTTCAGCCATGAATAGGAAACTCAGCTCGCGCATGGAGCGCTCAGCCTCGCCGATCGTTTCCCTCATGAGTTCGATGCGGTGTTCGGATTCTTCGATTGGTCGCTGAAGCGCGTCACGGTCCTCACTGATAATAGCCAGCAGTTGTTCGCTTAAGCGCTGAAGACCCCGGTCGCAAGCGGCGCGAACGAGATTTCTGCCCGAGTCTTCAACAAGGTGATGCAGACTCGCCAGCAGTTTTTCCCAATCCCGCAGCGGGCCGCGGTTTTCCATCCGCTCGGCGGCACTAACCTCGAAGACATCACCCATCAGGCGATGCAGCCGCTTTCCCAGAATCTCTCGCGTGAACTTAACCGCCGCCGCACGCTCTGGATCGCTGGTGCGATCGGCCTTGTTGATAATCAGGATTAAATCCTGAACTTGCTTGCCGACTTCTTCCACCAGCGCCAACTCCTCGCCCGCAATCGGCGGATCGGCTCCGACCACAACCAATGCTGCATCGATGTGAGGAATGAACGCTTGCGTGGTTGCCGTATTTCCAGTGAAGACCGAGCCCAAACCCGGCGTGTCCACAAAACACATACCGGAGGACAACAAAGGACTGGGCACGAATACTTCCGCACCGTCCACAGCCTTTTTGTTTTCGGGGTTCAGTTCTTCGGTTACGTATTCTTTCAAGTCGCACATGGCCACGTCCTGCCAGGACCCGTCTCGCATGCGAACACGCGCGTGAGGTTGGTTGCCGAACCGAATCACGGTAGGCACCGCCGTGACAGGAATAAACCCGGTTGGAACAACCTCGTGGCCGACCAGAGCGTTGAGCAGGGTGGATTTGCCTCGCTTAAACTGGCCGACACAAGCTACATAGAAGCGTCCTTCGGAAACCCGCGCTGCGAGTTCACGTGCTTCTTGGGCGACAGGCTCAGCCCCAAGTTCCTGGGCCAGTCTGCCGAGTCGCAACAGACGAGAAGCGCCGTCGATAGGCACAGATGTCTCAATTGGAAGGCTGCCGTCATCTTGCAATATCGAACTGCTGTTATATTCCTGCATCTGCTATCACCCTTGCGACTGAACACCTTCCTGATGAAAGTAGCGGATAACCTCTACGCGGGACATTGCGATCAAACCTTCCTCGACCATGATGTCGAGATGAGGAATCAATTTGTTGATCTGTTCTTCGGTATCAATGATGCTCAGCATGATTGGTGCATCACGGGAAAACGTCCAATGGCTGGCATGACGGATGCGCGTGCTGTTGCCATAACCTTCAATGCCTCGGTATACGATGGCGCCCGCCATCCCCAGTTCCTTGCATTTGGCGACGATTGCCTCGTACAGCGGTTTGTCGTGCCACTTGTCGCCTTCACCGAAATGGATGCGTAGCATACGTGCTTGAAACTGCTCTTTCATGGCTGTGCCTCCGCTTACACCGAATTCTCTCCTGATTGGGCTGGCAGTTTGTCCTCGTTCACCTCAAATGCGCGATAGGAGTATTTGATAATGTCCACATCGGAGAGGACTACCAATCCCTCTTCGACCATCTGTTCAACGATGGGCAGGAAGGAACGCACTTTCTCTTCCGCATCGACGACGGATAGCATCATGGAAGTGTCATGAGATAGGTGGAGCGCACCTCCCTGGTGAACTCTCCTATGCGCCCCGTATCCAAGAATGCCGCGGTATACGGTAACGCCGGCTATATCGTTCGCGCGCATCGCTTCAACCAGGGCCGCAAACAGCGGGCGGTCCTTCCAATGATCCTGCTCGCTTACGTAAATCCGCATCATCAGAGCCTTGCCCTCGATCTTCAGATGAGCGGGAGCAAGATCCTTCTTTGCCTTGGGAGGCCGGGCGGGCTTGGCGACGGTCGTTTCCTGGATTTCAATCATCCCAGTACCGGCCATCTCCTCCAGTTTGCCGAGAAGTTCATCCACTTTTTCCTTCGTCTCGATAAATTCGATCTTCAGGGGTAATTGGTCCGATATGTCGACAAGGCTGGCGGAATGCATGCGGTGTTCTGCGCCGAATCCAGCGATGCCCTTTAGTGCAGTGGCGCCCGAGACCCCGCGAAAGAAGAGGAAGTCGAGAATACTGGAGTACGTCGGTACACCATGATGGGTTGCGCCCTCGCTCACGTAAATGGAAACCTTCACTGCTTTCCCTGCATTTAACATTTGTCCTCCCTATGCGCGCAGTCCGCGCTGCGAAATAAGAAACTCGGCCGCACGTCCAAGTGCGCCCCAACCCACCCGGTCTGGTTGCTTCTCCTCGCGAAGTTGCATTAGTTCACTGGTCAACTGTTGGCGGTAACCGCTGATAATGGCATCGATTCGAGGGGTAAGGATGAGCGGAAGTTTCCGCCGCAACTTCATTCCGTGCGAGATACACAGAACGGCATTCGCTTTAAGCCAGTACGATACTTCTGCCCGATCTACGCAGCTAACGAATTCGCGGATGCGAAGATCCTCTTCCGCCATGACCTCTACGCAAATATCGCAGGCAGCATTGTCGCTGGAGGATGGGGTTGGCTCACCGACCAGCCCGAGGAAGACTTCCGCTGCGGCTGGAGCGTCCCGAACTGCCGCTAAACCCCAGGCATGAAAGTTGCACACGTGATGAATTTCAGCATCTTGTGGGCTCTGTAGCCGGGCAGCCTGGAACTCTTTCAGAAAGCGGCAGAAGGGACATCCAGGCTCATTCAGCGTCTGAAGAATCGATTCATAGATAACGAGATGCCTATGTGTCCTCATGAGATAGCCTCCGCCAGGAGAGATCCGCACCATACGGCTGTAAGCCCGAGGAACAAGCTGGCGAAAGCGTAAAGGACGGCGAGAAAGAACGCACCAGCCCGGAGAGTCGATAGGGTCTCCCATTCATACGTCGAAAAGGTGCTGTACGCCCCGATGAAACCGACTGGGATGAGAAATCTCCAAGCTGGGTTCAACTCTGTCCGCTTACCCAGGTAGGTCAGTGAGAAGCCGATGACAATACACGCCGTGACGTTGATAACGAATGTCCCGTAGGGAAACCGCGTCCCCAGTCGGCTGGCAATCGTAGACCCAATCCAAAACCTGGCAATCGAGCCAAGCGATCCACCAAGCGCAATGAATAGATACTTCTCCACCACCTATCTCCCCTGTCTAAGCACGCTCTTCTGTTGCATCCGCGTTTTCTGTCACGTTCCACCTCAACAGGAGCCCGAGGTCGTTTTCCATCTCTGGCGATGCTGCACCATGCGACGACATGCCACGAATCCTATTGAGTTGAGCGCGGTAGGCGTCAGTGTAAGAGTTCACAAGAGCCTGCATCTTTCGAGTCATCTGTTCGCCCCACTGGCTAAGTGCGCGGCCGTAACGGTGCAGCTCATCCTTGAGCGAAGGACCAAGACTCTGGCTCAAGCTACTCTTGACAACAGTGCGGACAACCCACTTTCCCAGCCATCTCCAGTGGGCCGCATCTATCCTGCCTGGAATCACGCCGATCTCAAAGCGGGGTACGTCGCGCAAAAGAAGTTCGGCATCTTCTTGAGATGGCAGATCGGATCGCGTCATCTCCGTTGCAACTTTCTGTAAGGCGTCGATGGCGTTCACGACCGTGCTGCGTGTCTTTGCGAGAGAGCGATCCACGCGTCTCTGCACGGCATCGTATGTCCACTCCGAAAGCTCCAACGAAGTGATATAGCTGTTGGCGCCCGAGCAAATCCGCGCGGTAGCCATCCCAGCCAACTCCAACAGAATGGCCTCCGGACGTTCTCCCAGCTCCAGGAATGCACGGTCAAGAACCGTGTATTGTTCACCAATCTCGCCACTCACTCGGCGAAGCTGGGTTTCCGTGTCATGCGTATCGATAGCAATCAGCTTTTGCCTTCCCCGTTTTTCGTGGTGGAGCGACGTTTCAAGCGCGGCAATTACCGATTCACGGAGCGCTCCAATTTTTCTGGCAACCGAAGTCTCACGCAAACTCCGCGCTTGCTCAAAGCGCGGAAGCAGCTCTCGCTCAAAAAAATGATCGAGCAAAACCGCATATTTCGGCAGGGCGCTCACTGGTTGCACGTGGAGGCTGATACCTAATTCACGCTGCAACTGCGTCTCCATGTAGCCAATAACGCGATGGAGATCACCCTCCGCCAGTAGATCGGCTTTGCTGAGTAGCACGAGGGCCGGGATTCCGCCCTCATAAAGGATGCGCAGTGTTCCAATATCTTCGTCATTTAATGCATTGCCTGCGTCGATCAGAAGAAGCGCAAGATCGCAGGTCGGCAGATAAGCCATCGTCTCCGCAGCACCGCGCTTGGCCAGGGAACCAAGTCCAGGCGTATCCACGAGTACGATGCCTTGTTTAAGGCGTGGCGAAGGAACCTCGATAAGGGCGCGTACGACATTGCGCTGATTGCCCGGATTCCCCTGCTCGGTGATGAGATTTGAGAACTCATCGACGGGGAGGGTTTCGTTGCGACCATCTCCATAGGCGACGGCCGCGCGCAACACCGGCCCATATCGTAGCTTGGTCGGCACCGCAGTAATTGGATTGACTCCAACAGGCAGGGCATCCGTTCCCAGAAGCGCATTTAGCAACGAGGATTTGCCACAACTGACGCGGCCAAACAACGCCACTTCCAGATTGTTATCCTCAAGCCTGGACGCGAGCGAAGCGATCCGCGATCGGAATTCAACCAGCCCATGGCGTGTAATAATTTCCTCGACCAACCGGAGAAGCGCCACATCATAGCCGGTCTGCTCCAGCCCCTTGAGGCGCGATTCCAAATTCGTTCCCAGTTCCTGACGAATATAGCGTTCCATGCTTTGAACAACAGAGCGAAGTTCGTGGACAACGCCGTTCAGCTCATCGACCGCGTCCTCGGGAACGGACCCGCAGCCACGCATGTAGCTGGGCCTCAGTTCTTCAATGGCAATGTCAATAAATGCAAGGTTTGTAAGCACCGCACGAGTCGCTGGAATATCGGGCGGATCTGGCCTCATGCGCTGCCATGCGAGGGTACGCAGAAGCTGCTCGCGGAGACGGCGGATGTGGTCCTCCAATACGCGCGCCTGTGCGGGAGTTATATCCACAACATGGCGAGGAAACGGAGATGGCGAAGCCGCCTCATGGAGAACGTGCTCTACATCGCAGAGCAGCTTGTCAATGTACTCACAAGTGACGCTCAGGCGTCTCAGTTGAGCATCGTTGAGTTCTCCGGGGGATCGCATGTGTGTGATCTCAGTTCGTAATTCGGGCATGACTCCTCCAAGTGTTTGCGCTTCGAGGAGTCATTTGCCCGGATGAGCGATTAGGGTGGACTCCAACACCTCGTTCTTGCGGCTATGCCTTCACTGGTTTTTTCCAACGGTCGTAGATGCTGGCCCCGGCATAGCGAGCTTTACTGCCCAATTCGCGTTCGATCTCCAGCAAGCGGTTGTACTTTGCGATGCGTTCGCCACGGCAGACGGAACCCGTCTTGATCTGTCCCATACCGACAGCTACCGCCAGGTCGGCGATGCTGGTATCGTCGGTCTCGCCGGAGCGGTGGGAGATGACCGCCCCATAACCGTTTTTGCGGGCAATCTCGATGCAGTCGAGTGTTTCCGTTACGGTGCCGATCTGATTCAGCTTGATCAAAATGGCGTTGGCAATCCCATCCTTGATGCCTTGGCGAAAGAGAGCTGGGTTGGTTACGAAGTTGTCGTCGCCGACAAGTTGTATCTGATTGCCAAGCTCCTTGGTAAGCTGCTGCCAGCCAGTGTGGTCGTCTTCCGCTAAACCGTCTTCCAGCGACCAGATCTCCGGATACTGCTTCAGCCAGCTCTTCCAAAGGCCGATCATCTCGGCTGGGGTCTTCTGGCTCTTGTCTGATTTGCCGAACACATAGGTGCCCTCCTCGAAGAACTCGCTGGCGGCTGGATCGAGCATGATCACAACATCCTTGCCTGCTTTGTATCCAGCTTTTTGGATCGCTTCAAGAATGAGTTCAATTGGTTCTTCGTTGGACTTGAGTTGTGGAGCGAAGCCGCCTTCGTCGCCCACTGCGGTGCTGTAGCCCTTCTTGTGGAGCACGGACTTGAGAGACTGGAATGTTTCGGCTGCCGCACGTAATCCTTCGCTGAAGGAAGGAGCCCCGACAGGAGAAATCATGAATTCTTGGAAGTCCACGCTATTGTCGGAGTGACGCCCGCCATTGAGCACGTTGAGCCCAGGCGTAGGAAGCAGATTCGCCGGTTTGTCCACGAGAGCGGCGTAGAGAGGCAAGCCACGGTCCTTGGCCGATGCGTGGGCGACGGCGAGCGAAACACCGAGGATCGCGTTTGCACCCAGGCGGGCTTTGTTTGGAGTTCCGTCCAAATCGCAAAGTTTCTTATCCAAGCCCTTTTGGTCATTGGCATCGAATCCGCGAACTGCGCGCTGAATCTCATCTTCCACATGGCTCTTGGCCTTGAGAACGCCCTTGCCGCCATAGCGTGATTTATCGCCGTCACGAAGTTCGACTGCCTCACGTTTGCCGGTAGATGCCCCGGAAGGAATCTTCGCGGTGGCCGTCACACCGTTTGCCAGGGTTACGGTGACTGCAAGCGTGGGGTTGCCGCGCGAATCCAAAATTTCGAGGGCTTCGAGTTTTGTAATTTCAGACATGATGGTTACACTTTCCCGGCTGCAAAGCCGTCGGTTGTGAAAGACTCGATGGTTGATAAACGGCGATGGAGATTGGCGCCCACTCGCGCCACGACACGACCCTTCGTAGCTCGAACAGATACCGATTGAGACTTGCAATCTGCATCGCCTAACTCCTCTAATGCACGACCATTACAGGGCAATGGGCATACCTTAGTACGCGTTCTGAATTTGATCCAAGCACCCAGCGCTGAATGGCAGATCTTCCACGTCTGCCCATGACGATCAAGCTGGCCTGAACCTCTTCAGCTCGATGGATAATCTGATCTGCGGGGTTCCCGACCGCGACATCTGTTTCAATCTCAATGTCCTCCTTCTTTGCCCTTTCCCGGATAGAGGCGAAACTTTGCTCGTAGTGTTCATGCGCGGCATCCAATGTTGCGTTGAGTTCGGCACGTAACGCCGGCTCAGGAGGGCGAACTACAGCAAACACCACCAGCTTGGAATGGGTCGTTGCTGCCAGCGAGAAGGCGATATCGAGCGCATGCTCCGATTGCGGAGAACTGTCATAGGCGACCAGGATCGTTTGAAATCCGATGAATACTCTGCTTCCCATAGCGTCTCCCTATACCTCTTCCGCCGCAGCGGATGGTTGAACCTCTTGTTCCGATTTGTGGCCGTCGGCGTCGTGGGGCAGGAGATGCCGGGGTAGAAAGAACGTGTTCGCAACCACCGTGGGGATCACGGCACTTGCAATAACCGTACCGACCACGTAGGAATACTGAGCCTGTGTGATGATCTGGTGATTCAATCCGAAGAGCGCCGAGATGGTTCCAAACGTAAGCCCGGTTGACATCATCAGCGTGTAGTACGTGCCCGCCGAGCCGGTGTACCGATATGCGCGCACCGCCGGGAAGACACTGACAGATTTCGTTAGCATCTTCGCTGCAAAGAGGATGAGCACTGTGATTGGGGCAGCCAGGAGTGCAGAAACTGAGACGAAGGACCCGGCGCGTATGAAGTAGAATGGCGTCAGCAGTCCGAACGTGAGAGTGCGCAGCCGGCGAATCAGCGCATGGTCTTTGCCCACTGTGCCTGCAAGGACCATACCAATCAGGTAGGCCGGCAGAACAGCCTCACTGCCCGCCCAGACAGCCAAGCCGCCAAGTGCAAAAAGAAGGAACAAAATGTATTTGGCTTCGAGTTCCGAGACCCGTCCGCCGTATTTTTTGAAGAACCACGGGGTGAGGAAGGGCAGAACTGCAAAGACTGCAACCGCCACGCCAACAAAAATCAATGTCTTTAGCGTGAAAGGGGAGAAGATCAACCCCAATGCGATAACCGTGCCGAGGTCGTTTACAAAGCACGCTGCAAGAATTGCTTTGCCGTACTCGGTTGAATTAAAGCCCAACTCCAACATGACCGCATAGACAACTGCAACCGATGTCGTCGAAAGAGCCACGCCGCACAACCAACTAGCCATCATGGTCCAGTGCAGCAAGAAGTGCGTGATCAACGTGCAGCCTATGAATGGACCGAAGAATCCCGCGAGACCAATGATCAGTGCTTCGCGCCATTTAGTTCTGAAGATTGCAGGATCGAGTTCCGCGCCGGCGAGAAACGTGAGGACGATGGCCCCGGTCCCTGCCAAAAAAGTGATCCACTGCGTGTTGCCCAGCAGTCCTCCGGTGCCGAGAAAGGCGCCGATGATTAGCTGCGCCACCGTGCCAACGACGATCTCCGATAATGCGGTGGACACGCGGAACCAGATGGCGAGCAAAGTCGCAATCAGCGCGAGGCCAACCCACAAAGCGGATAGAACCCATGGATTAGCCATGAATCCAAGCTCCTAAATTTTTGATCAGGGACTATGCCGGAACATGACTCAACCGACAGGGTCGCCTGTCAGGAGTCATCATCTGTCCGGCCTACTAGGAGGGACAGCGGTTAAGGGTGAACTCCCTCACCACAACACCCTCACTATAGCCTCACTCGAAGCGCGATGTCAAACGCGCGACTACAGAAGAATGGCCGCCGTTCAGATATCAGAGAAATCTATGTTGCAGGCATATTTTGTGATGCAATCGGGGCCATACGCTCCAGGACCGCCAAAAAAGAGGACACCGCTCCAATTTGATCGTTTGAAAAGAGGAATTTCCAGATGCAGCCGCTCCTAATGCTGATATTCAGTGAGAACCCCGCCGTGCTTTCCTGCGTTTCAACAGTCGCGAGACCGCTTGGTGTCGCATAACGGATGACGAGCTCGTATGGGTCATTAATCTCCCCGGCTCCCGTGGAGATGGCGATTACTCGTTTACTCGTCGCCGCCAACAGAATCGCCGGTGTTGTGCGTGACCGTGGACAGAACCATGTTCTGCTTTTCATCTGAATTGCAGGCTGGCAACACAGTCCATAAAGCAATTCGCCGGAGTCAAGCTCCATTTGCAGCGCATGCAAACACCGCATCATCGATGCTCTATCAGCACCCGGAACGGATAGTGCACGCAGACAGATCTCCCTTGGCGATAGCCACCGCCTCCGCAATATTCGTAGAAATGGATTCAACACCTGCTGATGCACGGTACTGTAGCGAAAGCATCTGGAAGCACTATCAGTGTGGAATTCAATCGTTCCGTAAAGCAGCGATTTTTGCAATTCGACTCCCGCTAAATCGCGCAGCAGTTCTTCAAAGGGCGCTTCACAAGAGGCGGGATGCGAGTGGATCGCCAAGCTGTTTTTCTGAAGCAGATATATCCGTGGCGGATATTCGGGAGGCTGCCAGAATGCTTCCGTGTCCCCCGGAATGAAGATTGCCGCAAGCCACTCACCCGGTGGAGGCAAGGGGGGAAAGTCCCTGGGGACTTCCGAAGGGGAATGAATCCGATATCCGAATCGATATTGCCGAGAGTCAGAGGTCAGAATCTGGGTCATATTGCAGCACCATCAGAAGATCGATTCCACATTCCACGGCGCGCTCACGCTACGGTGTCCTGCGAGTAGTAGTAGAGCGAGTTGAGACGCCCTCCGCTCTTCCTCGCTGGTAAGATATCGGCGTAGTGCGTCATGCCGAAGGGCATACCTTTGCAGATCTTCAGCAGTTCGCTCCAGTAATCGAGCATGAGCATGAAGGAGGTTCTGAGCCGGTTTGCCTTTGCCCAGATATTCCGCGATCAATACCAGATGCGGCAGACAGCAGGCTGAAAAGTTCTTCTCGCCAGACGAGGTCGCGGCGCGCACAGCAGATGCAGTCATCGCGATTGCTTTTTTCTCCGCGTCGATGCGAACCTCACAAACGCTGCAAGTCTTCGCAGTGGCAGGCAAATTCCTAATCTCGTCAAAAGATCCTGTAGCGTCGATCGCCTCGCCGGCGAGTCGTTCAAGTTCCTGGGCAATACGATGGGTAAGCTCTGGATATGCTGTGCAAACTCCGTAAGGCGACGAGATATTCTCATACTGCCAGGTGTGAAGAGGGCAGAATCCGCCGCGCCGCGCATGTTCATGCTGAGTATCGGGATCAATTGTCAGATCGTATTGATACTTGCTCAGGAACTTAAAAATCGCGTCCAGAATGGAGGCGCAAACCCCGCATCCGGTGCGCTTATCGATCTGTAGCATAAAAGCAGGAGTGGCGCTTTCGTCTTCTACGGTTGCGATTCCTGATCGTTCCCTGGTGCCCAGGTTCTTGTCACGAAGAATTCGGAGCCTTTTCAAGAGCACGCTATATGGATCGTCGCCGACCGCCTGGCCCGCCGATCCTGATCTCTCGGCAAGTAACGTGGTCGTCCGTCCATAGGTATTGGAAAGGAACGACTGCGCTCGCTCTTCAGTGAGGAATCGCAGCAATTCTTCTTCGAAAATGCGAAGCCCGCTTTCTTCGAGTTGATCGTCTTTTTGAGACAATTTTGCGCCGAGCCCCTGCCGCGCAGAAATAGAGAAGATACGAGGCACCTCCGAAAAAGAGAAGCGCTCCAAGCGGTCCATTACAAACTTAATAACCTCCCCGCGCTGCGCCGCGCTGACGGTGTCCTGCTTATTGATCACAACGAAAAGCCTCTTGTTGGTAAGGCGAATGCGGTGCAGAATACGGTCTTCCTCTTCCGACAGCGGGCTTTCATAGCTGGTGACTAAAACGAAGGCGTCGGCTTGCGGCAGGAATCGCTCTGTTGTCTCCGTGTTTTCGGAAATCGAAGACCCCAGCCCTGGACTATCTACAAAGAAGAAGCCGCGGCGCAGAATCTCTACCGGCAACTCAATCTCCACATAGGCAATGTTCTTGATGTTCCCTGGATTTGATTGCTGAGTCACGTACTCCGCCAGTTGCGACAGTGGCACCTCCCGACGCAAGCTGGAATTGTTGAAGTTGAGCACCAACTGCTTGCGGCTTCCATATCGAACAGTAGTGATCACCGAGGTAAGTGGGACAATCCCTGTTGGTAAGAGATCGCCGCCGAGGATGGCGTTCATGAGCGTGGACTTGCCGCGGCTGAATCTACCAACTACAAGCAAATTGAAACGGTCTTCCGCCAGACGTGTCAGAAGATCCCGGCAATCGGACTGCAAGGCTTGATCCTTGGTATCGACGGCCTGTGCAGAACGAACAATCTCTGCGATCGCGAATTTTTCTTGCTCGTATTCTTTGAGGTCCATGAATCCAATGCCTCTATACGGATACGTTGGCTAATGCGTCCAGCCCGGCATTTGCAACCGAATCATCTCTTCGGATGAGAATGGTCCCGTTCCAGTGCCCGATCCAAGACGTGATTCAAGATGCGCCAGGATGGCGATAACCAGTTTGGCTTTTGTCCCAGGTGTTTTCTATAGGTCGTGATCTCAAACGCTATTTCCTGCGCAATGCTGCGGTGAGCGTCTAGCAGTTGAGTCACATCTTCTTGTTGAACAGAATTAAGGGCGTCAGCGACTTTCAGGAGCGCAGTCGCAATCTGGCGCCATTCGCTCTCAGGTGCCACCGAAAAACCTACCTGGGCAGCGGCAATCACGATTGCTGGGTCACTCTCCAAGAGGAATGGCCGCAGTTCCGGCCAATCACCTGATGGAATTCCAAGCTCACTCAAGAGTTGGAGGACCGCACGCCTGCGGCATACCGCTGAAGCGCCATTGAGATTTACGTTCGTCAATCCGCGAATCGCAAGAAAGGCATATTGCCGGGCGCCATTGGGAACTTTCCGAAGGTTCTCCATGGCGCAACTTCTGCATAGATCGTCTTCGAGCACTTCGAACAACAATGGAATGCTCTCGGGGCGATGGAATTCACCCAACGCCATAATCAACCCTTCGGTGGCGCGCTGCTTTGCCGCGCCGAGCAAGACATGGAAGACTTCGTCGGATTTCCAGCGCATCAGCTCACGAGCTGCTACGCTTCGAACCGCGTCCTCCGCGAACAGAACCGTAGCATCCTGGGGACGCTCAGACTCCCTAAAATATGAGATCAGCGTCGAGCAGGCTCCTAGTTCACCGAGTGCGTGTACAGCACGACAGCGAGGGAGAGCGATTGATTTCGGCGAACCTTTTAGAAGAAAGTCCGAGAGAGCGGGAATGGCGCTTGGCCCGGATGCGATAAGTTTCTCAACTGCGAGATCACCCTCTATCAATGAATCAAGTGCGCCGATCAGCCGGTCAACCTGCCGCCCTGAAATGTCTGTTAACGGATGCATCATGCTTCGACCTCCTGACGAGAGGAGCCGACGGCGAGGGGCGAATTTACTGAATACCAATCTTCGCGCGTAAGCGGTAGCCGGCTTTGGCCTCGGTCGGGGCGGCTTAACAGGACCTGGTGAACAACAATGTCGCCCCGGCTAAAAGCTGCGGCCGAACCAGCCATATATAAGAGCCAGATTCGATAGGTGACCGGAGGCACATGTTCCAGCAGCGCATCGGCGTTGCGCCGCAGCCCTTCAACCCAGCAACGTAAAGTCAGTTCGTAGTGTTCCCGGAGATTTTCAACGTCACGCACCTCCAGGCCTGCAGACTCCGCGGCTTGAAGGGCTTGCGAGAGGGTGACGAGTTCACCGTCCGGAAACACATACTGGTCAATGAAAGAGTTTTTTCGCTTTGGTGACAGGTAGGACCGTGTGATTCCATGGTTGAGAAACACTCCTCCGGGTCTCATGAGCTGACGTACAGTCCCGAAGTATTCAGGTAGATTTGCCAGGCCGACATGTTCGAACATGCCAACGCTGGCAATCTTGTCGAACGACTCGCGGAGATCGCCAAGGTTGCGATAGTCGCGAAGCTCCGCAACACAAAGCTGATCCAATCTGGCCTGCGCAATCCGGCGCTTTGCCGCCTCTGCCTGTTCTCGGCTCAGCGTAATTCCCTCAGCATGCACACGATACTTGCTTGCAGCGTGAAGGACGAGACTGCCCCATCCGCATCCAATGTCCAGGAAACGCTCGAAAGGTTGCAATCGCAGCTTTCGGGAGATTAACTCTAGCTTTTGCTCTTGGGCTACATCGAGAGGGTCTTCCCGCGTTCGAAAGTATGCGCAGGAATACGCCAGTGACTCACCCAGCCATGGTCGGAAGAACTCAACCGGCTGATCGTAATGATGTGAGATGGCGGAACGATCTCTTCGCAGGGAATGGCGAGGGCCGTGTTTCAGCCACCGCGCGAAGCCGAAGAATGTGCGGGAGATTCTTTCAAATAATTGCTGCCGCAGCGATAGTGGGCGATTGAATATATGCTCCGCAATTGAGAAGACAGAGAAAATGTCCCCTTCAATCTCCAGGTCCCGGTGTATGAATGCTTCGCCCAGCGCGATTTCGCTCGGTTCAGCAGCAAGCGATTCCAGTGCCTTCGGGGTCTCGATCACGATTGTACAAACGGGCTTCTCGCCCGGCAGGAGAGCCCACTGCCATCCATCCCATAGACGAATAGAAAAAGCTGGCCCTTCATAGCCTTGGAAGAGCGAGCCAAGCGCTTTGGCTCTTTGAGATTCGAGAGAGTTGTTCATTGTCTTCATGGCCTCGCTTTCTAATAGGTAGAGTCTGACTCAAGCGCGAAACGCCCCTGATTTCATGGATTGCTGAGGTGGCACTCCCCCTGTTTCGAGGATTGCGATCAATGCTTCCTGATCCTCTGGTGAGATTGGCATCGTGCGGATGTCGCGGGCAGTATCAGCCAGTGGGTATTCGTACTCTTTGCGTGAGATCTTCCCGTCTTCCCAAACGGCGTAGCACGCAAGAGGACGCCCCGTCTTTGGTTGTCCGAGGCTTCCTGGGTTCAGGATGGTCGTTTTGCCCGATCTCCGAAGAAATGGCGTGTGGGTGTGGCCGACGATGAGGACATCGCCATCGATCCAGTCCACCTCGTTTTCCCAGCGTTTGGATTCCTCCAGGCAATATCCGAAGAGTGGATTTGTGGGTATGGCATGAACCAGATAGAACCCGGTCGAATCCACCGTGATCTCACGTTGAATTGGAAGATTTCTCAGATAGCTCAGGTCGTCTTCGGTGCAGACATTCTGCGTATAGCGCAGCGTCTCACTTGCCAGCTTCTTGAAAGCAGGGGAGCATTGCGGATCAACTGAAAACCCGGCAGCGTGATCGTGGTTTCCACGAACTGCGATTGCAGCCCGGCGTTTTACCCATTCAACGGTCTCATGCGGTCTTGGGCCATAGTCCACCAGATCGCCTATGCACCAGAGTTGATCGTATTCGCGCTCTGGCAGCGCTTTCAGTGCTGCCAGATTGGCGTGGATGTCGGAAAGGATGACGATCTTCATAAGCCCTCGGCAATTCCTGGGCGCACAAATGCCGGCACGTTCCGCAAGTGTGAACCCATATTTGGAGAGGCTTTTGTCCGGGCAGGAGACTCCCCGACGAAACCTCGTCAGGGGTCATCATCCGCCCATCCATTCGATCAAGGATGGAACAGCACTTTAGGCGAACCCCTTCGCCTGTGCATCTGCCTTAACAAATGCACGGCCAGTATACCAGTTCACAGAACCAGGCCAACCGGGGAGCGGACATGCCAGCGAGTTCACGCGGCATAATCAAAAATCGAGATCCCTGGCCGTCAACGTCCATGAGATCATTTGTTTTCAAGCGTGTGCCGGTGTGTCACTGGCAGAGGTCTGGAGAAGGGTTACGTGGGTGCTGACGCAATTACTATCCGTATTGCCCCCCGCTTTTGGGTGCTCTTGTTTGTGATCAGAGCCCATCTTTTCAATTGCCCCGAATGACAAATCCGGCCCAAGCTGTTTGCTACCTGAGCAAAAGCAACCATCTTTGGTGATCGCCACACTGACAGAATCTCTACAGTGTGCAGTTCCATGTTGGGGGAAGCCGTAGGCATGTATGGTGGTCAAAACGCAAAACAGGGGCCGAAGTGTAACCGGACTGAATGTTGGTGCAAACAACGTCCAGCGCTACTTTCCCCAGAACATATTGATCATTGAATTGCAATTGGACTATTTGCAGATTCAGTGTGAATTGGAGCCTGATTTTTGGCAAGATCAGCCGGAGATCCGCGATCCCAGGTTGTGTGCCTGGCTGGAATTCAAGTATCTCCACGGAAAACCGGATCGAACCCCTGTCTCTCTGGCAATGATTCCAGCAGGGAAGGACTCCTTTCGGGTGCAGCCAATCTCCTTGGGGGTGCATGCCAGAGTCACATATATTGCAGGGGTCGCAGCTTGAGCGCGAACCTGCTCGACCTAGCCACTAATCCCAATCAAGGGAGGGAAGATCGTGAGTACACAAGATGCAATACTCAACGGAAACCAGTACGTGAGCGATATCGGGCAAGAACGAGAACAAACTTTGCAAGAGGAAGCAACCGGAAACCGCATCGATGAGATTGGGACCGGGGAATCCACGAGCCCTGTACATATTCCTCATCACAGGTCGTGTTGCTGTGTGTCTTGCTGGTCAAAAAATATCAATTCGTACCTTTAGCGAACGCTCGCAACGACGAGACTTTCCGGCGCGACCTGCACGGCTGCGGGTGTGACTTCAAGTAATCGGAACCGTCTCAGGCCAGCTTCGATTGACTTTGTGGAATTTCCGAAATGGGAGGTTTCTCGGAGTTGTGGCCGGAGAATTGATCATGCAGAACCACATTGAGCAGTGACTTGTGGACCCGGATGCGGCCGTTATATTCGATCAGGCCGAGCTTGCGAAAGCGATTCATGAAGAAGCTGACGCGGGACCGGGTGGTGCCGATCATCTCTGCCAAAGTTTCTTGCGTAATCGGAGGAATCAGGGGTTCCGGTTCTCCCGGTTCACCGAATTCGGCCATCAGCAAGAGAATTCTCGCCAAACGCCTTTCGCTGGAGTTGAAAAGCTGATCGACAAGATCGGATTGGGTCCGCATACTCCGGGCCAGTAGAAACTTTAGGAACAGGTCGGAGAAGAAATGCTCCTCGTGCATCACGCGGATCATCTCCCCCCTCTCTATCCTGAGCGTTGTACAGTCGGTAATGGCAGTGGCGGTCGCCAAATGTAGCACCCCCACGCTTGCAAGCGCCTCCTCACCAACGAATTCCCCAGCGGCGAGAAGCGAGATCGTAGCTTCCTTCCCGTCTGGCGAAACGATGGTGAGTTTTGCCCGGCCAGTCTGAAGATAGAAGATGGCGTCGGCAGTATCTCCCTGCGAAAAGAAGAGTTGCTTGGGTTTCAATTGGACGATTCTTCGTCCCAGCCCCGCCTTTGCCAGAAAGGCGGCGACGTCAAAGGTCTTGTTTTTTGGCTCGGCGACTGGAAGTAGAGTTTTCATCTCTCCCCCATCTGCACCGGATTATACGTCCGCTAAATCGGCCGCTCACATAGGCAGGCAGAGGTCATTGTGTTTCGGGGTTGAAAAAATCGAGGGTGCTGAGCTTAGCCACCAACGTCCATGACATCATTTGTTTTCAATTACTTACTTGTGCTGTCACGGCAGAGGTCGAGCCGACCATTCTAGGGCTATGCTGCCATCGAGCGACTGAACGGGATCACAAGCAAATTCGGAGCGTTGCAGGCCCCCGCAACCATTTGTGGCGCAAATCCCGCGCCGAGCAAGTCCCACTCCCCCTCAACTGAATACGTACCATCCGGTTGAGGGCACATGGTGATGCGTTCCAAATGCTCCGCCAGTTTGGTTTTTGCCAGAAGCGGATCTACCTTAAAGAGAGCAGGGATGTCTTGAAGAGCCTCCCGTACCTGTCAAGGGCGGAGTAAAAGGGGACCACTGAGGCGAAGTAAAAGGGAGCCAGTAGAGGGTTGAGGCAGGGATTTCGGGGGAGGAGGGACGCTGGAGCGTAGCGGAAGCGGCCCTCCTCCCCCGAGG
>Ga0255355_1000645_pt1 | contig 19562 bp, 15 predicted proteins | sample HBST75metaG_FD_189943 | JGI IMG/M metagenome (GOLD analysis project Ga0255355, IMG submission 189943) | Peat soil microbial communities from Stordalen Mire, Sweden - H.B.S.T75 | ecosystem: Environmental > Terrestrial > Soil > Wetlands > Peat | place: Sweden: Norrbotten County, Stordalen Mire...
GAATCTCAATGGGTAGCAGCGGATGCATTGTGCCGCGCGGAGGCCAGGAGTCTTCATCCGCTCCCAGAAACCAGACGGCGTCGGCAGTGAGGCCAGCCGACTCGGCTGGCCCGGCGATCTGAATCGGCGCGTTGTGAGACTCGGGAGCAAAGAGCGTTTCGTCGAGAGTGCGGCCCATCTGAGAGAGAAATTCCTTCCAACTGATGCGGCGGCCATCGAAGCCCAGCGAACCACAGCTTTCCACAGCCAGTTGCCAGCGGCGGAGAGCCTGATATTCCGCGCTTGAGAGCGGAGCGGCACAGGCAAAGGAAAGTTCGTCCAGTAGCCGCGGAACCAGCTCTGCCCAGTCGAGAGGGCTTTGCGGACGGCGCGCGAAGCCGGCCAGAAGGCGCTGGACTGCCGTGATGCGCTCGACCCAGGGAGCCGGGAGCAGCTCGGAGGCGCATCGCTGGGCAAGAAAGGCCGCCAGGGTCCATTGGGTGCGTTCCAGGCTGAAGCGGCGCAGGGTGCGCATATACGAAGTGAGTGCAGCGGATTCCTGCGGGGTGGCGGCGATGAGGCCGGTGGAAAGCAGCCAGTCGAGTTCCTGCTCCAGAAGCGAACCTTCGAGCCAGCGCAGTAACAGGTACGCCGCCCGCGAAAGTGTAACCTGGCTGAGCGGAATTCCCAGCGAGAACTCGAAGGCTGGGGTCGCGGCTGGGCCGGTATGCCTAAGGAAGGCGCGCTCCACCTCACCGCGGCGTGCGCTGGCGGCCTGTGCAACGACCAGTAGGCGCGCCTTCGGGTTGGCGGCGAGCTGGCGACCGCACCAAATCGCACAAGCGGCAAGCTCGGCTTGCGCATCGTCGGCGGCATGAAAATGGATTTTTGTGGCTGGCTCACCCTGGGCAGCCTCATGCCACTGGCCCCAGGAGTCGAAGAGGCTGCGCTGAACGGGCAGGATACGGTCAAAGCCAGCCAGAAGCAGTGGCGGACGTTTCGCCGAGTCGGCTTCGAGCAGGGGAATTAGCTCAAGCGGCAGACGGCTGGGGCTGAGCAGGTTGCCGGAGCGGCAACTTTCGTCAAAGGCCGCAAGCCAACCGCTAAAAGCGGCCGCGTCTTGATGCCAAGCGCTTCGTGCCGTGTTCCTCAGAAACTTAGGCGCATAGGAGCAGAGCAGCTCGTGAGCTTCCATGGCCATGGAAGCCAGGCGATGGCGCGGGCCTTCGAGCAACGTGGCCAGTGAACGGTCTTGACCGGCGATGCCGACCCAGAGAGACTCTTCCTGCGCTGGATTGAGCAGCAGGCGGCCATCGGCGCTGCGTTCGTTCCATGTAGTGCGAGCAAAACTCTTCCAGTCGAAGATATTGGGCGCGGGCCAAGCGGTCAGTCCCTCAGCTTGGCGAGCGCGATGGAAGGCGGCGACAAGAACGCGTGCGGCTCGGTCGCTGGCCGTGACCACCAGGCCGCCCTCGCGGAGCCATTTGTCGATCTCAATTGCGGCCAAGGCCCCCATTCCAGCGTTATACTCCGCCGGGCCGCTGCTCTGCCATCTGCAAGGCGGCGAAGAAATGCTTCAGCGTTCCAGAATGAGCGCGGGACGCGCTGTTGTCGAGGCTGAGCCGTTGATGAAGAAGGTTCGGCAGTGCGCGCGGCAACGGAGAAAGCAGCCGAAGACGCGGATAATTAAAGGTGTGGAGACTGCGCGCAATTTATCGCTGTTGAAGGACTACCAGGTGTATCTGCGCGTGGAAAAAGGGCTGCGTCCATTGACCTGTGAGGCCTACGACGGCGACCTGAAGACCTTTGCCGAGTTCATTGAGGAGCGCCAGGGCGTGCTGTTGACGGCATCGCAGGAGGATGTGTCGGCTTTTCTTGAACATTTGCGCGGCCACGATATTGTCCAGCGTTCGGCGGCGCGCAAGCTGAGTTGCCTGCGCGGTTTTTATAAGTGGTTGCTATTGGACCGGCGCATCCATCACGATCCAACAATCAATATCGAGTCGCCCAAGGCGTGGAAGGTACTGCCCAAGTCTCTGGCCGAGCCGGAGGTAGTGGAGATGCTGGAGCGGGCGCGCATGAACGTCGAACATCCACAGGCGCAAGCCACGGCGCTGCGCGACCGCGCGATTTTGGAACTGCTCTACGCCGGGGGGTTGCGTGTCTCGGAGGTCACGGCGCTCTCCACCGGCGATCTGGCGCTGGACCTGGGCCGTGTGCAGGTTCGCGGCAAGGGCGATAAGGAGCGCATTGTGCCTTTGGGACGGATCGCCCTGGAGGCTTTGGAGATTTATCTCGAACAGGGCAGACCGCACCTGGCCCGCATTAGCTCGGGCAGGAAGGCCAGCGTCCCCAGGCAGGATTCAACGCGCCTCTTCCTCTCATTGCGCGGAATGCCGCTTACGCGCCAATGGGTTTGGCACGTGGTCAAGACGGCCGATTCGACCGCCAGCCCGCATCGCCTCCGGCATAGTTGCGCTACCCACATGGTTGAGCACGGCGCCGACCTGCGCAGTGTCCAGTTATTGCTGGGCCACGCGGATATTTCCACCACGCAGGTCTACACCCACCTTGCACTGGGACGGCTGAAGGCTGTGCATCGCCAGTTCCATCCACGCGCCATACGCCAGCGTGAGGAGACCGCGGAGATTTCTGTTCCGCACAACGGTCTGCACCTGGTTCTGAGCGAGTTGCCGCCGGAGACGAATGAGCCTGACGCTCCCAATAAGCTCCGTGCCCCATCTACTCGCTTTTTTCCCGGCGAAAGGGTGGGAAACCACAAACCTCAATCGGCCCCGTTCATCAGGAGAGCAGAGCTAGGCTCCGCCCAACCGAGTAAGGAGACGGCATGAGTGCCTCAGCCACTCCAGTCGCCGCTGACCCGCTGCAATCGCTGGTAGACGATTATCTGCGCGTACTAGCCAATGAGCGCGGCGCATCGGTGCATACCCTGCGCGCTTATCTGCGCGAGTTGCACGCATTTGCTGCTTATATCGCCGAGCTGCACGGCAAGGATCAAGGCCCGGAGCTTATCGAGCACACGCACATCCGCGCTTACCTGGGTACACTCTATGACCGCGGATTGTCGAAAGCTTCAGCGGCGCGGGCGCTGGCCTCCATTCGGAGCTGGTTCAAGTGGCTGGCGCGCACCGGACGCGTGGAGCAGAATGCGGCTGCGCTGGTGTCTACGCCGAGGCTGCCCAAGCATTTACCGCGCGTGCCTTCCATTGAGCAGATGAACCGCGTGGTGGAGTCGGTGGGCGCGGATGCCGCCAGTTGGCCGGCGCGCGATACGGCGATTCTTGAGCTACTCTACGGATGCGGCATCCGCAATGCGGAGCTGACCGGGCTGAACCTGGAAGACATTCACTGGGCCAACGAAGCGATTCTGATTCGTGGCAAGGGCCAAAAAGAACGTTATGTTCCGTTAGGCGATGCGGCGGCCGTGGCGTTGCGGGTTTATATGGCTGAGCGCTCGGCGCGGCTGGATGTTGCCGGCGATGGGAAGAGAATCGAAACTCCCGCTCTGTTTCTCAATCTTCAACTGCGCGGTCTGAGCAAGCCGGGCGGCGAGGCGCGCCTGACCACGCGCAGCGTGGGGCGCATCGTCAAACGCATTGCCATCGGGCGCGGCCTCTCCGCCGACGTGCATCCGCACACTCTGCGTCACGCCTTCGGCACACATCTCTTGGAAGAAGGCGCTGACCTGCGCGCCATCCAGGAGCTGCTCGGCCACGAGCGCCTTTCGACCACACAGCGCTATACGCAACTCACCACCGCGCAGTTGGAAGTGGTCTACGACAGGACGCATCCGCGAGCGCGCTAGACGCGCTCAAAATCGTGAAACATATTTACAGAAAGCATTGCGCGTTTACTTTTATTCTGCCGAACACTCATTCGTATCTTCTTCCGGATCTGTCCATTGCTTTCCACAGCTTTCACAGAGCCAAGTGTTGCGCGGATCGACGCTTTCAAGCAGCGGGTCTTCAGCGCCGCAACCAGGGCATACAGGCGGCTTGAACTCCGGAATTTGCATCTGGAATTGCTCGATGATGGACTGCGGAATCGGCCTTGCAACAATCTCGCGTGCTTGTTCGAGTTGATCGGCGGCAACCAGTATCGAGGGACTGCTCATATCGGGCGCAACGCTGAAGCCGGGACCTTGAATCCAGCTCTCGATTCCCGCCTCTTTCAATACTTCCCGAATCAGAGCCGCACGTTCCGGTTCATCGCATTCGCAGAGCAACGTCTTCCATGTGTATTCGTGCGGTGGATCGCCTCCCTCCGTTTCGCCTTCTGCTATCAACGAATCGGCGTTGCGATTCCATTGGGGAGCGGCAAGGAGCGCCGCGTCGATTGGCTCCGCGTTTGACCCATCAGTCCGGCTCAGCCCACGCTTCTTCATTTCGTCGCGGAGAACCTGTTGCGCTACTTCGGTGAGATCGAGAATATCGGCATCCAGTGCGTACAATTCGCCGTCGCTCATCTCGCTGTAGAGTTGAGTGAGGCTCTGCCAATCCGTGAATGTGTCTCTCTGCATGGAAAACAGTATAACCGCTCTCTGTTTTGAATGTCGTACCGTTAATTGGTCCCACGTACTGGAGACTTGGTGTTCAAAATCACTTATGAGCAGAAGGTGGGTCAGGCTCGTTTCTGCTGCTTGTTACCAGGGGCGGTATCTTTTGCCGTCAGGGTTTTCTTCCGATGCAGCAAAGCCATCCCTTGTCGCATTCCTCTAGAATCTGAACATTCGAGAAGCCGGTGTTAGTGAAGAGTTCGCGATGCTCATCAGCGCTCAGGATCGTCATATTCGTAAAAGAGAAAGATTTGCCGGCGAGCCTTCCTTCCGTCATTTTTCCGCCCTTATAGACCTCCGCGATGATGATGAAGGCGCCGCCAGGCTTCAGAACCCTGAAAACTTCGCGCATATCGGCGGGCAGATTGGGCCAGAAGAAATGTGTTTCCACGGCCGTCACGAGATCGAAGACGCCGTCCGGAAACGACAACTGAGAAACCGAGCCTTGCCTGATCTCGACGCGGCCTGAATCGAGCTGTTTTGCGTTCGTCCTTCTGGAGGCAGCCACGCTCGCATCGGAATAGTCGATTCCGCAGACCTTTCCCTGCGTGGCAATCGCCGTTAGCTTGTTTACCGTTCTCCCTCCACCGCAACCTATATCGAGAACCGTATCGTGCTTGCCGATCGAAACGTGCGCCAAGCCCCAGTCTGTCAACTCGGAATGCCGCGAGTTCATTCGCCGCAAAATGAATCGGCCCAGCCATCCCGTCGGCTTTCTGAATTGATCGAGCAGAATGGCTTTCCTGGTCAAGGTTGTTCTCCTCAAATAGATAGTCTGGCGTTGAAATGAACCCGCCTGCGTGGACAAGTGTAGGTCCGGAGCACGCGCGCGGGCAAGTTTCAGAAACTCGCCGGAAGCAATCGTATCGATGCCTATTCTTCAAATGCTGCTTCAGAGGTTGTTTCTGTGCGCAGCGGCCAGCATCTTCAGTTCTTCCACAGCCGCAGCCGCGGAAGATGCCGGATTCTGTCCGGTAATCAGGTTACCGTCCACCTGCACAAAAGAGCCCCAATCAGCGCCCTTCTTGTACAAGCCGCCGAGGCGCTTTAATTCATCCTCCACAAGGAACGGCACCACGTCGGTCAGTTGAACGGCTTCCTCCTCTGAGTCGGAAAACCCAGTGATATGCTTTCCTTTCACCAGAGGCTCTCCGTCCGGAGCTTTGGTGTGGCGCAGCACGCCGGGCGCGTGGCAGACCAGGGCAACCGGCTTGCCGGCTGCGTAAGCTGCTTCGATCAGAGCGATGGAGCGCGTGTCGCTTGCCAGGTCCCACAAAGGCCCGTGCCCGCCCGGATAGAAGATGGCGTCGAAATCCGCTGCGGCAACATCGGAGAGCTTCAGAGTGGTTGCCAGTGCAGTTTGTGCAGCGGCATCCTGCTTGAAGCGCCTGGTATCCTTTGTCTGCGCTGTGGGATCGTCGCTCGCGGGGTCCAGGGGCGGCTGCCCGCCGTGAGGCGAAGCCAGGGTGATCGTGGCTCCAGCATCGAGGAAGACGTAGTAGGGCGCAGCAAATTCCTCCAGCCAGAATCCAGTTTTCTTGCCAGTATTTCCCAGCTTGCTGTGCGAAGTAAGAACCATCAAAATCTTCATTGCGATTTTCCTCTTTGCTCGAATGAGTCGTTTCCTGGTTGATTGTGGATCGAGATAGGTGCTCGGTCACTCTTACGCGGTCGCGGCGCCAATATGAACCACAAGTTTTCCAAAGTTTTTCCCCTCAAGCAGGCCCATGAATGCTTCGGGAGCGCGTTCGAGTCCTTCCACCATATCTTCGCGGTATTTGATCTTGCCAGCGGCGAACCATTCAGACATCTGCTTCTGAAATTCTCCAAAGTGCGAGCCGAAATCATCGAAGATGATGAATCCTTGCAGGCGAACACGGCGTTTGAGGAAGGTCCCCATCACCATGGCGGTGCGATCCCTTCCCGGAGGAAGTTCGCTGTCGTTGTAATGCGAAATCATTCCGCAGAGAGGAATGCGCGCGTGCGTATTGAGCAGGGGCAGCACCGCATCAAAGACCACACCGCCCACGCTCTCAAAATAAACGTCGATGCCCTTGGGGCAGCCTCGCGCCAGCAACTTCTTCAATTCTGGATCGCGATGGTCGAGGCATTCATTGAAGCCCAGTTCCTGCACGGCATAGCGGCACTTTTCCGCGCCCCCGGCTACGCCGACTGCGCGGCATCCCTTGAGCTTGGCGATTTGGCCTACTACCGACCCCACCGCGCCCGTGGCAGCGGCTACCACCACGGTCTCGCCGGCCTTTGGCTGGCCAATCTCCAGTAGACCCATATAGGCGGTAAAACCAGGCATACCCAGTACGCCAAGAGCGTGCGAAGGGTGCTCCAACCGTGAACCCAGGTTGAATACTCCCTTCCCATCAGAGAGGGCATAATCCTGCCATCCGCCTTGGTTTAATACCCAGTCGCCCACGGCAAAGTCCGGAAGCCGCGACAGTTCAACCCGGCTCACTGTCGATCCCACCATGACGCTGCCGATTTCCACAGGCGGAGCATACGAGGGGGCATCGCTCATTCTGCCGCGCATATACGGATCAAGAGACAGGTAGACTGTGCGCAGAAGCATCTGGCCCCGGACAGGAATGGGGATAGGTTGCGTTTCAATCCTGAAATTGCTGGGGGTAGGTGCTCCAGTAGGCCGTGAGGCGAGGACAATGCGTCGACTTGCGGGATTGCTCATCTTTGAAAGCTCCAGCAAACAGACTGCCACATCACGATCGAGAAAAGTTGTGTCATATTGCTCTTTCGAACAGAAGCAACAACACAAGAACACCTGGCGCCTGATGCGGAGTTCTAGAAGCTTATCTTGCGCCCTGGGAACCATGTGAGATGGATGGTGGTCGTCGTCACCGTCTGCTGGCCGAAAAGATAAATGGGCGCCTTCCAGTGTTCAAGTGCGAAGTTGCCGTTTACCTCGAAGTCCTTGCCCAGTCGTTTGACTACCTGAAAGTTGATGTCGTTCAGGGTTGTGCCGCCGGGGATGAAGTAGGTGGTGGCCTTCTGGTTGCGCCAACCCACTTGGAGCCATTCGTTGCCGCTCAGGTGATACGTAATCCAGGCCTGGCCACCTTTGTCCTCGCGCCCAATCCAGTCGCCGAAAAGTTGGCCCTGGTTGGTGTAGCCCTGCTTCTGAAACCCTTCATAGTACATAAAACGGCCGTAGTGGCTCGGATATGAGTTTTGGCTTGCATGGTCCGAACTGGACGGGTCGGTAGAAGCTGCCTCGACGCGCAGGTCCAGCTTGGGAATGCCGGGTACATGAGAGAGATAGAGGCCGGGCCGGTAAGCGGCGCGCCGGGGAGCATCGGCGGGGGAAACATCGTCATGCACCTCTGAATCCGTGTAGAGCGTGAGCCATTTGCGAACAAAGGGCAGCCGGTAGGAGAAGTCGAAGGCCCCAAAGCGTGCGCCGGGATCGTCACGGCCGTTTTTGGTGTTGCCGCCGGGGGAGGACATACTGACAAAACTCTTCAGAAAAGTGTGAATGGTGATCGGCGCGTGGCCTTGTCCGCCCCAGATCACGGTACGCTCGAAGCCGAACTCGAGATTTTCCGTGGGCCGAAAGCTGATCTTCTCGACGTGGACCCAGGGGTTGCCGGGATTGATCACGTTGGGCAAATCCGGATTGACGCCGCCGGGATTCGCCGGATTGGGCATATAGGTGTGCCCCCTGAGCGAGCCGGCCAGAAAATCGTAGCGAAAGGGGCCGGTAAGCCGGGAGAGCAATGGGATGTGCAGCGGCTCGACGCGGTTGATGCGGAAGGAATAGATGTTTTCAGCGTTGTTGGAGTAGGCCATGCCGCCGCCCAAGCCGGGTCCTAGCCACTCGTCCTGTTTGCCGAAGGAGATTTCGTGGTTGAGGACGTGGGCGGAGACGTAGGCTTCAATGAATCGCCCGTCGGTGGTGGTGGCAATCGGCCCCATGGGGATGGTGGCCTGGTTATATGGCGTACCGGTGGTTGGGTTGAGGTAGGTCGTGCCATCCACCGTGCTGAGCATCTGGGCCAGCGCGGGGAAGTAGCCGGCGGCCGAAGGCGCGCCCTGGAATTCGCCGCGCACATAGAGCACGAATCGGCCTGCGGCGGCATAGCCGCTGGCGCCGGAGTAGTTATTGAATCCGTTCTCGTAGGGGCGTCCGTAGTCGTTGATGATGGTCGAGCCAAGATGGTAGCTGTCGCGCAGGGGCGTGCCGCTGATGCCGCGGGCCACGGTGTAAACCGATTCGATGCGGGAGTTGCCCTGATAGGGCAGGCAAGGCCCCGCCATGTCGTAGCGCAGCTCGTGCATCAGCGCGTCATAAATATCCTGGGCCTCGTCAGTGGCTGCTCCGGCATCCGCGTCATCGATGCGGGCGCCAGCCTCTTCGACCATGTGGCCCACGCTGGCCCGAGTCCACGGGCGCATACCGAGAAAGACATTATCTACAAAACCGAGTGAATAGAGCCGGAGCACCGCCGGATAGACCCAGCTATCGACCGGGATGTAAGGCGAACCAAGAACGGCCGGCAGGCAGGAAGGAGCTGCGCCGCCGCTGTCGCGGTTCCACTGTCCCGCGCCAGCAGGCTCGGCGGCTTTGGACGAGCTGGGACCTTCAGCCGCGATTGGAGCAGCGGCCAGGAAGAAAAGCCCAGCCAACAAAGTCGCATATTGTAAAACGGCAGCCACGGACCCACGCTTGCTCAAATTCATACCCCTCACTTTATCACCCACTTGCCGGGTTGGATGCCGGAGTCGAGCGGCACGGGGTGACAAACCCGCGACAAGGTGAACTCGCACTGCAGGGCGTGGATTGTAAGCGCGTCTGGAACGGCAGAATTTTTGCGGTTGGCGGGTTAGCCGTGTCGCGTGTCTCGTTTCAGAACAGCGCAACATTAGCTTCTTCAAACACTTAAGGATTTTCTTGAAGGCGCGCTAATTTGAGCCGAAAAGCTCTTTATCCGGTGGTGAAGTGCGCGGCTCTTGCGACCAATCCCTGGACCGGTCTTCTGGAGCGACCATCATGTCTACATCTTCCATGGTATTTGGAAACTACGTGCCTCCAACTTCGGCTAGCGGGTCAGCGCGGTTGCAGGCTCAAATGCGGATTTGGCTGCCGGTGCTGGCCTGTGCGTCGGTCTTTGCAGTAGAATCCACACCTTACCTTGGCGCGGATCACACCAGCGCTCCATTGCAACGGATAGCAGAGGCGCTCTTCGGCTACGACGCGTGCGTGCACTGGGATTTGATCCACCACATCATCCGTAAGACTGGTCACTTTATGGGCTACGGATTTTTTTCTCTGGTCTGTTTCCGCAGCTTCTGGATTACGTTGCAAGACGCTGCCTCCCGGCTGCTGCGGCAGATGAAAGCGCATGGGCTGGCGATTCTGGTCACCTTCCTGGTGGCCAGCGCGGACGAGTTTCACCAAAGCTATCTACTGAACCGGACCGGCCAATTCAGCGATGTGCTGCTCGATACCTGCGGCGCCGTAGCGCTGGGGTTGGTGCTCTTCATGGCTATGTGTGCGGCGCAGCGGCACACGCAGGCACGCGCAAGCGCAAGTTGCCACCTCAAACCGGCCTATGCTGATCTGGCCGCCTAAGTCGAGTAGTCCGCGTTGATGCTGACGTACTTATGCGTCAGGTCTGTGGTCCAGAAGACGCATGAACCGGTGCCCTGGTGGAGTTGGATGGCGACAGAGAACTCCGGCTGATTGACGTAGGTGTGGGCTGCGGCCTCGTCGAACTCCGCGGCGCGGCCTCCGTTGCGGCAGATGGCCAATTTACCGAAGCGGATATCGACGCGATCAGGGTCGATCTGGACGCCGGAGTAACCAATGGCCGCGAGCAGGCGGCCCCAGTTTGGGTCGCTGCCGGCCCAGGCAGTCTTTACCAGCGGCGAATGTGCGATTGCCTTGGCAATTTTGAGCGCGTCCGCATCGGTGGCCGCACCTTCGATGTGCAGTTCCACCATATGCGAAACGCCTTCACCATCAGCCACTATCTGGCGGGCCAGTGACGTGCAGACTTGGGTCAAAGCGGCGGCGAAGGGTGTATTTCCAGGGACTACGGTGGCTCTGCTGGCGCCCGAGGCCAGCAGCAGCACGGTGTCGTTGGTTGAGGTGTCTCCGTCCACCGAGATGCGGTTGAAGCTGACCTCGATGGCCGGAAGCAGGTAGTCTGCAAGCGCCGCCGGTTCGATTGCTGCGTCGGTCAGGATGTAGACGAGCATGGTGGCATGCGGCACAAGCTGAGGGTGAATCATTCCCGAGCCTTTGCACAGCGCGGCGATGCGAACTTCGTGCGGCGTTCCGTCCTGATCGGCGATTTCCAGCCTTGCGAACGCGGTCTTCTCCAACGTGTCTGTCGTCAGGATTGCTTGAGCAACCTGTTGGAAGTGATCGAAACCGGCACCGAGCGAGGAGGCAAGACCGGGAAGAGCGGCGGTTAGCTTCTCTGTCGGAAACGGAACGCCGATGATGCCGGTCGAAGACGGAAAAACCTCTTCTGGCCGGCAGCCAAAGATTTGCGCGGCTGCTGCGCAAGTGGCGCGTGCCGCGTCCAGGCCAGCCTGGCCGTTGGCGCAGTTGGCGTTGCCGGCGTTGATGGCGGCTATGCGCACCATGCCTCCCGTGGCGCGCAGATTCTCTTTGTCTATGATGAGCGGAGCCGCGATGACGCGGTTGGAGGTGAAAACGGCGGCAGCGCTGGCTGGCGCATCGGCCACGATAAGTGCAAAGTCAGTGCGACCGCTCTTCTTTAGCCCTGCCTGAGCGGCGCCAAAGCGAAAGCCTTTTGGGATGACAAATTGGGAGGTTTCAGTCATTTTTGTGAGGGGATTCAATTTATTAAATCTAACAGGTAAACGGGGCTGAATGTCTTGCTATTTGAAGCACTCATCTTTGGGGAACTTGCTTCTTGCGGTGAGCCTCGTACATCAAAGGAATATGCTGAAATCGATCAAAATGGGCGGGGACTACGCGAGACCCTGAGGCAGGGCCTGTAAGGGTAGTGAATAAAAGACAGAGAACAGGGAAAAAGAACGTTTTAGATCGGTAAAGCTAAAAAAGAGGTGGGATATGTTGTTACACATCCCACCTCTTTTAACCTCGGTCTTAACAGACTAGGCAATCTTCAGAATAAATCGATCTGGCCTACATGGACTTTCTGGCAAACTTGAAACGAAGCAATCCTGCCAATCCCAGCAGTCCCGTACCGAACATGATCAGAGTGCCAGGCTCAGGAGCAATATTCAGCGAGGTACTGTCGTCGGCGTAGGTAGCAACCGTCGGGGGTCTGCCAGCATTGTATGTTTCGTCTTCAGCATAGACAAAAGTGGGGTAATTGGAATCAATCCATATCTGAAGATCATCGCCGTTCGCTAAGGTTAGTGCCAAACCTTTTGTATCCGCGTAAGGGAAAATCAACGAGAGCAATTGATCGTACCCTCCGGCGGTTTCAGTGCCGGCAGCACCATTCAAAGTGCCTCCGGTGATTGTGTTTCCGCTGACAAGGCCTGTAATAGCCTCTGTGAGGGATCCTCCGGTATTGGGGTAGAAAGTCACAGAGCCGCTAGCAGACGTGACTGTACCTCCGACGACGTTGAGATCCAACGAGAAGCTTGCATTACCAGCTCCGGTGGCTCCGAGAGTATAGAAATTGACAGTATCCGCGCGAGCAGCTGGGGCAACCGCCAGAATTGTTGCCATGGCGACCAGTGCGACTGAAAACTTTTTCATCATTCGTCTCCTGAAGTGTCAATTCGTCTGTTCAAGTTCCGATTGGTAGGGGAACCAAGCGGTAACCGGAGTTGAGTGCCATCTTGCATACACTTACATCACCAGTGGCTGCACCTTCTGCCTCTGTTCTTTCCTTTCTAAAGCAGCCGGTTCACTATGTCAAGCATTATTTTAGTAATCTCTAAAATATTTTTCATTCATACATAAATCAAGCGGATAGTGTGCAACTGTTTGACAAGTCACACAGTTGCACATCGAAGGAATGCTACAAGGAGGATCTGCCTTGAGCGAATAATCCAACTAGGCGAGGGAGCAGATAGGAACGGACGTATCTCGGCATTGGCGAAGAAATTTTGAGGTTGGAAGGTCGGCAAAACGAAGGATTTGATGCCGGCAAAAACTTCTGTTGACGAGCCATGGGAAGAGGGGTACATTAAGCGCACACGGGAAAGGAGGTAGGTCCAACTGATGCAGAAAGAATCTTCGAGATGTTTGGTACGTGAGGTGACTGAGGCCTAGGGCATCGCGCCCCGGACCCCAATGGTTGCCCGGCGGAGAGAATTCTTACCGCATGGGACGCTACTGCACCTTCACTGTTGGATGCATTCCTCAGCCCGATGCTCGGGGTGGCAATTCTTCAATACAGCGACGAGTCTCGTCGCCGAAGGAGTCCGGCTTGCCGGGCGTCGCCACACTACGACCACAGCCTGGGAGCAGGAGTGAAGATGCTCGGGCACTCGCTTAAGCGCGATGGCCTTAGTCCAATACCCACAGTTCACCGCGACGGCCTGGGCAACGCGCCCAGGCCGCCGTTATGTTTGGAGCCAGAATTGCGGCGATTCGACCCCGGTCTCAGGCGCGGAGTGCCGCCGGGGAGGACAGGTCTGCGGTACACTCAGGCCCATGCGGGTTTTTGGTATCGATTGCGGAACGGAGATCACAGGCTTTGGTGTTGTCGAATCGGACGACACGGGGCGGCAGCCGCGGCTGGTCATGAAGGCGATGGGAGCCATCCGGCTGGCCAAGAGTAAGACACTGCCGGTGCGGCTGGAGCAGGTCTTTCGCGAACTGAGCACCGAGTTGGAGCGCTGGAAGCCCGATGCGGTGGCAATTGAGGAGGTCTTCTACTCAGTGAACGCTAAGTCGGCGCTGAAGCTGGGGCAGGTGCGGGGCGTGGCGCTTCTGGCAGCGGCTGTGCAAGGGCTTCCGGTGGCCGAGTATGCGCCGCTCACCATCAAGTCCAGCGTGGTGGGCTACGGGCTTGCGAAGAAGGAGCAGGTTCAGTTTATGGTGGCGCGGCTGCTGGAACTGGCTGAAGTGCCGCAACAGGCCGACGCTGCTGACGCTCTTGCTATCGCCATCTGCCACATTCATACCGCGCAGACGCTTGCGCTGCAAGAGGCGCCGCGCCGCTAAATTCAGGTTGATTCAGATGGTCGAGCTGCTTCGCTAGCTCAATGCGGCCCCGTTTGCTTTCAGGCAGCGCCAGAGAGCGGCAAAGCTCTCAATGGGCAGGGCTTCGGCGCGGGCTTGGGGGGCGATGGCAGCTTGGACCAGCGCTGCAGTAACGGCTGCGGGCGGAACTCCGGCGGCGCGAAGGTTGTTGGCCAGCGTTTTTCGTTTCTGCGCAAAGCATTGGCGCACAAAGCGCAGGAAGCTGGTCTCTTCAACGCCGAGTTCAGCAAAGCGCGGGGCAAATCGCCAGCGGAAGACAGTCGAATGCACATCGGGCGGCGGCGTGAAGGCGGAGGGCGGCAGGGTGAAGAGCCGCTGGGCTGGCCCGTACATCTGCACTGTGACCGAGAGCAGGCCATAGTCGCGCGATCCAGGCTGGGCGGTGATGCGGTCAGCCACCTCGCGCTGCACCATCAGCACGGCGCGGTCGAGCACAGCGTGGCTCGCGGCCAGCTTGAGCAGGATTTGCGAAGTGATGCCGTAGGGCAAGTTCCCGACCACCAGCAGGCGTTCGCCGCCGTTTGCGAAGGCTTCAGGGAACTCCGTGCAAGCCGTCTCAAAGTCAAAGTGCAGCACGTCCTGCTCGACAACGGTGACGCGGTCCGGAGGGAAGTGTACGCGCAAGAGGATGGCAAGGTTGTGGTCCAGCTCAACAGCTAGCACATGGGCGGCGCGGGCGGCCAGCGCTCCGGTAATCGCGCCGAGGCCGGGGCCGATTTCGACTACTGTATGGTCGGAGAGATCGCCGAGGGAGGCTGCAATGCGCTGGATGGCGTCAGTATCGTTAAGGAAGTTCTGGCCGAGTTTGGGTTTGGCGGGCATGGGCTTCTTTGATGGTAGCTGAAGCCGGGCGGATAGGGCGGCTTGAGGGAAGGCAAGATCGGGTACCGTTGGCGAATTCGCGCAGGAGTACCGTAAGTAACCGCAAATGCCATATTGCAGAAACATTTCCTCTCAGTTCACAGGAAGGTATGTTCGCGTCAAGTGAGTTTCCCAATGGTGTTGCTGACCACAGGGGATAGAACCGACAGCCTGGGCGTGTGTCTTGTAGATGATTACTCGTATAACCAGATATAGGTTTTGTTTCTTTTCAGGGAAGAATTGAGATTACCGACAACCCAAGAACCGCTTTAGCTGTTTCTGGCCGACCTCGATCGGATTCGTGGAGTGGCCGAACCGGGAGGTCTCTCGGGGTTGCGCTCGGTGAATTGATCGTGTAGAACCACATTGAGCAGCGACTTATGGACCCGGATGCGGCCGTTGTATTCGATTAGGCCGAGTTTGCGAAAGCGATTCATGAAGAAGCTGACGCGGGACCGGGTGGTGCCGATCATCTCTGCCAGAGTTTCCTGCGTGATCGGAGGGATCAGGTGTTCCGGTTCTCCCTCCTCACCGAATTCGGCCATCAACAGAAGAATTCTCGCCAAGCGTTTTTCACTGGAGTTGAAAAGCTGATCAACGAGATCGGCCTGGGTTCGCATACTGCGGGTGAGCAGGAATTTCAGGAACATTTCGGAGAAGGTGTACTCCTCGTGCATCAGGCGGATCATCTCTTCCCTCGCTATCTTGAGCGCGGTACACATTTCAATTGCAGCGGCAGTGGCTAAATGCATTCCACCCACGCTCGCCAGCGACTCCTCTCCAATGAATTCTCCGGCGGAGAGCAGCGCGACCGTGGCCTCTTTGCCATCGAGCGAAACGACAGTGAGTTTTGCGCGTCCTGTCCGAAGATAGAAGATGGAGTCAGCCAAACTCCCCTGCGAAAAGAAGACCTGCCTGGGCCGCATGCGGACCAGTGTTCTTCCCACTCCTGCTTGTTCCAGAAAGGTGGCGAGGTCAAAGGTCATGCTTCTCACCTCGGAAGAGAGGATTGATGAACCGACTGAATCTTACTCGCTTAGTCTTGTGGCCTTTGTATGGTATCGGACACAACACGAACTTTGTCATGCATCGCGAGCTTGGCGCATACTGGTTGGGATTGTGTTTTGCCCGGAAGTGAGGGTCTATTGCGCACGAACGGCTTAAAGAACACTCTTTTGAAGGCTCTTGATGGGGACATCATTGAGCGCCTTCGTTTGCAGCCGGTGAAATTCGAGCTGAAACACGAAATCGAAAGCCCTGGCGACCCGATCGATCACCTCTATTTCCTCGAAGAGGGGATGGCGTCGATGACCATAACATTCACGGATGAGTCTCAGGTCGAGGTAGGGATGTTCGGTTATGAGTCGGTCATCGGCGTCTCAGCTTTGATGGGGACAAAAAAGAGTCTGAATCGCGTCTACACCCAGATTGCAGGTTATGGCTATTCCTGCCGCGTGGAGGACGCGAGAAGAGAGTTCCGCCTTGGCGGCTACTTCCAATCTCTGACTCTGCGCTATGTTCAGGCACAACTCGTTCAGGCAATGCAATCCGCTGGATGCAATGCGAAACACAACTTTGAACAGCGACTCGCCCGCTGGCTGCTCATCTGTGCGGACCGCGCGCACATCGACACGTTCAAGATTTCGCATGAGTTTCTTGCAGATATGCTTGGGGGTAGCCGTCCCACTATTTCTATGGCAGCCGGGATTCTCAAACAAAAAGGGCTTATCGAATACACCCGCGGAGAAATCCACATCCTCGACGTCCCTGGGCTCACGAAGATCTCTTGCGAGTGCTATCTGACCATCAAAAATTACCTCGACAATTACACAAAGTTCGACACCGCAATCACTGCGTAGCCGCTTTACCTGCCGCATCCGCAGTTGTGGACCAGAACTTCGACCTGATGCCCCATCTTTGCTTTTGTGGCCAGAGCGGGCCACACGAATCTTCATCTGCCCGCTAGCCAGGATTCATTAGCCCCATTCGCGGGCATAGGCGTAGTAGACTGGCCCTTTGGCGGCCTAAGTTGCCCGATTCAAGAAGATATTTTCGTCGGCCAGGAGGAAGCCTTTATGCATATTGTTTTTGCCGCTTCGGAGTGCGTTCCTTTTGCCAAGACCGGCGGTTTGGCCGACGTGGTGGGGGCGCTGCCGGCGGAGTTGGCCAAACTGGGCCACGAAGTTACGGTTTACCTGCCTCTGTATGCGAGCGTGAAGCGGCAGATCAAAGGGGAATTGCAGTACGCGGTTCGCTCCATTACCATTCCCTTTCAACATTACAACCGCTTCGCGGGCATTGTGGATGGCGGCAAGCAGCGCGGTGTGCAGTATTACTTCGTGGATTGTCCGGAGATGTTTGACCGCGAGGATCTGTATGGGACCGCGGGAGTCGATTACCCTGACAACGCCGAGCGCTTTGCGCTCTACTGCCGTGCGGTGCTGGAGACAAGCAAGCAGTTGGGCGTGCCGGAGGTCTTCCATGTTCACGACTGGCAGGCCGCACTGATTCCTGTCTACCTGCGCACGGTCTACGCTTCAGACCCGGTGCTGAACCGCTCCGGGGTGGTGCTGACCATTCACAATGCCGCCTATCAAGGCGCTTTTCCGCCGGTGACCACCGAGCGGCTGCTCTTTCCATGGGAGCTTTTCACCATGGACAAGGTGGAGCAATATGACACCTTCAACTTCCTCAAGGGAGGGTTGGTCTACGCCGACATTCTTACCACGGTGAGCCGTAAGTATGCCCAGGAGATTCAGACGCCTGAATTTGGAGAGAAGTTGGAGAGCGTGCTGCAAGGGCGCGCGACTGATCTGCGCGGCATTCTGAACGGTGTGGACTATGAGCAATGGAACCCTACAACAGATCCGAATCTTATAGCGCATTATTCGCCGGAGAATCTGGAAGGCAAGGCGGAGTGCCGTGCGGACCTGCTCAGCGCCTTTGGACTGAAACAGGTCGGCGATTCGACTCCGGTGATCGGCATCGTCTCGCGGTTTACCGTACAGAAGGGCTTCGACCTGGTGGAACAGGTCGCCGGCAAATTGTCGGAGATGGATGTAGTCGTGGTGGCACTGGGTGCAGGCGAGCCGGTCTATGAGAAGTTTTTTCGCGATTGGGCACTCTGGAACAAGGCAAACGTCGCTGTTCGCATTGGATATGACAATGCTTTAGCTCACAAGATTGAGGCCGGCGCGGACATTTTCCTGATGCCATCGCTCTATGAGCCTTGCGGGCTGAATCAGATCTATTCGCTCAAGTACGGCACGGTGCCGGTGGTGCGCGCCACAGGCGGGCTCGACGACACCATCGAAGAGTGGAATCCGGAGCAGGGAACCGGGACAGGCTTCAAGTTCGGGGGCTTGAGAGCCGAGGGCCTGCTGGCGGCCATCGAGCGCGCGCTGGCTGCCTTCAAGAACAAGAACGGTTGGAAGCGGCTGATGCTGAACGGCATGGCGCGGAACTACAGTTGGGAGCAGCCTGCACGGGAGTACGCCGAAATCTATAAAGAAGTAGCAAAAAAGCGGGGGTAGTGCAACGGCTGAAGGAAGGCTGGGAAGGAGCATATAAGGCCCGGCTCCTTCCCAGCCACGATTATTTCGCCATCCCCTCCACATCCGCGGACGGACCAGGGTACATCCTGCGCACAAGCCACAGCACCGGCAGCCCAAGCAAAATCAGGACGACGCCGATGAACGAACCCTTCATGTTAACCAGGAAGCTGAAGACAAATACAGTCGCCGCACAAAGAACGAAGATTGCCGGCACAACTGGATAGCCCCATGCTTTGTAGGGACGCGGCAGGTCAGGCCTTTTGCGCCGGTAGACAAAGATCGTAGAAGCAATGAGCCCGTAAAAGAGCCATTCGGCAAAGATGGCCAGTGAGAAATACTGCTGAAATTCGCTGAGGGCCAGCAGCAGAACGGTGGCAAGCAAACCCTGGATTCCGAGTGAGGTGGAAGGAGACTTAAAACGGGGGCTGATGTGAGCAAACTGATGAAAGAAGAGCCGGTCGCGCGCGGCGGCAAAAGGAATGCGCGCGCCGGTCATGATCGTTCCGTTGAGGGCGACAAAGATCGAGAGAGACATCGCCGCTGCTACGAAACCTGCTCCGATCGGACCGGCCACCCGCGCAAGCGCCGCTACAGCGGGGCGCCCACTGGCGGCAATCGCGCTAGCGGGCAAGATGTACTGGATGGCGGCATCCGTCGCAATATTGAGAAAGCCTACAATAAGCAGGCCTCCAATCAAAGCAATGGGCATGCTACGCCCCGGTTGTTTGATCTCGCCGCCGAGAATGCCAAGGTCAGGCCAGCCGTCATAAGCCCACAGCGTGGCGATCAGCGCAGCCATAAAGCCACCGATGCCTCCCATTGCGTAGGGCAGCTTGGTGGAGTAGTTGCTTATAGAGCCTACAGACGACGTGAAGCACAGGACGACAACAATTACGATAAGAATGGCCTTGAATATTGTAAAAAAAACTTGAAATTCTCCAGCTTTTTTGACGCCCAGATAGTTCAACCCCGTCATGAACCATACCACTGCGACAGCGCCAATCTGCGACCATAGTATGGGAAACGGGCTGCCAATGGCCTTATTGCCGAGCCCGCTAAATATTGGGAAAAACTCCATTATTCGCATGAGTCCAGTGGTGGTGGCTGCTACCGAGGCTGGTTTGGAAACGGCAAACCATGTCCACATATATAGGAAGGCAGGCATGTCGCCATAAGCGCCGCGCAGGTAGACATAGCCGCCGCCCGAGTAGGGCAGCATAGCGCCCAGTTCCGAATAGGTCATGGCGCCGATCAGTGAGAGTACACCGCCCAAGATCCAGGCCAGATACACCAATGTCGAAGAACCGACATCCAGCATCATTTCCCTGGGAACCAGAAAGACGCCGCTTCCGATGATCGTGCCCACGACGATGGCTGTAGCCTGCGTCGCGCTCAGAACACG
>Ga0255355_1000655_pt1 | contig 19313 bp, 10 predicted proteins | sample HBST75metaG_FD_189943 | JGI IMG/M metagenome (GOLD analysis project Ga0255355, IMG submission 189943) | Peat soil microbial communities from Stordalen Mire, Sweden - H.B.S.T75 | ecosystem: Environmental > Terrestrial > Soil > Wetlands > Peat | place: Sweden: Norrbotten County, Stordalen Mire...
ACTTAATAGGATATGGTTACTCTGGTTTCGCTCTAGATTCCATTCGGCACGCAATTAACACTACGTACAAATATGCAGCGTACAAGTAAAAGCATTCAGGAGGTAGTGATTCATGAGAAAGAGTTTCGCGCAAGGTTGGCAAGGACTTCTGCGACAACCGATTACAATATTGAGCCTGTTGCTTCTGCTGGTCTGCACCGGAGTCCGGGCGCAGTCCACACAGGGCGCGATCATCGGCGCCGTCAAGGACGCGGAAGGCGCCGTTGTTCCAGGTGCTCTGGTTACCCTTACTAATACAGAAGAGGGCACGATTCGCACGGTGAAAAGCAATGGCGTTGGCGATTATCGCTTTCAGGACGCCAAGGCCGGCCACTATGAGGTCAATGTTTCCGCGCCGGGCTTTGAAAAGTTGTCGATTCACGGGTTGGTGTTGGGGGTCCGTCAGGAACTTCGTCTGGATCTCACTCTCTCCGTGGGCACTGTGCAACAGGAAGTCCACGTAACCGGCGATTCGATCGGTACGATCGAAACAGACTCGCCGACCATCAGCGGTAGCTTCACCGCCGATGAAGCCACCAACCTTCCTGTTAATACGCGCGCCAGCTTTACCGGCACCAGCGCCGCCGGCATTCTGGGTACGCTGCCCGGCGTACAGGACGATGCTTCCGGCATTTCGCTGCAAGGAGCTCTTCCTTATCAGACAGATGTCACGATCGACGGCGTTACAGCCAAGAGCACGGGCGGCGGAAACTTCATGGGCGACGTTTTTCCTTCCACTGAATCCATTTCTGAAATCCACGCCGATGGCGTGCTGGCCAACGCTGAATTCGGCGATCCTGGCCAAATCATTGTGACCACCAAGGGCGGCAGTAACACCCTGCATGGCTCCGGCTTTTGGTACTACCAAAACTCGGCCTTCGATGCCATTGCCTATACGTATCCCACCACACTGACCAAGCCCAGCCTGACGGGCAACACCTTCGGTGGCAGCGTTGGCGGCCCGGTCGTCTTTCCTCACTTCAACGGCCACAACAAGAGTTTTTTCTACGGCGGCTACGAGGGCTGGCGGCATCCCGCACAGGTTACCATCAACGGCAAAGTCCCCAGCACATTGATGAAGACGGGCGACTTCTCGAAGTACACGTCGAGCACCTTCTCGGGCCTCACCAACCCCTACACCGGAGCAAGCTGGGGCACGGCAATTCCAACCACCCAGACGCTGAGTACGATTGCTCTGAACACCCTCAAGGCGTTTTATCCGGATCCCACAACGGCCTTGGGCGATGTGACGGCATATACCGATAACAGCACCGCCAACTGGCAGAATAATGTGGACGAAAGCGCTCACTCCAACCAGTTCGACGTGCGCGGCGACCAATACTTCGGATCGAACCAGAAGTTCCTGCTCTGGGGTCGCTTCACCTGGAAGAATTTTCCTACCGCCTCGACCGAGATGCTGAATGTTCCCTCTAAGATAAGCAGCAATAAAAGCCGTGTATTGAAGGTGGACACCAACTGGACTGTCAAACCCAATCTGATCAATGAAGGCGGTTTCGGGCTCACAGATTACGACGCCACCTATAACAATTCCTTCGATGGCACCGCCTGGACCAACGCACAGGGGTGGACAGGCCTCAGCCACCTCTTCTACAACGGCATTCCCGAGATGGACTTCAACAACATCACCAGCCTAACCGCTGATCGCACCAGCGGCACAAACCAGTCCAAGACTTTCGACTACAACGACGTGCTCATCTGGACCAAGGGTAGCCATACCGTCAAGTTCGGCGCCAATGTGCAGCGCTTGATCTCGCTCAGCCCCCTGGGTTTCAACGGCGCGGACAACTATGGCACTTACCAATTCAACAGCAGCAAGAGCAACGGAATGTTTACGGGCGTCGACTTTGCCGACTTCCTGCTTGGTATCCCTTATCAATCCTTCTATGACGTTGTGCAGGAAGACAACAACGGCATTTCCACCCACTACCACTTTTTTGGCCAGGATGAATGGCGCGTCAATTCAAATCTGACGCTTTCCTATGGCCTTCGCTACGAACTGCACCCTGGCTACTACGACAAGTACGGCGACATCGGCAACTTTGATCCCAGTGTTAGCGGCTCCGGTCGTGTGATTTATCCTACCGGCAAACAGTCTTTGCTGGCCCAGCAATTCCTGGCTAGTGCCAATGCCTGCAATCCCGATGGCGTTACCAATACCAATAGTGCCACGGTCAACGGCGCAGCCTGTATGCCGGTGGTTACCAACAGTGCGGCAGGCTATCCGGACGGTCTCAAAAAGTATCCTCACCTGCGCTTTATGCCCCGCTTCGGCTTTGCATATCGTCCCTTCGCTGACGACAAGTGGGCAATTCGCGGCGGCGCGGGCATCTATAACATCAATATGCTAGGCAGCGTTTTCTACTCGCTCACCGGCACTTTGCAGGCTGATACTCAGCAGTACACCAACACTTATAACTCCACAACCCACGCCATAGGCTACCAGTGGCCGGAGATCTACGCGGGCACTTCTGCCGAAAACTCTTATGGCACTGACTACTTCGGCACCGCGAACAGCACCAACTGGAAAGATCCCTACACCGAGCAGTGGTCGCTGAGCGTGGACCACGATTTTGGCTCCGGCTACGCGCTGCGTGCCTCCTACATCGGTTCCGAAACCCATCAGTTAACCTGGGCGCCGGATGAGAACACACTGCCCTACTCCACCACTGTTTCGGCTTTCAACGCGCCTATCAGCTCGCGCCTCTTCCCCAACTGGGGTCGCATCAATACACGCGACGTTGGCGCCAACATGAGCTACAACTCGCTTCAGTTGGAAGCCAGCCACCGCCTGCAACACGGCCTTGAATACCACTCCAGCTTCACTTGGGCCAAGGCGCTGGCAGATAACCAGGGACCATCCGGCACCAGCTTCGGTAGTGAAAGCGGCGGCTCTCGGGCTACCTCGATTCTCGACCGTCACGCGGATTTCGGTAACTCCTATGGAACCCGCCGCCTGCGCTGGAACACCACCGCTCTTTACGATCTGCCCTTCGGTCGCGGTAAGCAGTTCGGCGGCAATATTTCTCGTGCGGCCGACTTGCTTATAGGCGGCTGGCGCTTGTCTTCCATCCTGACCGCGCAAACCGGTCCCTATGAAACGCCCTACTTCCCCAGCGGGCAGGGCGATCCCTCTGGCACCGGTTCGGGACTGAACGGAGAGTATGGAAACGGTACTGGCAGCTTTGACGGCGGCCATCGCGACCAGCACCCTGATCAAGTGGTCGGAGTCAGCGTGAACCCAACTGGCAAGAATCGCCTCAACTGGACCAACTCTGCTGCCTTTGCCTGCCCCGGCGACTCCACGTGGACGGTGGGCAACTCCTGCGGGACGGGCGCTGGCTACTACCCAGGGACCGGTGCCGCGTTGAGCGTACATCCGTTGCCTATCGGCCGCTTTGGCAACAGCCAGGTTGGTTCCGTCGAGGGGCCAGGCTTGATCAATCTCTCGGGTGGCCTCAACAAGACCTTCTCTATCACCGAGCGTTTCAAGGTCAAGGCGGAAGGTACTTTCACCAACATCCTCAACCACACCAACCTGGGCGACCCCAACATGGACCTCAGCTCCCCGAACTTCGGACAGGTCACCAGCGCCATCAATTCCGACTTCGGCGGCGCGCGTACCGGCCAGATTGCAATCAGGGCTGATTTCTAAATTGACTGCTTTGTGAATTACCTCCGGCGTGGGCCTTCGTGTCCACGCCGTTTTTATAGAAGGCATCCCTGGTCTCTGACAGCTTGAAGTTGTACCAACGGTGGGTGCCCTAGGTCCCGAATTTGGGACCTGGGAAAGCACGAACTCAATGGAACTTCTTCATCCAGTCAAAGACCTCGAGATTTCGCTCTAAAGCTGTGTGCTCCCCGACTTTTTGGCGCTCTCCTGATGCTTCATTGCACCTGCAAGAAAGAGGCAAACTGCTGGACATCGCGAGTTAATCCAGGAAAAGTCCGCATAACTGAACCATCCGCACGCACGATGGCATAAAGCGGAAGCGCCACCGTGCCGAATTTATCCTGCTGCATCTGTTGCTGGCGTTGATAGAGATCGCCTACGCCATCGGTGTAGAGTCGCACACGAATGAACTTGCTCAACTCTTTTGCTACCGCTGGACGAGGAAACACATTCGCCTCCATCCAGCGACAATTGGTGCAAGTATAGCCAGTGAAATCGATGAAGACCAGTTTATCTTGCTGTTTGGCCTGTGCAATCGCGGCATCGTAATCATTCAGAATCCAGGCTGCTTCTTCATTCCCAGCTCTGCCATTCTGCGCATTGGTTGCGCCTTCACCGACAAGCGTCTGCTCTGGTGGAAGGAAGGCTTCCATCATTCCCAGGGATCGGCCCAGCAATCCCGTCGCGAGCCAGACGGTCAACGATAGAAAAACAATGGCTAAAATCAAACGCGGTACCGATACGCCTTCAACAGGAGCATCGTGCTGTAGATAAAATCTACCCAGCAGATAGAGGACGATCAATACTCCGACCGCTACCCATACGGCGAGAACAGCCTCGCGCGTAAAGAATCCCCAGCCCCAGATAAGGTCCGCATTAGAAAGAAACTTCATCGCTGCGGCAATCTCCAGCAAACCCATGACGACCTTGATCGAGTTCATCCATCCGCCGGAATGAGGCAATCGCGCTATCCACTGTGGTGCCAGAGCGAGAACGAAAAAGGGCAAGGCAAATATAATGGAGAACGAGAGCATACCGAGGATGGGCCACTTCCAGTTCCCCTGCGATGCCATCACCAATAGCGTGCCGACAAAAGGAGAGGTGCAGGTAAAAGAGGTCAGCGTGAAGGTGAGCCCCATTAAGAGCGTGCTCAGAATCTGAACCGACCCCTTTTTGCGGGCGATGCCGTCGATGCGGCTAATCAGACTCGGCGGTATTTGCAGGAAGTACGCTCCGAGCAACGTCAAAGCGAAGCCAAAGAAGATCGCCGTGATAAGTAAATTCACCCAGGGATTTGCCGCCAGATGATTGACGCCTGCCGCACCAAACAATATCGCCAACAACAATCCCAATGCCGTGAACGACAAGACAATGCCCAGAGCAAAGAATAGTGCATGATAGATGGCTGCCGCATGACTCTGCGCAGATTGTTTGGTGAAGTATGAAACCGTGATCGGAATCATGGGAAAGACACACGGCGTGAGCAGCGATAAAGCTCCCATGCCGATTGACATCCAGAGAAAGGATGGCAGGCCTTGGGCCGTCAGATCTTTCGGAAGGTTGCTTGCCGCTAAAGTTGTTCTAGTGTTTGTTGGAGTAGTAGAAACGGCAATAGGGAAAGTATTCTTTGCCTCGGTTGGCGCTGCGGCAATCGCTGCCGCAGGAACTGCCTTTGCGGGGTGCACTGCAGATGCAGCCTTGATTAGGACATTCGTGTTGAGATGGACGGTGGTAGGCGGCAGGCAGTTCTGATCGTTGCAGGTTTGAAAACGAATCGCGAGCGGAACTTCGTGCTGGCCCGGAGAGGCTGCAGGAAGAACCTTGAGCGGCAGATGGATATTGATGGAGCTCTCGTAAAAGCGCGTTTCCATTTCGAAGTTTTTGTCATAAGCAGAACTTGGTGGATTGCTTCTGATAGCACCATCAAGCTCGAAGAGTGAATTGTTTTCGAGCTTGATGGTGAGCGGAGAGGGTCCGCCGGCGCCTTGCGAAAGAGCATAAATGTGCCAGCCCTCGCGAATTTTAGCTTCCAGCGTGACACCATACTTCTCTCCCGGAGCAATGGATGTCCGCGTGCCCGAATTGGCCGTCCACTGCACAATCTGACTTGCACTCTGTGCAGAACACTGTGTGCAAGTAAACAAGAAAAAGGCTGCAAGCAAACATCGGAATTTTGCCATTCTCAATCGTCACCTTGTATGCGAGCTAGGTCTCTGACCGCTCGATTTTGAGATCTGGGAAGCATGAACTCAATGAAACTTCTTCATCCGGTCATAGACCTAGTTGATTGCTGCAGTGGGCTTGACTGCGATGGTTGTTGCTGCATTGCGCAGGGCTTCAATGCGCCAACCGAACTCCTGCTCCAACTCTTTGGTGTAGCCGACCTTGCGATAAATCTCATGACTGCTCGGATCAATAAACCAGGTCATCGGAATCGGAGTTGCGCTGTTTTCTTCTGCATAGCTGGGACCAAGCAGTACGGGGAAATTGAACTTGTGCGCATGGATATAGGTGACGATTGTCTGGACCGGCGTGTCAAGCGAATCGGTTGCAACAGAGAGAATCACCACGTTGAGATCGTGACTATATTGCTGATATAGCTTCTCGAAGCCAGGTAGTTCTTCACGGCAAGGACCACACCACGTTGCCCAGAAGTTGATAACAATGACCTTGCCCTTCAACTCTGCAGAGCTCATGGTCTTGCCATCAAGCGTCTTCAGCGTGAAGGCAGGCAGCTCTTTGGGGCTGCGATTGCGGGCGTTCAGGACACTCTCGCGACGGCGATCAGCATCTTTCTTTACAATCGCTTGCATGTAGGAATCAAGCCCTTCCGTATCCCCCGGATGCTGTCGCGCATAATTTTTGCGCAATGCATCTACTGCTGGATGCTCACCTGGTTTAACCGAAACTAGAGAAAGTGCAGTGAGATAGCTCTTCTCTGCCTTGTCGTTTTCTCCCAACGCTTCGTAGACCGCACCCAGACGCAAATGTGTCTGCATGCTCTTGGGGCTGAGCGCAATGCTGGCCTCAAGCTTTTGTTGGGCCTCCTGTAGCTTTCCTTCCTTGTAGTAGATCAAGCCCAGTACACTTTGCCAGGGACTTACAAAATAGTCCAAGGAAAAATCGAGAAAACCTGTCTTATCTGTTTGATCCAAGGTGCGGCGAACAAATGGCGCCCACTCTTGGTCGAGATGCGTTTCTACCATCTTCTGCAGTGCGCTGAGTTGATACTTGTGCTCGGCCAAGGTAGCAATGGCGTCGACATCGAAATAGCTTTCTGACTGCACCGCAAGCAATTCCTTATAGGTGCGATCAAGATCGGGGTTCGCTAGATTGCTTTCCACATACAACAGTGCGCGGCGAGCTTGATCGACGGTATCGTCATCGTGATGCTGCGGACGATCGAGAAAGGCCTCAATGGCATGTGCCTTTTCTGTAGTGTTAGGATCAGAGGCAATTGCCGGATTGTCCTGCGTGGCCTGCATATAGAGTACCTTGTCCGCTGCGGCAGTCTCCGGGTAACGCTTCAGTATTAGATCTCCAACGGTAGCAGTGGTTTCAGTGCCTGCAGGTTCAAGGCCATAGGCGAGAGAGGTAATCAGAGAAGTAGAGGGTTCCCCATGCGCGAGCAGCAATTGAATGTCGGCAACGATCTGCTTTCGCTGATCTTCTCTTTTGCTGAGACTAGGAGCACTGAAGAGCGCTTTGAGATACGTTGACCAAAGATCTGCCGAGCGATCGTTTTTGCCCACTGCGGCATGCAACAGTTCATAGCCAGCCTGTTTCTCTTCTGCCTCAATAAGCGACTCTGACTTGACCAAAATTGCTTCGACTTCGTTGGGATCGAGCTGCAGAGCGCGATCAGCTATCGCTGCAGCCTCTGTGCGCTGCGCTTTTTTATCAGCACTCGCATCGCTGTTTTTGGCCAGCTCGAACTCTGCGGCCGCACGCGCAGCAAGCGTGTGTGCAGACTTCTCGTAGGCAGCACGGTGGGCAACAAGAAATTCGGAGAGGTTGGCTCGAAAGGCTATCCACTGCTCATGATCGGTTGCGGCGTGGAGCGTACTGATCATTTGCTGGGTTGCCAGCACGAGGATGTCTACATCGTCTGGGGCTTTATGAATCGCGGCATCACAAAGTACTTTAGACTCCCATGGACTAGCAAACTTCGAACGCGCTAATAAAGTCCAAGCGCCATCGGCATCGTTCTTACGCATCGCAGCCAGCGCGCCCTGTGCTTTTTCCGGTTTACCGAGCACAGCAAACCAAGCACGCGCAGCCGGGTCCGATGGATGCTCAGCATAGAGCTTTTGCGCCAAGGTTGCGGCTGCATAGGAGTCGTGATTATAAAAGATCTCCTGCACGGTTGCACGATCTGAACCCTGTGCAGAACATGAAAGTCCGGCGATTAATGCGCCAAGGACACAGGAACAAGCTGTATGCTTCTTCACGATGAAAAGGACCTCTTTTATCTCGGAACAGTAGAGGAAAATCTCCGCTGGATAATAAGTCCAGCGGAGATTCCCGACCAATGAGAGCTGCTATTTTAGAAGCTCAGACGCAGCGCCATCTGGACATTGCGCGGACCGCCGACGCCAAAGAATCCACCCGCAGATGATGAACTGCTATATGTGCCACGGATCGTGCCGAAGTAAGAAATTGCGGTGAACTGATTATTGTAGATGTAGCCCATATACGGATAGGGAGAGGCATAGTTGGTCTGATTGAGCAGGTTGAAGAAGTCGCAACGATATTGCAAATTGGCACGACCTGCAATTTTGAATTGCCGCCGGAGCGTGTAGTCTATTTCAGAAAACCCTAGCCCCGTGATGGCGTTTCTGCTTTCATTGCCCTGCATCTTACTTCCATCCAAGGCCCATTGAACGCTAAAGGCATCAATATTCAACTTTTTTCCACCAAAGGCTGTGGACGATGCAACCCAAATCGGTTTCCCTGTAAGATCGGGACGCAGATAGGTATTGCCGGTAGACGGTAATTCGTACTCCATCGTCACGGTCAGAGGTTTCCCAGTGTGTGCAGAAAAGATGCCATCCATTCCCCACCCATTCAGAACTGTACTTAATAACTTGTTGCTGGTCGTAAGCTGAGGCAGTTCCCAATCGAAGGTGATGTTGGCGGTATGACGAACGTCAAAGTCAGAGAGGCCGCGCTCACCCGAAACGCTATAGGCTGTCGGACTTGTTGAAATGACGGTATCACCTGAGGCGGTATCTAACGACTTGGCCCATACATAATTGGCGAGAACCTGCAGTCCGTGGTTCATATTGCGAATAAACGAAACCTGCATTGAGTTATAGTCCGACTTATCAGCGCTGTAGTACTCGTTCAGATCTAGGAATCGGGAAGCATAGTATGAACCGCTAAACTGCGCCTGGCGCGTCAACTTGCGACCAGCAGAACCTACATAGGCGACAGTAAAGCTCTGCTGACGACCAACATTCTGCTGCAACGACATATTCCACTCATGCGTACGAGGCGTGGTGAATCCCAGGTAATACGCAAGAATCTCTTGATTCGTGTAAGGTGGTCCGCTGGTTGCCGAGACTGGCGGTATTGGGTCGGTAAGCCAGCTATTTCCCGTCAGCATCGTGTAACGGTCATGTGGAAAATAAGTTGTTGCCGAAAGCGCCGTATCGGCTGAGGGGACGTAGAAGAGTCCGTATCCTGCCTTGATCAGAGTCTCAAATCCAGAAGCGCCCGTAAGCTGATAGGCAACGCCAACACGCGGAGAAAACTGCTTCCAGTTGGTTGCATACATCTCTGTTCCTGCCGGTGCCAGCGTGGCATTGGCGGGATCGAGCGGGTTTTCAACAACATAAAGAGACTGCCCATTCGTCCCCTTCGGGGCAGGATCATAATCCCAGCGCAGGCCATAGTTCAGGGTCAGATTATCTGTAAGGTGCCAGGTATCCTGCGCATAGAGAGCCAGATCATGCTGGTGAATAACCAACGTATCAGCGCTCTGAATCTGCCCCACGGTTGCGGTGCCAGAAAGCAGGTCAGCAGTATCGTAATACGCCACATTTTGGCTATAGACCGTGGGTGCTGCAATCGGGTAAAGGAAGCGCCAATCCACGCCAAACTTAAAGTCGTGCACGCCCTTGACCCAGGACAGACCATCGACAATATTGATTTGACGCTGTGTATTGTCGGTGGCTGTGCCGTACTGGTAGCTTTCGGTCCAGGATGGATACGCACCAAAGATAAACATGGAGTTCTTGGCGTTAGCACCATACTCCGTAGGCAGCATCTGCGCGTACATCGCAGAGGTTGGCAGAGTTGAGCCGTGAAACTTGTCGAGCGTACTGATCAAGTTTCCATCGCTCTTGGTCCAGTTGGCACGCAGCTCATTGGCCAGATGCTTGCGGATCAGAAAGGTGGAACCCAACGTAAGTAGGTTGCTGCCGCTGTGCGTCGTGTCTAGCTCATTGATCGAAGAAATGGCGCGAGTCGACGAGTGGGAAGGCGCATAAGCATAACGGCCAAAGATGGTCAGGCGATCATTGACGGTCTCATCGATACGCAAGCTGGAACTGTTGGTCGACGAAGGATTCCCATAAGAAGCGAAGAGTGCGGGTTCTCCATATTCATCTGTACCATTGGGCAAAGGGGCCAGTTCGATGTAGGGCAGCAGTGCCGGGTAGATATTCGCCGTATTCCGCACATCGTCTGGTGGCACCTCTGCTGAGCCGCTGGTCGGTTGGTCCAGCCGCAATCCCTCATAGGCAAAGAAGAAGAAAGTCTTTTTCGATCCATTGTAGAGATGAGGAATGCGAACCGGTCCGCCAAAACTTCCGCCGAAATCGTTCATGCGCAAAGGAGGCTTCGCCAAGCCCGCATCCAAAGTCGCATCTTCATATTTCGTGTAGGAATTCACGGCATCCATGACATCATTGCGGAAGAAGTCGTAGACCGATCCATGAAAAGTATCGGTTCCGCCGCGGCTGGTGAGCTGGATCTGTCCGCCTGCAGAGCGCCCGTATTCTGGCATGTAGTTGGCGCTCTGAATCTTGATCTGATCCAAAGCATCGAGCGAAAGCAGGCTCGAAGTTGTTCCCAGAGCAGAAAGTGCGGGAGCCTGCCCGGCACCTTGCTGTCCCAATGCAGCTCCCTGCTCCTGACCAATGCCAGCATTTGCCGCAACACCATCCACCGTAAAGTAATTGGTGTTGTCGCGCTGACCATTAAAGCTGAATAGTCCGGCGCCACCTGTACGAATAGCGCCTGGAGTAATCGCAATCAATGAGCGGAGATCACGTCCATTGAGCGGCATGTCCTTAATAAAGTTTTGATCGACGCTGGTTGAGACGCTGGGACTGATATCCATTTTGTTGCCTGTTGCGCTGACCGTCACCGACTCCGAAGCGGCACCGAGATGCAGCACGAAGTTTTGCTCCAAGTGATCCTGCGTATTGACCGTCAGATTCATCAGGTCGATTTGCTGGAATCCTGCATGGCCGACATTGAGGCTGTATCTACCTGGCTGCACAAAGGAAAAAACGTAGATACCGTCTCGGTTGGAGATGGTAGTCTGCACCGTATCATGGCTGATGCTGCGCAGTTGCACAACGGCATCACGCACCAAAGCCCCGCTTGGATCGGTAATACGGCCGGAGATTTCTGCACTGTCTGTTTGCGAACACCCTGGCCGGGAACCAAAAATAAGAAAGACAACGATGACGAAGAAGAGGGAAAGTCGCTTGGGATGAAGATCGTGCATACATACTCCTTTAGTGGAGTATGCCCGCGCGCGAGGATTTGTTTGCCAAACTTTTTGTTGTTTCTGAAAAATTGATAGTCCCGCCCTTATGGATGGTTTGCATGACCAAGGTAGGCGTACATCAGTTTCTGCTCAGGAGGATTGCTGCGCGGTGAAACCGGCGCTATATAAACAGCGCGCAACTGGCTCAACATCTTGGGATTGTCGCAGGAAACAACCCATCGCGCATGCCCCCCCGCATCCGGGTGCATCATACCCAGCTTATAGGCAACTGGCTCTGACCCGCCCCCTTCGCCCCACAGTTGGAAGCTGAAGTTCTTGGCATTCTTCGGCGTGGGCAGGTCATAGGCATAGAAGACCAGCGACTGCCCTTCGACAAAAAAGACACGGCCAAACGCCTGCTGCCGCTTACCGTTGCTGGCGGTGTCATAGACATCGACGATATGCAGATTGCGCGAAGAGATCATGCTCTCAGCCGATCCACGCGCAGCGAACAGATGGTCCATCTCTTCGCGCATGCCAGCCAGATTCCTCTGTTCTTCTTGAATCTCTTTATTCCGCTCCGCTACCGTAAAATGCAGCAACTGCATCTGCGCATTGGCATCACTCAACTGCTGGCGAGCATAAGCCAATTGCGTTTGAGAGGATTGCACTTGAGCCCGCTGCTCCTTCTCTCGGTTGGCGAGCGACTCCAGATTTTGCATCGTCGCGGTCAGGGAATCTTTAAGAGCTGCATTAGAAGCCTGCAACTGGGCTCCATGGAATTTTGTGTTTTTCAGCGTTGCACGTAGCTGTTCCAGTTCTGTCTTGAGCGTTTCATCTTGACTGTTTACAGCGGGCGCAGCAATCGGATTCGCCTTCAGAGTCGCTTGCGCGGATTGCTGACTGAGCGAAAGGGCGGTGTGTGGAATGGGGTGTAAAAACCAAACAGCCGCAACCAGTCCACAGAAGGCTGCGGAAAAAGCAATCGCGTGTACCGGCCTGGTCTTTACAAAAAGCAAAAACGGCGCAAATGAATCACTCACCCATGAAAAGAAAGAACCACGAACCGGTGCGGATGGTTCCTTCTCCTGCAGAATTTCCTCCGGCGAGGCCAGTACTTCACCGGCATTCAACTGTATTCCGGCGGCTGCCGCACGCTGCAAGAAGCGCTCCCGCATTCCTTCTGGAGGGTTTGCGGGAACAGCGAGAATCTCGGCTATAGCCGGAGCAATCTGCTTGTATACGAATTCTGGTTGAAGTTGCTGAATCATATTGCGACAGCAATCGCACTGGCGCATGTGCTCGTCCAGAACCGCCTTTTCCGAATTCGTGATTTGGCCGGTTATGGCCAAAGCACACAGGTTTTCAAATTGACGGTGCATTGGATTCTCGCGGTTGAAAAGATAGTGTACGACTCGGTACCTTGGCGCCCTCACTCGAAGTCAGTTTACGCAATTCATCAAGAGCGCGATAGATCTCGTGACGAACGACATTCACAGACAATCCGGTTTGGATTGCGACTTCATTGGCGGTCAATCCCTCACAATAGGTCAGCTCTAAAATCATCCGACGCTGCGCTGTTGTGCGTTCGAGCAGTGTGTTCAGGAATTGCATCCTCTCCAACATGTCGATCACCGGTGGAGAGAAGAACTCCTCATGAACGTCTTCAAGTTCCACCCAACTGTAGAAGCGGTTGGCATCCAAATGCCGCTTGCGATGCAAAGCTCGATGATAAGCATATTGCATGAGCCACACTTTCAGTGTGCCCTTGCGAGAATCAAAATTGGCCATGGCGCGGCAAATGTCCAAAAATACCGTCTGCACGACCTCCTCAGCTTCTCCAGCGTCGCTCAGAATTCTCACTGCCACGCTAAAAACCAGGCGATGATAGCGATCAAACAAAACCGCCAGAGCATCCTGCTCTCCCGCAAGGAAGAACACGGCGAGCTGTTCATCCGTTTGCCGGTTCAAGTCCTGCCAACTGAGAGGTTTGCAGTTCACTTGCGTTAGCTCCAATCTGCTCGATGGAATCGACCTACATTGCAAAAATTCTTCACTCCGGTCAGATGCGCATACATTGACTGGGTTCCGTAGCTGTTGACTCGAAGAAGTGTGGATGTACAGAAATTCTGTACAGGCCGCCATTACACTGCGCAATGTACGAAAATCGCTGTCTGGAACAATGTGTAAGGAAAATCAGGCGTGTGTGGCGCGTTAGAAAAGACAACAACAGGAGATCGACAAGATCTTGTGGGCCATGTTGCCCGACACAAATTGGATCTTCAACACTGTCATTTGTAAGTGATACTACAACTTTTATCCATAAATTTAAAGATGGAAAAGTGACAGGAACGACCGCGATGCCGCCAATTTCTGCTGCAATGACACTACGCAAGCGGAATCATCTGCTCAAGCTTTAGCACGGACTTCCACTACCTGATTCGGGATCAAAGGGGGGGGACTTGGAGAGCGCCAAAAGTCAGGGGTCGGACAATTGATGATCTGAGCTTGTGGTACTCCTTGCCCTGACTTTCAACATACCGATCGCTTGCGAGGGACGGTCTCGAAGCGTTGACAGGGGAAGGCGTGGGCCGGGTACGAGCAGTCGAGCTTTCAAATTTCTTTCGAGAGCATTATAGTGGAGAAATAATACCTAGGTGACACACACAATGGATAGCAATGATCAGGATCAGCCTGCCAAGTTACAGTTTCCCTCATCCTCCGGAAGCCTTTTTGGGCAGTATTTCGCCAGCGGTCAACATCTCGGATTTCGTAAAAGCGACCTGATAGATGCCCGGGCCCGGCGTTTATTTGAATCTACAGCGCTTTTCTGCTCGCTCGACGCCTATCCATTTCAGGTGCCCCTGCAAGGAAAATCCGGTCCTCAGGTGCAGGCTGACGGGCACTCGATGCTGATGCTTTCGTCGTACGACTACCTCGGGCTCATCGGCGATCCGCGTGTCGATGCGGCTGCGATTGAGGCAGTGAAGAAATACGGCACCGGCACCGGTGGCGTTCGCCTGCTTACGGGAACGATCGATCTCCATCGTGAAATGGAGAAGGAACTGGCGGCGTTCCGTGGAACTGAGGAAGTCATCTCCTTCAGTTCAGGTTACCTGGCGAATCTTGCAGTCATCTCGGCGCTGCTGGGACCCGCAGACCGTGTCATCGCGGACGCGTTTTCGCATCGCAGTCTGATCGACGCCTGTCGGCTCGCGGGTGTGCAGGTGCAGCGCTACCGGCACAACGACATGGAATCGCTACGCAAGGAACTCGAAGCACCGAATGATGCGAATCGTACGCTCATCGTCTCCGATGGGGTGTTCTCGATGGACGGCGACATATGTAAGCTGCCGGAGATCATCGCCATCAAAAAGGAATACGGAGCGTTTCTGCTGATAGACGACTCGCATGCATTCGGTGTGCTGGGCAAGAACGGTCGCGGCACCAATGAACACTTTGGCATCCGCGCGGATGAGGTCGATATTTGGACCAGTTCGCTGGCCAAGGCCATTCCTTCAAATGGAGGTTTCGTTGCGGTTTCGCGCGATCTGGCTATCCTTCTGCAACATGCTGCGGCGCCGTTTATCTTCTCTGCTGCGCTTTGCCCAGCCGCTGTTGCTGCCGTGCGAGAGTCGGTCTTGATCCTCAGTAAGGAACCGGAGCGTGTTGCGCGCACATGCAGGAATGCTGAGTTGTTGCGCAATGGACTCAAGAGCTTGGGCTACGACGTGGGTCTGTCAGAGACGGCGATTGTACCGGTCATCCTCGGCGACGAACGCCCCACCGCGATGCTGGCACGCCGCTTGCGCGACTTCTGCATCCTCACAACGCCCGTCGTGTTTCCCGCCGTGCCGCTTGGAAGCGCGCGTTTGCGCCTCTGCGCCACGGCCGCACAAACACCCGCGCAGATCGAGTTTGCGCTGGATGCATTTGCCCATATTCGCAATGCCGCGGCTTAGCGCTGTGGACGGGGGGTGCCTGTCCGCAACCTGTAGTATCGACGCAATCCGAATTCGATGAAGCTGTACGGCAGCAATCGCCGCAGCCAGACGGCCACGCGCTGCACGGGTGGTCCCACGGTGTAGCGAAGTCGCGGTCGGCGCGTGCTTACAATGTGGTGGATGAGGCGGCCGATGGCCTCCGGGGCAGGGCCGCTTTGCTCATCGGCAATCATTCGCCCTACTGCCCGCTCAAAATCGAGTTGGTATGTATGATCTGATGCACAAGCACTCGTAAATTCGCGGCTCTGGGTGAAGCCCGTCTTGTGATCGCCAGGCTCGACCAGCACGACACGAATGTCAAATGGCGCAGCCTCGTAGCGCAGGGATTCCGTCAGCCCTTCCAGCGCAAACTTTGAAGCGCTGTATATCGCCTGATATGGAATCGCAATCACCCCTCCGATAGAGCTGATGTTCACGATGTATCCGCTTTGCTGTGGACGCATAATCCGCATCGCAGCACGACAGACACGCAATGCGCCGAGAAAATTCACGTCCATCTGCCATTGCGCTTCTTCGATTGCCGTGGTCTCCACCGGACCGGCCAGCCCGGCTCCGGCATTATTGATCACAATGTCGATTCGTCCCTCGCGACACAATACTTCCGCCAGCGCCTGCTCCACGGAGTCGCTGTTAGTCACGTCCATGCAGAGCATGGTTACAGCGGCCTTGGGAGTTTGCCCAGGCGTTGACGTGGTTTTTCGCGAGGTGCCATAGACCCGGAATCCCTTTTGCGCCAGAAAATAGGCGACACTCTTCCCGATACCCGATGAAGCTCCGGTCACCAGTACGACATGTTCTTTCGTCTCGCTCATACCAAATCACAGTAGCACCCGATGCAGCCTGTGTGCTCGCAAGGGCATCCTGCAGGGCGTCGCCTCAAAGAACACCGCCGGTAGCGGAGATCATGAGCAGCCCGGTTATCTTTCTCACACCACAGGACACAGTCGGAGGGCACAGTAGGCGAATACATGCGGACGCCACCTGGAGTTCTATATCACTGGGATGGCGGGGTTTTCCAGTCCTCAGGACCGATAGGCTCTGAATGCCAACACGGCATTCAGACCGCCGAAAGCGAAGGAATTGCTGAGCGCGAATTCGACAACCTGTTTACGTGCGACATTGGGAATCACATACAAAGCGCAGGCCGGGTCAGGCTTGGAGTAGTTCGCCGTGGGCGGCAGCACGCCGTCGCGCAGGGCAAGCACGGTCGCCACCGCTTCAATGGCCCCAGAGGCACCCAAAGTGTGTCCGTGCATTGACTTTGTGGAACTGACCGGCAGGGTACCCGCCCGCTCGCCAAAGACGGCATGGATGGCGCGCGCTTCCACCTGATCATTCGCACTTGTAGCTGTGCCATGCGCGTTGATGTAGCCAATATCTTTCGGGTCGAGGCGTGCATCGCGCAAGGCGGACCGCATCGCCTTCTCAGGACCAGTCTGCTTCGGCTGGATGATGTGAAACGCATCGGAAGACATGCCAAAGCCAACGATCTCTGCGATTGGCTGGACACCGCGAGCCAACGCCGTCTCCAGCGGTTCCAGCACCAACATCGCACCGCCTTCACCCAGGATCATTCCAGATCGATCCGCCGAGAATGGCCGGCAGGTGTCAGAACTCACCACCCGCATAGCCTCCCACGCCTTCAGGCCCCCGTAGAACATTGGCGCCTCGCTGCCGCCGGTGATAGCCATAGAGGCTGCACCGGAGCGTACCATCCAGAATGCCTGTCCGATCGCATGTGACGCCGAAGAGCACGCAGTCGAGATGGTAAAGGTTGGGCCTTGAATCCCAAACTCAATAGAAATATGACTGGCGCCAGCATTCTCCATGCTGAGTGGAATAGTCAACGGATGAACGCGGTTTCGGTTATAGGTAAACAGCTCTCGGTAGCCTGCCTCATCGGAGCCACGACCGCCGATACAGGATCCCGTGACGATTGCCGTCGAGTCCTGCAACTCAGGCGTCCATTTTACCGCTGCCATCTTTACCGCCTCGCGTGCTGCAACCACGGCAAACTGGGCAAACCGATTCATGAAACTGAGATGTTTTGGCTGAAAGTACTGTTCGGGATCGTATCCGCGAACTTCCGCCCCATTCTTGAAGCGAATGGTGCTGACGTCCGCCTGCTGAATGGGACCTATGCCAGATTCGCCCAAACAAAGCCTGCGCCAGAATTCAGCGTGGTTTAATCCTAGCGCGGAAATGGCTCCGACTCCCGTGATCACGACGCGACGCATCTCAGCTTTCGTGGGAGGCCTTTTCCTTTGCGTCTACGAGCAGAGTGACACCCTCGACAATTTCCCTAACCCGTGGGATCTGTTTTGTCTGTTCGTCGTTGATCTGGATATCGAACTCACCCTCTAGGTCAAAGAGAATATTGATACTGTCCATCGAATCGATACCCAAGTCCTCAAACGAACTGTCAATCGAGACTTTTTCCAACGGAATGCGTTGGCTCTTGGCTATAACCTTGATGACCCGCTGTTCAATCGTCTCAGGCATATTCTTTCTCTGGGTACACTCGTTCATTGCCGCAAGCAGCGCGGCGGCACCAATTCATCCGCCAATATTGCAGGGACACGTATGTTCTTATGATGCTTGAAAAGCCCCTGATTTGCAAGAACTATCCCGCGAGTGGCAGGCGAAGATTTCTCGTCACCTCGGCACTCGCAGGAAACAAATCGGCCCAAATTTGCCCACTTTACATGGATGAATATCATGTTTGCTCAGGCAATCCTGCAAAAGGAATCGAAGCGTTGTGGTTTTGTAACAGGGCACGACTTCAGTCGGGCCGTAAAATGCCTCAAAATAAAGGTGGGCTTCACTTTTCACAACCGCCTTTATATCTACACCGTGCCCTATGCCGGAACAAGATTGATATTCATCTTTGAATGTATAGTTTCCCGACTTTGTTCGCCACTTTTGTCTCCAGTATGGAAATACTGGGAAGTTGGCGACTTGAACGATTTTAGCAGTGGATTATAGTAACGGAATGCATATCTTATTTAGAATCAATATATGGCGGAGAGACAGGGATTCGAACCCTGGGTACTCGTTAAAGTACACACGCTTTCCAAGCGTGCGCCTTAAACCACTCGGCCATCTCTCCGGCTGTGGCTCGTACTTTCTGAATTTAACATATCTGACACTATGCCTGCAGAGACGAACAGTTGGGAATACTTGCGGTTGATGTGCGCGGTTCATGCGGAAGAAATGAAATCGTTTGCAGCAGCGCATCGTCTGATTTATAGTTCCCCTTCGTTCGTTGTACAGTGTTTTGGGGTGCATCTGTAGTGAGACATCACTCAAAAGAGGAGATCCATGGCTGATATTTCTCGTCGCGACCTGCTTGGTTCTGGATTGGCGTTTTCCGCATCATCGTTTTTAGCATCCCGGGTGGCCTGGGGACGCGCTTCCGCACTGCTGGCCGGGTACCCTGGCCCTGCTTCGGCCGAGGCACTGGTGACCGTGGCCCCACGCGAGCAGCTATTGTTCGATTTTGGCTGGAAGTTTCAGCTCGGTCACGGTACTGACCCGGCTCGCGATCTCGGGTTTGGAACGGGGCAGGGCGATTTCGCCAAGACCGGCGATTTTGACTTTTCCAAGGCTAAATTTGACGACTCGAAGTGGCGCGCGCTCAATCTGCCGCACGACTGGGCGGTGGAACTGCCTTTTGTGCGCGACAATGAGCAGCAGTCTCATGGCTTCAAGCCTCTCGGGCGGCGTTATCCCGAGACCAGCGTGGGCTGGTATCGGCGCGAGTTCGAGATTCCAGCCAGCGATTTGGGTCGGCGCATTGCCGTCGAGTTCGACGGGGTATTCCGCAGCGTGCTGGTGTTTGTGAACGGCTGCTTCC
>Ga0255355_1000661_pt1 | contig 19207 bp, 19 predicted proteins | sample HBST75metaG_FD_189943 | JGI IMG/M metagenome (GOLD analysis project Ga0255355, IMG submission 189943) | Peat soil microbial communities from Stordalen Mire, Sweden - H.B.S.T75 | ecosystem: Environmental > Terrestrial > Soil > Wetlands > Peat | place: Sweden: Norrbotten County, Stordalen Mire...
GGCTCCCCTTGCCCTGGTCAAAGGCCTCAAGCAGCTTGCGCCGCAAATCATCCGAATAAGGTCGCGCCATAGCATGTGCGCGGAGTATCGCCACTTACACCATACACCATTAAGAGAAATGCTCTAAAGAGAGGCTCTGACCGCGGCTTCGCCGGGCCAGGCCAGCCCGGCAACTCCTTGTGCCGCCCTTCCCGCAGTCATCAAAATCTAAAGCTGCATTAATAAATCTCTCCCCGATGCCGATATACACAACAAGAACTTTTGTAAGTTTGGGGGATTTCCATGAATAAAAATCAATTTCCGTTTCATTTCAACCGGTTGCGGTATTCGGGAACGCGGCTGATGCAGGCAATCGTACTGGCATTGATGGTGGCGCTGACCATCCCAGCCATGGCGGCCGATTCGCGCGCGGTCAAATCGCGGGTCGCGCCCATCTATCCCGAGATTGCCCGGCGCATGAAAATTTCCGGCGTAGTCAAGGTCGAAGCCACCGTAGACGCGGAGGGCAAAGTGACCGAGGTGAAAATGATCAGCGGAAACAGCCTGCTTGCGTTTGCAGCCGAAGATGCCGTGCGCAAATGGAAATTCGAGCCAGGCCCTGGTGTCGCCAAAGTGGAAGTCTCACTCACCTTTTCGCTTTCCGCTTGAAGCGGGACCAATGCTGGGTGCCCAACCCTCGGCGCTGTCATCCCTACCGACCGGAGCATCCCACCCCGGCGAGTGATCTTTGCTCGTTGGAGTGGGATTCCCAGTACCTGCTTGCAATTTTCACATTGCACCATGTGTAAAACTGCTTCACTGTCCTTGCAGGACCGCAATGTAGAACTAAAGGGATCTCTGCACAAGTCGATGTTTTGAAAAGGGTGCGGGCTTGAGAGCATTTTCGGAATACAGGTAGACTTTTCAATTGTGCTGGAAGGTGGCTTTTTCTTGAGGAAAAATCCACTTAGCAGCATGGCTTCGGTCTACACCAATTCCGAAAATGCTTGAGCCTTCGAGCAAAAGTTTTCTCACCGCAAGACCTGTTCCGGGGCTGCGCAGGTTCATCACGGTCTTCGTGTAAGTTTGTCCGCAACGCTTGCAAGGAAAGCTGCATGTGTGATGTCAAGCCTTCTCCATATCTCCGACACTCCTGACGCCATGTCGCTGTCGACCGCGATCATCGATCCCGATGACCGGAACCGCCAGGAAGTCGCCGATGTCCTGACTGGATTTCAAGGCATAACGGTCCGGGAGTTTCCATCCTTCCCTGCCAACATCGAAGAGCTGCCCCGTATGCTGGAAAGGCATTACGACGCCGTTCTCGTCGGCCTGGACAGCGACCCGGAGTGCGCCTTCGACGTGGTGGAAAGCCTGGCCGCGTCCAACTCCACGGCCGTGATGGTCTATTCGGCGCAGACCAATTTCGAGCTGGCGATCCGCTTCATGCGCGCGGGCGCCCGCGAATTCCTCACCTTGCCCCTTCTCCGCGCGGATATTATTGGCGCGCTGGCCCGAGTTTCAATCCGCCATTCCGCAGCGCCTCACACCAAAAAGGCATCCAGAAAGCTCTTTGTGTTTCTCGGCGCCAAAGGCGGCTGCGGCGTCACCACCATCGCCTCCAACTTCGCCTTGGCGCTGGCCCAGGAGTCCGGCCAGCGGACCCTGTTGATCGACTTCGGGCTTCCCCTCGGAGATGTGGCCATCAACCTTGGGATGAGCGCTCAGTACTCCACGGCCAATGCGCTTGAGGATCCCAGCCGGTTGGACGCCAATTTCCTTCGCTCGCTGCTCGTCCGGCATCCCTCGGGGTTATTCGTGCTTCCTGCGCCAGGTGAATTCTCCCCCGTCCACGCCACCAATGAGGCCATAGACAAGCTGCTGGCCGTCGCACGACAGAGCTTCGATTCTGTGGTCGTCGATGCCGGTTCAAGAGTTGACTTGAGGGAGACGGCTCTCTTTGACGAATCCGCCCTTTTCTACCTGATTACCCAGGTCGGCGTAACCGAACTGCGCAACTCCAATCGCCTGATTAGCCAATTCCTCTCGACGCGCGGCCGCAAGCTCGAGATCGTGCTCAACCGGTATACGCCTCATGCCCTGCTGTTCGATGACAAGCAGATTGCCAAGGCCCTCACCCGGCCCGCGACCTGGAAGATTCCCGACGATTATGCCACGGCCCGGCGCACTCAGGACGCAGCTCATCCGATCGCGCTTCAGGACTCGCCCATTTCAAAGGTGATTCACCAGATGGCTCGATCCGCCTGCGGCTTGCCTGCCAACTCAAAAAAGAAACGCGGCTTCTTCCTGTTTGGGAGGCGAAAAGAGACGAAGCCACTTTCGCAGCCAGCGCATCCAGCGGGCCTATGGCCTTTGCCCGATCCGCCGCGCGAAGAGGACGAATGGTCGTTTCCCGAGCCCTCGCATAAAGCTTCCAAGGCGGCAACAAGATAGGCCGCACGGGGCAGTTCCACTTCCCCGGAACCGGGTATTGTGAGTACCTAACCATCCTTGCGACTTTTTTTGTCGCAAGGGTGGAAAACCGATGTATTCATCTTGGGCAGGATCAATAAGATGGGCATATTTATCGTTTTTTGTCGTGTTTTTTCCCCACTGATTGCCGAGTACCCTATGCGCCGGGTACCCTCTGCAGAACCGCAGGTGCTTGCAGATCATTTCCTACCTTCGCTGCACAATGATCCTGGATGTCTTTCTTCCAATCATCGTCCCGGTACGTCCTCTTCGTGCCATCTTTCAACCGGAAGAAGCCGAATTTGCGCATAACCTCTTTTCTTGGACGATTTTGCAGGGAACTTGATTGTTTTCACGATTTTACAGCGCAACCATGCCTGTAAGCCAAAGAAAACAAGGAATTTGCCTACAAAATATGGGTGGGGGGTATCCCAGCTCTGGTACATCTTCTAGCTGGCAGAGAGCTGGCAGTCCTTTGCACCGCGGGCGCATGCCGGCCGCTTGGCAGACGGTGATTTATGCTGAAGCAAGCATGAAAGATTCCGCTGTTCTGCTCATTGATTGCCCGGACCGGAGAGGCCTGATCTCCCGCGTCTCCACCATGCTCTACAAGCACGGCGCCAACATCCTCCACGCCGACCAGCATCAGGACCACGAACTGGGGCTTTTCTTCATGCGCATGGAGTGGGCGCTGAACGGCGCGAGCGACGACTCGACCACGCTGAACGCCAACCCGGAAGCCTTCGATCTGGAAGCCTTCAAAGCGGAATTCGCGCCCATGGCCGCCGAGTTGGGAATGCACTGGCAGTTGACCTCCAGCAAACGGAGGCCGCGCGTGGCCCTGTTCTGCTCGCAATACCTGCACTGCATGGCCGACCTGCTCTATCGCTGGCGGACCGAGGAGCTCTGCTGCGAGATTCCGGTCATCCTTTCCAACCACCGCGAGGTCGAGAATCTGGCGGCTTTCTACGGCATCCCCTTCGAGTACATCCCGGTAACGGCGGCGACGCGTGCCGAGGCTGAGGCGCGGCAGCTTGAGCTGCTCCAGCGGCACGGAATCGAACTGGTGGTGCTGGCGCGCTACATGCAGGTGCTTTCCCCGGCCTTTGTCGCGCGTTACCCGGCCGCAATCATCAACGTGCATCACTCGTTTCTGCCCGCATTTACTGGTGCACGGCCCTACCAGGCAGCCCACGCGCGCGGCGTCAAGCTGATCGGAGCCACCAGCCACTATGTCACCGCCACGCTCGACGAAGGCCCCATCATTGAGCAGGACGTGACGCGCATCTCGCACCGCGATCAAGTGGAAGATCTGGTCGAACGCGGCCGCGACCTGGAACGCATTGTGCTTTCGCGCGCCGTCCGCTGGCACCTGGACCGGCGTATCCTCTGCTACGACAACAAGACGGTGGTGTTCGACTGAGAGCAAAGATCAGAGAACTTTGCAGCCGGGCGGGTTGGCATTGTGGTATACGATTGTCCCGGCACGGCCGATAATAGTGAGTGTGGCCCAAATTACACCTGACGTTCTCGTGGTTCGCTGACCTTCTGTGGGAAATTAATCCGCAGCTCCGCCTTGATTTGCGATTTTCCCCGGAAGTGGAAGAGGCGTTTGAGCAGGAGCACCGCCAGGACCGCATCGACCATTTCCGTTTTTCGATCCTGTACGCCATTCCCCTTTATGACGCCTTCTTGTTGACGGACTACCTCTGTCTTCGGCAGAGTTTTGGCTTCTGTCTGGCAGTTCGCCTCTGCATGGTCACCCCACTCGCTCTGGTCTGTCTCGCGGTGGTCGATCGCGTCGGCCGCCGGTCTCGCGAGGTCCTGTTCGCGGCCACTCCGCTGCCCAGCATCGCCAGCATTCTCGTTCTCTACAACGCACGCGTGGATGTGATTGCTCTCGGACAAATCGCGCTGATTCTCATCATGCTGTACTCCATCTACGCCATGTGGATGGATTTCAGGTACGCCTGCTATGCAGTCCTCACCACGGCGTTGGGCGATTCCGTCTTTCTGATGAGCAGCAGGGCGCTGGATTTTGCTCAAACCGCGACCTTCATCAGCTTGCTCTGGACCGCTGCTATTCTTTCGCTACAGGCCTGCTATTCAATGGAGCGCCAGATGCGGATCAGCTATCAGCTCCGCCTGCAGTTGCGCACCCAAAACACGGAACTGACCCGCATCTCGACCATCGACTCACTCACCGGAATTCCCAACCGGAGGTATCTCGACAGCGAGCTTCGCGCACAGTGGAAAAATCGCCGGCATGATGGACAACCGATCTCGGCCCTGATGCTTGATCTGGACCACTTCAAGGATCTTAACGACCGGCACGGACATGCCTATGGAGACGAAGTGCTCCGCCTCGTGGCGAAGACCCTTCGCCAAACGCTTCGCGACAAGCAGGACATTGTGGCGCGTTACGGCGGAGAAGAGTTCGCCGTCATTCTGCCCCACCGGCCCCTGACCAACGCCATCGTCATCGCACAGCGGCTTTGCGCTGCGGTCCGCGCCGTCAAGCCCCCGCCTGACAACGACGGAACCCCGGTTCGCGTCACGATCAGCATTGGCGCGGCGTCCGCACGCCCCAGCAGTCCAGCCCGCCTGCTTCGCGCAGCCGATGCGGCGCTCTACAAGGCCAAAGCACACGGCCGGGATTGCGTCTGGCCCGTGGCAGAGAAATGCGCTGCAAGGGATTAGGGCACAACTTCAGTCGTACCGAAAGGCAGGGCTTTAATCTCCGAGGGGACTTCCAGGCAAAAGGGCATGAATGTAACCAGCCAGGGGAGAACAGAACAAAGCCAGTCATCGCAGTGTCGCCCTAACCTCTATTCCCTATTCCCTGCCTCTTTTATGCCGTAGAATCGCTCTAAGATGAAGTGTCCTTATTGTGGCTTCGGGCAGGATCGGGTGGTGGACTCGCGCGAAAGCAAAGAGGCCGACTCGATCCGGCGACGGAGGGAGTGCGAACGGTGCAATCGCCGCTTCACGACCTATGAGCGGATCGACGAAATTCCCTACATGGTGGTCAAGAAGGATGGGCGGCGAGAACGCTTTGACCGCCAGAAGGTTCTGAGCGGCCTGTTGCGCGCCTGCGAGAAACGGCCCGTGCCCGCAAACAAGCTGGAAGCCATCGTGGACGCCGCCGAGGCTTTTCTGGTGGACGCTCCGGAGCGCGAACGGTCGACGGCCGAAATCGGCGAGCTGATCATGAATGAGCTGAAGGGGCTGGACACGGTCGCCTATATCCGCTTCGCCTCGGTCTACCGGGATTTCAAGGACGTGCGCGAGTTCAAGGAAGAACTGGAAGGGCTGCTCAACAGCCACGGAGCACGCAAGTTCAAGAAATAGCTTGATGCGGTTGGCAACAGTGTCGGCATCAGCATTGCTTTACAGGATGACCTTTTTGCAAAATGCGTCAGGGCACGACTTCAGTCGTGCCAAAAGAGCAACAAAATTATGTTGGGCTTCAGCCCCTGCTATTTTTTCAGCTATTTTCGATTCTGCAGCGGCGAGGGTGGGGCACCAGGGATCTTACGCCATTCCTGAAACCAAGAACCTTACGCGATCCAAAAAAATGATCGAAAGCCCGCTCGGCAAGACGCTTCCGGCGCGTTTTCTGAAGAACCTGCGCGCATTCTCTTGTACACTGGAATGTTCAAGACTATGAAAACAAAATATCCAATTGGCATCCTGGGCGCGACCGGCATGGTCGGCCAACGGTACATCCAACTGCTCGAAAACCATCCGTGGTTCGAGGTTGCCTGGCTGGCGGCCAGCGACCGGTCGAGCGGCAAGCTCTACGGCGAGGCCGCCAAGTGGCGGCTGGACACGCCCTTGCCGGAACGCATCGCCAAGATGACCGTGGCACCGGCCGAGCCCAGCGCCACGGCCAACGAGGGGCAGCCCGCGCCGAAGATCATCTTTGCCTCGGTCGACGCCGCCATCGCCCGCGAACTGGAACCGAAGTTTGCCGCGGCAGGCTGCGCGGTGCTGTCGAATTCCAGCGCCTTCCGCATGGCTCCCAACGTGCCGCTGGTGATTCCCGAGGTCAACGCCGAGCACCTGAACCTGATCGAGGAGCAGCCCACGCGCAAGCAGTCGGGCGGCTACATGGTCACCAATCCGAATTGCTCGACGATCGGCCTCGTCTTGGCCCTGAAGCCACTTCAGGAGCGCTTCGGCATTGAGAAAATCTTCGTCACCACGATGCAGGCCATCAGCGGCGCGGGCTACCCCGGCGTGCCTTCGATGGACATCGTGGACAACGTGGTGCCCTTCATTGGCAACGAAGAAGACAAGATGGAAGAGGAGACGCTGAAGCTGCTGGGCAAGCTCGAAGGCCACGCGGTCAAGCCCCTCGAAGCGGGCATCAGCGCCAGTTGCAACCGCGTCGCGGTTGTGGACGGCCACACCGAATGCGTCTCGATCAAGCTGGCCAAACCGGCCACGCGCGAAGAGATTCTGGCGGCTTGGGCGGAGTTCAATCCTCTGGCAGGTCAGAATCTGCCCTTCGCGCCCGAACAGCCGATCCAGTATCTGCCGCAGAACGACCGACCGCAGCCAAGACTCGACCGCAATCGCGGCAAGGGCATGGCGGTCAGCGTGGGCCGTTTGCGTCCCTGCGGCTTGCTCGACTGGAAATTTGTCGCGCTTTCGCACAACACCATTCGCGGCGCAGCCGGAGCCACCATTCTCAACGCCGAACTGCTGGCAAGCCTGGGCAAGCTGTAAAAGCAGCGCCCAGCTAGAAGCTCGGTCTCTGACCGGATGAAGAAGTTTCATTGAGTTCGTGCTTTCCCAGGTCCCAAAAGCGGGACCTGGGGCACCCCGATTTGGTACAACATCAAGCGGTCAGAGATCTGGCAGCCTTTTTAGGAAAAATCCCATGAGCTTGGTAGTCATGAAGTTTGGCGGCACGTCGGTTGAAGACCCGGCGGCCATTGGCCGTACCGCAGCCATCGTAGCCGGACGCATCGCCCTGGGAAGACAGCCCGTGGTCGTTGTCAGCGCCATGGCCAAGGTCACCGACCAGTTACTGAGGGCCGCCGCGGCAGCCTCGCAAGGCGACCGCACGGGTGCCCTGGCTATCAGCTCGCGGCTGCGCGCACGCCACCGCGACACGGCCAGCGTCCTTGTCAAAAATGCCGCCGAACTGGCGTCCCTGATCGATTTCATCGACGAGAAGTTCGACTCGCTCGATGAGGTTCTGCGCGGCCTGGCGGCTATTCTCGAGCTAACCCCGCGCATCTCCGACCTGATTGTCAGCTATGGCGAACGCACTTCCAGCCGCATTGTCGCCTCGGCCTTTTGCGAACTCGGCATCAACGCCGCGCACGTGGACTCGCGCGATGTGATTATCACCGACTCGCAGTTTCAGAAGGCCGTGCCGCAACCCGCGCTCATTGAAAAGCGAGCCACGGAAAAGCTTCTTCCACTGATCAATCAAGGCCAGGTACCGGTGATGGGCGGCTTCATCGCCTCCAACGAAGCCGGCATCACGACCACCCTGGGCCGCGGCGGCTCGGACTTCAGCGGCGCACTGCTGGGCGGCGCGCTCACGGCCGAGTCGATTGAGATCTGGACGGACGTGGACGGCATCATGACGACCGACCCGCGCATCTGTCCCGACGCCCTGCGCGTGAAGACCATCAGCTTTGAAGAGGCCGCAGAGCTGGCTTATTTCGGCGCCAAGGTGCTGCACCCGGCCACCATTCTGCCTGCCGTCAAAAAGAACATCCCGGTGCTGGTACTCAACAGCCGCAACCCCACCTGCGAAGGCACGCGCATCACCTCGCTGGCACCTCCCTGCAAGAGCCCATTCAAATCCATCGCCGTCAAAAAGAGGCTTAGCATTATCGACGTGGTGGCCAGCCGCATGTTGATGACGCACGGCTACCTGAGCGAAGTCTTCGCCATCTTCGACAAGTACCAGTGCCCGGTCGACATGGTTTCAACCAGCGAGGTAAGCATCTCGCTGACCGTGGACTCGAACGAAAAGCTTTCCGCCATCTCCGCCGAGCTGGGCCAACTGGCCGACGTGAAATACGAGGGCCGGAAGGCGCTGATCTGCATGGTTGGCGACGACATTCGCGGCAAGAACGGCATGGCAGCCCAGGTCTTCAACGCCATCCGTCACATCAACGTGAGGATGATTTCGCAAGGCGCCAGCGAAATCAACATGAGCTTCATGATCGACGAGGACGACGCCGAAGAGGCTGTGCGCAGCCTGCACGCCGCCTTCTTCCAGAACCCCGACCCGGCGATCTTCGACGTCGAGGCGCGCAAGAAATAGGACTCCGGGTACCCAAGTCCCGCTGAAGACCTGGGCACCCGAGCATTCATTGCGCCTGGACGAAACGATCTCCCTTGTGCTGCGCGCCGAAATCCCTGGACAGCTTGCAGGCGCTCAGTTTGCCGCTCTCATGGAAGGAAACGCCGGGATCGACGCCGGTGTTTGTGGCAATGAAACCGCCCTTGGCGCAGGGAACGCCCTGCACGATCTGTTCGTGAGCGAGGAAACAGAGCTTCAGCTTGCCGCTGGGATAAAAAGCCACGACGGAGCCCTCGCCCGGCCCCAACCAACTGCCGCCCTGGCAGGTCAAGCCCAGAACCGGCGCGTCGTGGCTCATCTGAACCAGATCGGGTGTGCCATCGGGATTCAGAGCAATGTACGATCCGGCGGGAATGCGCGCTTCGCCAAACGGGATCTCTCGCGTGACGGTGCAGCGGTTCAAGCGGCCGTCCGCATAGAACCAGGCGTAGCCCTTGGCGCAAGGATAGCCCTGTATTTCCGCGGGTGATTTGAGTGTGTTTCGATGGACTTCCGGCCGTGGGACAGTCTGCGAGACAGCGCATCCGACCCAAAACAGACCAGCACAAGACAGGCTGCACAATCCAAGGGTAAACAGCAGGTTCTTTCTCATAGGCTCCCTTCCAAAATGACAACGCCGGAGTGGACTTCATGCGAACCCCGGCGGCTTACTCCACGACCGGCGCGGCTGAGGACTTTCTGCGGCCATAAACCACGAGCAGCAACGCCAACAGCAACAAGATAGCCCCAATCACCAGCAGGCTACCTTCCGGGCCGTCCGCGCCGCCGCTCCAGAGTGCATTGCCCACGGGGCTGGTGGTCAAGTAATGGCCCTGAGGCTGCAAACCGCTGTCGGCGGTGCCGTAGAAGAAAGTCTCCGCCCAATCCCAGGCGGCGTGGCAGCCGATGGCCCACCAAGCTGAGCCTGTGACCCACACGCTGACGCAGAAAACGAAACCGATGAAGGCCGCGGCAAAGATGCCAATCCAGTTCTCGCCGCCGTTTCCGGTGTGGATGGAACCGAAAAGCGTCGAAGTGACCCAGGCCGCCTGCCAGAACCCACTCCGTGGCGTTTTGCGAATGTGGAGTATCAGACAGGGCAGAAGACCCAACAGCGCGATGGCATAGACGCCCACGCCCCCGATGCCTTTGACTTTCAGAGCCAACGACAGGCAGACTGAGCCGATGATGCCCAGCGCCCACCAGAAGTTGATGCCGCGGGTGAGGGTGGACTGCAGATAACAGCGAAAGAGTCCCTCCTCCACGCAGCCCACCAGCAGAAAAACGCCTGCCCACAGCGCGCCAAACTTGAAGATTTGCGCTCCGGAAAGCGCAGCAGAACCGAAGTGCAGCCAGCCGCCCCAAGTCATGGCACCGACCAGCGCCGAAAGCGCCGCAAACCCCGCCGCCAGTCCGCTAAAAAAGTGAGGAACGCGCCGCGGGCCGGTCAGATTGAAGGCCAGCAGACTGCCTCTGCGCTCGATGAACGCAATAAATGCTGCGGCCCCCACCAGAGCCACAAAGCCAATCAACTCCGAGAAAAACGCCGAAGAGGCGGAAAAATCGCTGTGCTTGCCAGAATCGACAAGGTGGAGCGGAGAAAGCACCATTCCAACAGCGCTGGCAAAAAGAACAAACAGAGTGGCAAAGATCAAGACTGACCAGCCTGCTCGCAGGCCCTGGCTACCGATGAAAGTCCAGTTCAACCAGCGAAAGAACCGCGGTTCCGGGGCAAATGCAGAGGACTCGGGCGTAAAGGGTACATTCTCTTCTTTTGCGGCGGGCAGCCCTTCTTGTAGCGGGGGCTGAATCTCTGGCTCCATCGAGTCTCCTAAAACGAAAGAATCCTTTTCGCTGAATTCTACAGGGGTTAAGCTGCTCAATGAAACAACTGTCAGTGCAATTCCGCAGTTAGAAGGATTCCGGCCACTGGCGGGCGCTATGCCAGATTCCAAGGACTTCTACTGCTTGCGCGGTGAGTTGGTACACCACGATGTAAGGCGACCGGGGAATCACGACTTCGCGCGTTCCCTCCACGCGGCCAATTCGTCCAGATTGTGGCATCTGTCCGACTCGCCTCACCGTCTCCAGAATTCTACGGCGTGTGGTGATGGCTCCTTCGGAGCTTTCACTCTGAATGTAGTCAACGACTTCTTGAAGGTGCTTGACCGAGGCGACGGACCAGATCACGTTCATCTGCCTGCGCTCTCCCATTCGCCCACCATGCGTTCCACCTCTTCGTGGCTACAGGCGCGCCCGTTGCGGAGATCATCGCGGCCTTCCTCCACCATGGCGGAAAAACGCTGCTGCTCATCCAGGTAGTTCCCCACAGCTTCATTGAGCAGGTAGCTGCGATCGCGATCCATGGACTTGGCGATCCGGTCCAGTTGGGCGACTTTTTCCGGAGCGATACGAAAGCTGATGGTGCGCGGAGAAGTCATAATACAAAATAATACCGCATAATATAGAAATCTGCCAGCAGAGTTAATTTCCTATTCGTCTTTGCCTGGAGATGCAAAATCCATCCTCCGCCTTGACAGAAACGGCCGCTCGCCTGATTCTTAACTGTTCCGGTAGTTCGAATTTGAGCAATCAGGAAGGACTTAAGATCTTGCGGGTTCGCGTTTTCTATCACGACAAATGCTTTGACGGAGCTTGCTCAGCCTCGCTGTTCACGCGCTTCCATCAGAAGTGCGTCGCCCAGGGGGCCAATTACGAGTATCACGGCCTGGTGCATCGGGCCAGTTCGCTCTTTGACGAGAGCGAGTTTACCGGCGACGAGAACGCCATTGTCGACTTCAAGTACTCGACTTCGCCCAAGATTACCTGGTGGTTCGACCATCATCTCTCGGCCTTTCTGACACCCGAGGACCGCCAGCACTATCTGGCCTGCAAGCAGGACCCGGTCTGCGGCTCTCACCGCTTTCTCGATGCCGATTACACCTCCTGCACCAGCTTCATCGCGCACATCACCTCAACGCAGTTCGGCTTCGACATCACGCCCTTCAGCGAGCTGATTCACTGGGCCACGATTGTGGACGGCGCAAAGTACGAGAGCCCCGAGTCGGCCGTCGAGATGGCCGCTCCGGCCATGAAGCTGACGCTGATTATCGAAGCCAGCCAGGACCCGGCCTTCATTCCGCGGCTGATTCCGCTGTTGACTGAGATGCCGCTGGCCGAGGTGCTCAGCCAGCCTTTTGTGGCCGATCTGCTACCGCCGCTGCTGGAGCGTCACGCCCGGGCCATCGAGCTGATCCGCCAGCGTGCGGAAGAGCGCAACGGCACCGTTTTCTTCGACATCGTGGATCATCCGCTGGAGGGCTTCAACAAGTTCATTCCCTACTATCTCTATCCCAAGGCCACGTACGCGATCGGCCTGTCGAAGTCCAGCTTCCGCACCAAGGTCTCGGTGGGTTCGAACCCCTGGACCACGGCCGACCCGAACAAAATGGTGAATCTGGCGAAGGTCTGTGAACGTTACGGCGGCGGCGGCCATGCCCGCGTGGGCGCCATCAGCTTTTCTCCCGACCAGGCAAAAGAGGCGCGTGCCGCCGCAGTGGAGATTGTGGCCGAGCTGAGGGAGAACAACCCGTTCTGAGCCCTTGACACCGTGATTTTTTTGCTTTGCGGTTGAAGGTCGAGCGTTCCCAGGTCCCAAAATCGGGACCTGGGGCACCCAACACCCAGCCTTGGTACAGATGCAGACGATCAGAGCCTTACAGCCCCAGTTCGGCGGCCCGCCGCTTCATTGCCTGCACGCAGAAGGCAATGTGCGCATCAAGTTCAACGCCCAGTTCGGCTGCGCCCTGAAGGATGTCCGCGCGATTGACACCGCGAGCAAAAGCCTTGTCCTTCATCTTTTTGCGCACGCCGCGCACTTCCACATCGGCAATCGCCTTTGTCGGCTTGACCAGCGCGCAGGCCGTCAAAAAGCCGGACAGTTCGTCGCAGGCAAACAGAGACTTGTCCAAGTGCGTGACGCGCGGCACGCCGGAGTACTGTGCGTGGCCCAGGATGGCGGTACGTAGCGCTTCCGGCCAGCCCAGCCGCTCCAACTCGCGCACGCCGACGAAAGGATGCTCCTCGGCCGTGGGGTGGCGCTCATAGTCAAAGTCGTGCAGAAGTGCGGTGGTGGAGTAAAGCTCGACCAACGCGGCGCGTTCGTCCGCGACCAGCCCGAGGCGGTCAGCCTCCGCCTCGCCCATCGCGCTGACGCAGGCCTCGACGGCCAAGGCGTGCTTGCGCAGGCTCTCGCTCCCGGTCCACTCCGTCAGCAGTTGCCAGGCCTGTTCACGGCCATAGCTGGAACCTTTTCCCTGTGCATCACTTCTTGTGCAAGTGTTCATTTTTTCTTCCAGCCTTCCCGTTGCTCAATCTGGTTCGCGTTTCCCTGGTATTTCAGGATATTTTCCGGGAATTATAGGAAACATTCGGGGTTGTATCTATTATTTCACTTGACAATTATGGTTCATTTCCATGAAGGTAGCATATATCGTGGTGCTGAAAAGCGCCGCGGAGACCTTGCTCTGGTGCTCCGCACACAACTCATGGCAACCACCCCGGTAAGCGTGGAAACACGCGAAGTTGTGCGCTGCACTTTTGCCGACTGCAGGCTAATCCAGTTCAGGCCGAGCAACGCCCTGTGCAGAAGGTGCCACAGGCCTCTGGATGTGGAGGAGCCTGTCCGGCTCGGGCCAATCGCAGTTGAGGATCATTTTGTTGATCCTTCGGCTGAAGCCGGGCTGAAGGTGGCCGGTCAGGTGAAGGAAATCCGCCGAATGCGCCATATGAGCCAGCGCCAACTGGCCGGGCGTATGCAAGTGCCTCGCACCTATATCTCGAAAATCGAAAATGGCAAGGCCATCCCTACGCTTGGCTCCCTGGCGCGGCTGGCCGAGGCTCTGGGCGTGAATGTGCGCCAACTGATCCGCGACGCCCGCAGCCTGCACGACGAGGAAGTGGCGTCGATTTTTGCCGATCCGTTGCTGGCCGAGATTGCGGGCTCCCTTCCCTGCCTGGATTCCCTGCACCGGGCGCTGCTCTACGGCGCCGCGCGCGACATGGCCATGGGACAGCGGCGCACGGCGTAAACAGAATGCGGTGGCATCCCACCCTAGGCGCAACAAAAAACCGCCGAGGGCGGGGCACCCAGATCTAGGCCGAAATTTTTCACAATTGATTGTCTGCGATGAAGAATTGCGGCACCAGAGCGCTTGTGCTACGGTCGATGATGCAGAGTTTGGCGAAGGCGAGGAAATCGCGCGTCGCCTGTGAGGCGAAGTCTTTGTATCCTGCTGGCACACTGCGTATTGATGAACTGAGCGCCGAGGAGCGCGCCGTCTACGCAACCCTGAAACCGGAGCGCCTACCCGAGCATGTGGCCATCATCATGGACGGCAATGGCCGCTGGGCCAACCAGCAATCCCTCAAGCGGTATTTTGGCCACCAGCAGGGAGCCAAAAGCGTGCAACTGGTCACCGAAACCGCGTCACGCATCGGCTTGCCCTGGCTGACGCTTTATGCCTTTTCTCTGGAAAACAGCCTGCGCCGTCCTCCCGCCGAAGTCAGCTTCCTGATGCGCCTGCTGAAGAGCTACCTGGAGAGCAACCTGCAGCGCATGATGGACAACAACGTGCGCATGAGGTACATCGGACGCACGCATGAGCTGTCGGCCGAAGTTCAGGAGAAGATGCGTTGGGTTGAGGAAGCCACGGCGCGCAACACCGGCACAACCCTCACGCTGGCCTTGAACTACGGCGGCCGCTCGGAGCTGGTGGACGCCTTCCGGGGCCTGGCGGCAGAGATCGAGCAGAAACACCTGAATCCGAAGCTTATTTGCGAGGAAGACATCCACCGCCATCTCTACACGGCGCACATGCCGGACCCCGACCTGCTGATCCGTACTTCCGGCGAGATGCGGCTGTCGAACTACCTGCTGTGGCAGGTCGCCTACTCCGAGATATTTGTCACCGAGCGGTTCTGGCCCGATTTTCGCGGCATCCATCTGCTGGAAGCCATAGCCAATTACCAGCGCCGCGAGCGACGCTTTGGCGGCTTGGGCAAAGGCTGCGGCGAAGTGGAAGAGAACCCGGAGCAGATCAAAATCGCGGTAAGTTGAAGTCCTTCCGGCACGGACACTGTTTCGGGTACAAGCAGTAACGCCGGGGCTAAACTGGCTGTGGAAAAACTCCGATGGAGTCATGTTTTGTAACAGGGCACGACTTCAGTCGTGCCGTAACTGCAACAAAATAAAGATGATGGCTTTTGCCCCTGTCAATCCTTCCCTCTCAAACAAGCCGAATCCGGGTTTTTTCCGCAGCCTGTAAAGCCCATTTCTTTTGCGTCAGCTTCTCATGGGCCTGAAGGCCCTTGCTCCCTCCGCAAAAACAAGCAGGAACAACCCCTGGCGGTGTATTCTCACCCTTGGCATGAAACGCATCCTCACAGCTCTGGTCCTGATTCCTCTGGTTCTGCTCCTGGTGTTTCTGGGGCCGATCTGGCTGGTTACGCTCGCGGTAGCGCTGGTGGCCGCGATGGCCGCGTGGGAGTTTCTGGGCATGGCGGAGAAAACCGGGGCCACCCCGCCGCGCGTTGCGGTGCTGGTGGCCATTCTGGCGCTCTTTGCCGGCAACTTCGCGCTGCCTGACCAGCCGATCATCATCCTCGGCGCTCTGAGTCTGGGCCTGCTGGTTTATTGCACCTTTTCCCAGCCCGTCGAGCAGATGATTCCCGACGCAGCGACCGCTCTGTTCTGCCTGCTCTACACCGGATTCACGCTGACAGCCCTGCCCGCGCTGATTGCGCAGACAAATGGCCCTTCGCTGGTCGTTTTTCTGCTGTGCGTGGTTTGGGCCGGAGACATTGCAGCCCTCTACGTGGGCCGTCTCTGTGGCCGGCACAAGCTGGCCCCCAAGCTGAGCCCCAACAAAACATGGGAAGGCACGCTGGGCTCTGTGGCCGGCAGCCTGCTGGTCGCTGGAGCTTTGTTGGCCCTGGCGCATCTGCTGGCGGTGCGGTTCAACTCGGCCACGCTCTCCTATCCCGAGGACACTTGGTATTGGCTGACGCTCGCCGTGGTGGTGAATGCGGCCGCGCAGGTGGGCGATCTGGCCGAATCCGCGCTGAAGCGCTCGGCCGGGGTCAAGGATTCCGGCACCCTGCTGCCCGGCCATGGCGGGGTTCTGGACCGCATCGACGCCCTGCTGCTGGCTGCTCCGGTGCTGTGGTTCGCACAGGTTGTGCATCAGTGGTTCTGAGAAAGTCCTGTGGGATCATCCGGGTGATAATAAAGAGAGAGGAACGCTAAAAACACCTTGAAAAAACTCGCCATTCTCGGTTCCACAGGCTCCATCGGACAAAGTACCCTTTCCATCGTCGAGCAGTTCCCCGAGCGCTATTCCGTAGCCACGCTGGCTGCCGGGCACAACATCGACAAAGCTTTTGAGCAAACCGTTCGCTGGCGGCCAAAGATGGTTTCGCTGGCCACGGAAGAACTGGCCGCGGAACTGGCCAAGCGCTTAGGCCAAGCCGGTGTCACGGGCGTCGAGGTCGTGCATGGCACGGCAGGCACGATTGCCTGCGCCACCTTGCCCGAGGCTGATTTTGTGGTCTCTGCCATCGTGGGCGTGGCCGGTCTGGAGGCCACCTACGCCGCCATCCTGGCCGGCAAGCCACTTGGACTGGCCACCAAGGAATGCATGGTGGACGCGGGCGAAATCCTCACCAAGGCAGCCCGTGAGCACAAGGTCACCATCGTGCCCATCGACAGCGAACACAACGCCGTGCATCAGTGTCTGCGCGTGGGCCAGCACTCCGAAGTGAAAACCATCTGGCTGACAGCCTCGGGCGGGCCCTTCCGCAAGCTGCCGCTGGTGGAATTCGCCAACATCACGCCCGAGCAGGCGCTCAAGCACCCCACATGGAAAATGGGCCGGCGGATCACGATTGATTCGGCGTCCATGCTGAACAAGGCCCTGGAAGTCATCGAGGCTTGCCGTCTCTTTGACGTGACGGCCGATCAGGTGCGGGTCACGGTGCATCCGCAGTCCACGGTTCACTCGCTGGTGGAGTATGTGGACGGCTCGATTCTGGCGCAGATTTCGGTGACCGATATGCGGCTGCCGATTCTCTATGCGCTGGCCTACCCGGAGCGTCCGGCCTCCACACTGACCTTCGACCTGGCCGCGCTGACCCACCTGGACTTCGAGCAGCCCGATCTGGAGCGCTTTCCCTGTCTGCGGCTGGGCTTTGAAGCGGCGAAAATCGGCGGCGCGCACTGCATCGCCCTGAATGCCGCCGACGAGGTGGCCGTCGAGGCCTTCCTGGAGCGGCGCATCCCCTTCATGGGAATCCCGCGTACAATTGAAAAGGTACTCGCAGCCACACCCGAGGCGCACCCGGCCACCATTGCCGAGGTGCTCGCCCACGACCGGGAAGCGCGCGAAACAGCGCGAGCACTGCTGACATAAGCATGGACGGCGCAGGCCAGGCGCCCAGCGCATTCTTGAGGAAAAAACCGCACATTTATGCATGCATTCATAGTTTCTGTCGTCGCCTTTATCGTCCTCATCGCCGTCATGGTTGTGGTCCACGAGTTTGGCCATTTTACCCTCGCCAAGCTCTGCGGAGTCCGCGTCGAGGCGTTTTCGTTTGGCTTTGGACCGCGCCTGTTCGGCTATAAATACGGCGACACGGACTACAAAATCAGCCTGCTTCCCTTCGGCGGCTACGTCAAGATGTCCGGCGAGAACTTCAGCGAAGTCAGCGACGCGGCCTCCGGCACGGCCACTGTGGCTCCGGCCAGCGACCCCGGCGCACTCACCTCGCATCCCCGCTGGCAGCAAATGTTGATCGGCTTTGCCGGGCCGTTTGCCAACTTCGTTCTGGCCTTTGTGCTGATGTTCATCTACTACGGCTGGATCAACGATGTTCCCGCCTACGAAGTCAAGACGACTGTGGTCGAGTGGGTGATTCCAGGCTCGGCGGCGGCGCAGGCGGGCATTCAGCCCGGCGACATCATTCGCCACTTCGCCGAGGCCGACCATCCAGACTGGGAAAACGTCTACGAACGCCTCAACCTGGACCCCAACCAGACGGTTCCGGTTACGGTGGAACGCGGCGGCGCGATGCTTCAACTCGCCATGCGCATCCCCGGCCAACTGAAGGGCGACGATCTGGCGGGCCTGCTGCCGCAGTTCCTGCCCGGCCCCATCAGCGTGAAGGAAGTGCAGCCGGGAACTCCTGCCGATCAGGCTGGCCTGCGCAACGGCGACGCCATTCAGTCCGTGGATGGACACCCCTTCCATACCGTCTCCTCGCTGCTGGCCTATATGCAGAGCGGGCAGGGCAAGGCTATTTCGCTGGAGGTGGTGCGCAACGGCGCTTTGCTGCCCCTAGTGGCTCATCCGGCCAAACTCGATACCGGCTGGAAGTTGGGCTTTGCCGTTGCTCCGCCGCCTTATCGCAACGATCCGCTGCCTATGGGCAAAGCGGCGTCGAAGTCCACAGCCTTCTGCGTGAATAACTCGACGCTCATCTTCGAGACCCTGGGACGGCTCTTTTCGCGCAAGGTTCCCATGTCGCAGTTGATGGGGCCTGTGGGAATTGCCCGCGTTGCCGGGGATGCGGCCGAGACGAAGGGCTGGAGCGAAAAGCTTGGCCTGGCGGGAATGATCAGCATCAACCTGGGCATTCTCAACCTGATGCCCTTCCCCATCCTGGACGGCGGCATGATTATGTTTCTGCTGATCGAAAGCGTGATCCGCCGCGACATCAACATCGACGTGAAGGAACGGATCTACCAGGCGGCGTTTGTCCTGCTGATGGCGTTTTTCGCCTTCGTTATCTTCAACGACGTGGCCCGGCTGCCCATCTTCACGCATGTGAAGCCGTAAGGGACTTTTCTCGTGCACACAACAGGATCGAGTGCTGGAATCCCGCCGTGGGCGCAAGGGAACCAGACGCAGGTCCTTCGACTCTCATATCGCAATCCAATCGTTCCGGATCAGTAAGTGCATCGACGTTTTTGCGTAAAACCAGAGTCCATTCTGGCTACAAGGGCGTTTGAACTAAGTCGCTGGCGCGACGGACGCTGCAGCATGGGCATTCTCCGGGTATCGTTGGGTGTGTAAGCCTCGGATCACAGGAGGCTTACCGTGACCCATCTTCGGCAGCTGATGCTGGATGAACTCCAGCGTCGCAACTACTCTCAGAGCACTGTCCGTTCCTATATCTACGCGGTGGAGGACTTGGCGAGGTACTTCCATCGTTCGCCCGAACGGCTTGGCCCGGAGCATATCCGCCAGTACCAGGCGTATCGTAAGCGGGTGGTCTTCCCCTGTTGACGAGAGTTCGGCGTTTACGTGTTGGGATTGGACTTGAATGGTGAAGTGTCCACCTATTTTTAGGTGGACACTTCGCGAAGAGCTTAAGCGGGAGCGGAAG
>Ga0255355_1000669_pt1 | contig 19080 bp, 18 predicted proteins | sample HBST75metaG_FD_189943 | JGI IMG/M metagenome (GOLD analysis project Ga0255355, IMG submission 189943) | Peat soil microbial communities from Stordalen Mire, Sweden - H.B.S.T75 | ecosystem: Environmental > Terrestrial > Soil > Wetlands > Peat | place: Sweden: Norrbotten County, Stordalen Mire...
GATTGCTCAGACGCACATTGCCTCGCTGAATCGCCAGGCTAACTCTAATCTTTTCGTATTGCTCAGACGTGATTTCCATCTATAATCATCTTACTACAAAATGATGGTTTAGTGTGAACACGCCCTAAATAAGCGGAGGATGCGACATTTGGTCACACAATGCCGCATCCCTCGCAAATCGCACATGCCTAAAACTGCTGGTGCGCTTCTACCCTCCGGCAATCGAATTTCTGCAGGTCAAGCTTTTACCAGATAATTTTCGCGCCCACCTGAATATGGCGCGAGCCGCCGGAGCCAATGACAGGGTTGGAGGCCGCGACATCGGGCGTGAAACTGACCAAGCCGACTGTGCCTGGACTGGATAAGTCAGTGCCCACGTCGGTGAAGTTGGTGTGATTCATAATGTTAAACGCCTCACCGCGGAACTGCACTTTCAACCTCTCATTCAGTTTCCAGCTTTTTGAAAGAGAGAAGTCCCAGTTCACAAATCTCGGCCCGCGGAAACCGTTACGGTGCATGTTGCCCTGAGTTCCAGCCAAAGGCGGAGTAATGACCAAGTTTCCAGAAACGTAGCAGCCATAATTAAGTAGCTGCTCAGCTCCTGCATTTGAAGGGGCAGAACCGCCGACTGCGTTGATGCATTGCTGATTTCCAAGAACAACGCCAGTTGAAGGATCGGTAGTGAAACTAAAGTAAGGAATCGTCTTGGTCGCGGACCAATGAGCACTGCTCTCTGGACCAATCATGTTCCAACGGTCGTTATACTCGCCGGTGCCGCTTATGTCGTCTCCATAATCGCCAAGCGTGTAGGGCATGTTTGCTTGGGCGTTGACGATACTGGTTACCTGCCAGCCCTTTAGCATCTGCCACTTCGCCTTTAGCGGTTTTAGTTCGTAGGTCATGGATAGGGTAAAGCGATGGCGAATGTCGTAGTCGCCATTGCCGCGTTCTTCGTTGTAATTGTTGCTATCCGGGGGCACGCCAGCAAGATTGCTGGTCGCAGTATCAATCGCATGCGCCCAGGTGTAGCCGGCGAGCAGATAGAGTCCGCGGGAATAGTTCTTTGTCAAGGTAACTTGCAGTGAATGGTAAATGGAACCTGAACGATTGCTCAGGTAATCCAGAAATCCAATGAACGGGAAACACGGTCCACCAGTTCCCAATCCGCCTTCGTTGATGGGGCAGTTCGTATTGAGCGGTCGACCGACGGTTTCGGATCCGTCATCGTTGGCGGGGTTCACCTGGTTGATATCGGTGACGCTGTAAAGCTTGACACCGTGATTGCCGACGTATGCAATCTGCAAGACCGTCGACTCTGTGAATTTCTGCTGCACATTGAAGTTCCAGTTCATCACATAAGGAGTCTTCAGTTTGAGATCCACCCCAAACACAGCGCACTGGTTGCCGAGGCTGCACTGGCTGTTATCATTCTGGGGAAAAATCGGGCCCGCGGAGTCCCATGTAATCTGCGATCCATCGTTCGATTCAACGAGGAACGCTGTAATTGTGCCTGCGGGTTGAACCAAAGCCCCGCTCGCGTCAACATAGGGTATCCCGCTCGGATTCAGGTTAAGACCACCCCCATTAAACATGAAAGTCCGGATCGCCGGCTGCTCGAAGATCATGCCGTACGCTGAACGAAGCACTGTCTTGCCATTTCCGAAAATGTCCCAGGCCACGCCAACTCGCGGAGACACATTGTTGTGGTTGGTTGGATAGGGAGAGCTGAGGCCCTGGCCTACCTGGACAATGCCAGACGTTGAAGTTGGGACATAATTGGCCAGCAAATCATGCGTATCCTTGACCGGCTCCGTGACGTCGTAGCGCACGCCGAGGTTTAGGGTCACGTTGGGGCGAATCCGAAAATCGTCCTGCGCGAAAAGGCCGAAGGCCTTCAGGCTCACGTTACGCGCGGGATTTCCATAGAGAAATCGCCAACGATGCACGTTGCCGTCGATGAAATCCGTAAGGTCGCTGAATTCGACACGGCCGCGGCCATTACCGGCGCGGTAATAATTCACTTTGCCGTCATGGTAAGATCCGCCAAAGCGAATGGAATGCTCGCCGAGGGTGTAAATGGCGGTGTCGGAAAAACTGAACGCTTCACTGGGTTTGGTCTCTAATGGGTAGCTCGAATTGCCACCCATATAATCGAACGCGTCCGTACCTGGGTTGATGCGCGGGAACCCGAAAAGAACCGGATTCGTGACCCCGGTGTTGAGGCCGTATGTCATCGGATCAACATTATGGTCAACAGAAAAGATGGATTCATTGAACCGATTGTAACTGAAGCGAAGGTCATTTGACCACGCCGAGCCGAAGGTCGAGGCCAGGCTCACGCCAGAAACCACGGTAGTCGGACTGGTGGTCGAAAGCCACTCCGGCCGCAAGGGTATTGTGTCCTCTTCGGTCTGATCGGCATTCCCGTAAATAAGGCGGGCGCTCAGGATATTATGCGAGCTCAGAATGTAGTCGGTCCGCGCGACCATGTTGTCGCCCCGGTTCTTGTTGTTGAAGTCAAAATTGATCCCGGCTGGATCGGACTGCACTAGGGTAAATCCCGGGTTCGGCAAGAACAGGCCTGTCAACTTAACGCTGAGCGGGTTCACGGTGCAAGTTGTGGAGCTGGTGTTTGCCAAACAATAGGCAACATTGTTCGGATCACTGAAATAGGCGATCGCGTCTGGAACGCTGTAAGACGCTGAATTAGGACTCCCGTCAGAGTTCGCAATTCCACCCATCTTACCGGCAAGCGATACTGTAACAGGGCTGTCCGTCAGGCTGGGATTGCCAACCTTGTCACGAATTCCTTCATAGCTGACAAAATAAAACCATCTGTCCTTCTTGATGGGGCCACCGAGCGATCCACCGAACTCGTGCATCAACAGAGCGGACACCGGGTTGGGAGACTGATCATAATAGTTGCGCGCATCGAAGGCAGCATTGCGGTGAAAATAGTATGCCGAGCCGTGGATATTATTGCTGCCCGACTTGATGCCGATGTTCGCGACCAAGCCGGGCTTAACGCTGTTATCCGCCGATGGGCTCTCCTGGGTATTGAATTCCTGGATGGCATCAAGAGGCAGAAAACTTGCTGGAGTACCCGTAATGCCAGCGTCATTGACTACGGTTTCGCCATAATACGGGTCGTTATCGTCGGCCCCATCGATGAAGTAATTGTTATCGTCAGGGCGATTCCCATTTGATGTCACCGAGTGAAGGCCACCGCCGGGCGTGCGCTGCACACCTGGGTGGAGTTCTAGCAGATTCTGAAAGTCGCGGCCCTGTACGGGTAGTTCGACGACTGCTGTATTGGAAAGAACGCCGTTCAGTGCCGTGTCGGTGGTGTCTACCATTGCCGCCTCCGCCGTGACCTCCACCGTCTCGGTCACTGTGCCCGGTTGCAGCTTCAAATCAATGCGCACCTCGCGCGATACTTCCAGAAGAAACGACGAGCTAAGACTCTTTTTGAAACCTTGAGCCGCGGCAGAAACCGTATATGTGCCGGGATTGAGGTTCGGAACAGTGTAGTCACCGGAACTGGTCGTGACCACTATATGGTTCACGCCGGTGGCCGTGTTAGTAACTGTGACCCTAACCTGCGGAATCACGGCTCCGGACGAGTCAAAAACCGTGCCCAAGATTCTGCCTTGCGAAGTCTGGGCTACCAGCGGCAGTTCCAGAGGCAATAGCGTAAGCAAGAGGATAAACATGAAGCGCATGGCCTTGCGGAAGGCGATCATAGAAACTCCTCTACTTCAATTTCGGTTTGTCACGCGAACGCGTGAACTAAGGAGAGCGCTGCGAGCCAAAGCCCGGGAAGGAGCCTGCAGGCAGATCGCTAGGAGATCTTCGCGAATAGGTTTTTAGCGCGGCGGACTATTGACGCGAACATCGGAGTATTGCTTAAAGGCTCTCGTTCGCAAATTCAAATGGCAATAATAGCGACAATTTTCGCCGAACACATAACACTCCCTAATTTTCAGATGAGGAGGAAATTAACACCGGGTGTTCAACCTTGTCAACTGCAGTTGTCTCAAGTACAGGGACGACGCATATAAATTGCTATATGCAGGTGGCATGTAGATAAGCGACAAGGGGATATGAACAATCCCTTAAAGTATTTTCCCGAGTTGAAGGATCCGCGGGTGGAACGGAACTGCGAGCATTTATGGACGAGATTCTGCTGATTGCGATCGCGGCGGTGTTGAGCGGGGCCGAGAGTTGGAATGAGGCGAGGTCAAGCTGGATTGGCTGAAGACGTTTTTGACGCTTCCAAGCGGCATTCCGTCCCACGATACCTTAAACCGGGTGTTTGCGGCGCTCGACCCGGAAGAGATGGAAAAGGGCTTCGTGGCTTGGGTTTCGTCGCTTGCCAAGCTGACGGCAGGCGAAGTTGTGGCTATCGAGGGGAAGGCCTTGTGTGGCACGCGCGAGACGGGCAAGAAGACTCTCCTCCACTTGGTTTTCTCTTGGGCAGAGACGAACGGCTTGGTGCTGGCGCAGCGCAAGGTCGATGAAAAGTCCAACGAGATTACGGCCATCCCAAAGTTGCTCAACGCGCTGGAGTTGGCTGGCACAGTGGTGACCATCGACGCCATGGGCTGTCAGCGTGAGATCGCCAGCAAGATCGTCGAGAAGAAGGCCGACTACGTGCTGGCGGTCAAGGAGAATCAAGGTCTGCTGCTCGAACAGGTAAGAGACTCTTTTCTGTTGTTGGCATCCGACGCCGTGGCCGAAGAGATCGACTGTGGCCACGGGCGGGTCGAGCGCCGTAGGTGCTCGGTGATTGCCGACTTGGGCTTGATCGAGAAAGCCGCGGAATGGGCTTCGATACAGGGGTTGGCGCGTATCGAGTCGGAACGGTATCACAAGGCAACGGGCAAAATAGAGCGCGAAATCCGCTACTACATCACCAGCTTGAGAGCAGATGCCGCACGGTTGAACTCGGTGATTCGCCAGCACTGGGGTATCGAAAACAAACTGCACTGGGTGCTGGGCGTGGCCTTTGGCGAAGACCTGGGCCCCAAACGCGCGGGACACTCGGCGCAGAACTTCTTCGCCCTCAACCGTATCGCCCTCAACCTGCTGAAACAAGACAAAACCTCAAAGCGCGGAATCAAGGGAAAACGACTCAAAGCCGCATGGAATCACCCCTACCTGCTCAAATTACTGGGAATTTGATATGCGTCGGCCCTGGTCTCAAGTACTTCTGTCGCTTTCGCCGCGCGCAAACCCCATATTCTCAAGAATTGCCTGGATGGTTATCCATTTGACTCAGGTAACCCCAACCCGTAGTGCTTTGCGGAATGGAGTATGAGGATTGTCCCGCACGTTGGCTGAACTCGAAGCGCATTTCAGCAGCGAAGAGGCTTGCCGCGTGTATTTGTTTCAGCTGCTCGGGCCATAGAGATTTCGCCGTCCGCGTTGCGGCGCGGCCAAGTCTCGGCCACTGCGTTCCAGGCGTTGGCAGTGCATCGGCTGCGGTCATCAGGTTTCCGCCACTGCGGTAAAGCAATTCGCGAATACCACGTTACACTTTCCCAAACGACCCTACCGTGGTGCGTGAAATGACAAGGTGACGTGGGGTTATTGGCCGGCGACGTGTTCATCATGAGTACGACGCGAGGCATCGCGCAATTCCAATTACACTTTTGCACTTCTTGCACTTTGTACCGTGGTGTGTTAGTCCTAACCCATGCCGCGTAAAACCTTCAAGTCCTTTGTTTGCCTTGCTATGACCCTGCTGGCAGTCACCGCTTCCCAAGCTGCCGATGCCTCTAAAAAGCGCTCCATCACCCTCGACGATCTGACACGGATCGAGCATGTAGGCGCGCCGATCATCTCTCCCGAGGGCGACTGGGTGGTCTACACCGTCAGCCAGGTCAACAACAAGGAGGACAAGAATCAGACTCATCTGTGGATGGCCAAATGGGACGGTTCTGCGCGCATCCAGCTCACTTTTGGCAATGAGGGGGCTGCTTCACCCCGTTTTAGTCCCGATGCGCGCTACATCAGCTTTTTGTCGTCGCGGCCGGGGCCGGCCAAGGGTACCCAGGTGTGGATCCTCGACCGTCGTGGCGGCGAGGCCAACCAGCTGTCCGCCGTCGTCGACCGGGATATCGAGGACTATAGCTGGTCACCGGACGCGAAAAGGCTGTTGCTGACGCTGCATCCAGGGACCACGTCGAACACTGAGGAAGGCAAGCCGTATGCTGCACCCAAGCCCATCGTGGTCGATCGCTACCACTTCAAGCATGACGTTGATGGCTACCTTGCGAATGATGCCTGGGATGCGCTCTATCTTTATGACTTAGCGACAAAGAAGGTCGAAAAGTTGACCACGGCGAAAAATGTTGAGGAGGAGGATGCCGCCTGGTCGCCAGACGGCGCGTGGATCGCCTTTGTGAGCAACCAAAACGGCGACTCCGACCACACGAACAACACCGACATCTTTGTGGTCGAGGCCAAGGCCGGCTCGGCGGCGCGCAAGCTCACCGTCTGGCCGTGCTCCAACGGCGGTCATCTGGCTTGGTCGCCGGACTCGAAGTCCATTGCCTACACCCAAGGTGCGAAGCAAGAGTTATATATCTATTCGCAACCCCGCCCTGCGGTAGTTACTCTCGATGGCAAGGTAAGTTATCCGGCTGACACGCTCGACCGCAAGGCAAGTCAGCCGCTGTTTTCGCCACAGGGCAAGCTGAGTTATCTAGTCGCCGATGACCGCTCACAGTATCCCACCGAGGTTGAGTTAACCGGCAATAGCGTTCGGCGCCTTTTGACCCAGCCGGGCAAAGTGTCGGCCTGGGATACGGTGGCGGACCACACGGCCGTTCTTTACTCGAACGACACCACACCGGCGGAGATTTATGCCCTTGAAAACGGCTCCCTGCGCAAGCTCACCGCACACAACGACGCCCTCGTTGCCGAACTCGACCTTGCACCGACTGAAGACGTCGAGTTCAAGAGCAAGGATGGTACGGCGGTACATGGCCTGCTTACCCGGCCCCTAGCTTGGAAGGCGGGTTCTCCTGTGCCCATGATTCTGTTTATCCACGGCGGGCCCAATGGCCAGGACGAGCACACCTTCGACTTTCTGCGCCAGTGGTTGGCTGCTCAAGGATACGCCGAGTTGAATATCAACTATCGGGGCAGCAGTGGCCGCGGCGAGGAGTATGCGAAGGCCATCTTTGCCGACTGGGGCCACAAAGAGGTGCTGGACCTGCTGGCCGGCGTGGACAAGGCTGTGGCTCTGGGCGTAGCTGACCCAGCGCGGCTCGCCATCGGCGGCTGGAGTTACGGCGGCATTTTGACCAACTACACGACAGCGACGGACGGGCGCTTCAAGGCCGCCGTCTCTGGCGCGGGCAACGCGGTGCCACTCTCCCTTTATGGAGTGGATGAATATATTTATCAGTACGACGGCGAACTGGGTCCGCCCTGGAAGAATGCACAACTCTATCACAAGCTGAGTTATCCCTTGTTGGAGGCAGATAAGCGGATGCATACTCCGACCCTCTACATGGGCGGCACGTCGGATATGAATGTGCCCATCCTTGGCTCCGAGCAGATGTACCAGACGCTGCGCTTGCTGGGGGTTCCCACGGAGTTAGTAGTGTATCCAGAACAGTTTCATATGTTTACCCGTCCGAGCTATATCCGTGACCGCTACGAGCGCTGGCTTGCTTGGTGGGACAAATACATTAGACCCGCTCCCGCACAGACCGCAAAGTAAAAACAGCCACTTCAGTTTTCATTGAAGATCTGGGGCGTTTGGGTATGGAAGCGGTTCTTTCGGGAGCATTATTGATCCGGCCTGAAAGGAATGCGACTAAGCGGCATATCTCACGCCCGGGTCGAGGAAATAGCGTTCTACTCTGGGGGGCTGCTTCTGGATGCTGCGCAGTGCCTTCGACGGCGACGATCATTCGAGTTCGCCATGCAGAACAGTATAGGAGAACAAGAGACGAAAGTTGTCCACAGGCTAAATAGCCGCGCTGCCCCCTGAGGTGTTTACCGAGGAGTTACTAACGGTTTTGGCAAACCAGGCACAACCCCAATCCAAGACACTGGGGCGTTTCTTGAGAGTAATCCTGAAAATTGCGCGTAATCGACGCTTGGTGAGCCCTAGCCTTGTTCGCAACGGTGGACAACCGCCACTCTCAACCTGCTTTGGGCTGCAAGCGCTTGGCTCCAAATACCCACGTCTCTCCCAAGCAGAAATTGACAAGCGAGCAGCACAAAATCGCGATTCCGTTTGCTGGCAACAGGGGCAGCCGTGCACCCGCGACCAGTACCTTCATCAGGGCGAGATTTCCCGCGAGCGACACCATCCCATTCGACAAATGGAATCGCACGCACTGCCCCAGCAGCGTTGTCCGCTCCCGCCGCTCCCGCCAGGTGTAATGCACATGCCACACAAAATTGTGTAGAAGAGTGAGTTCGAGGGCGATGGCCGAAGCAACAAGGTAGTGCCCCGGCACGACGCGGTTGAGAACGGCGAGCGAGCCAAGCTGCACGACCACTCCGATGACTCCCACTAGATTGAACTTCCCCCACCGCGCAAGAGTATTCATGGTAGCGGCTCCTGCCGGTAGAGCTCTGCCGTGTGCCGCGCGGCTACGATGATTGCCATTGCGAACATGCTTACGGCTGCAATTGCTCCCCCCTCGTCAAAGAGCAGAAAGCGGTGACCGAGCAGTGTGGAATATGAACTTCGCAGCAGCGCGAGGTTGCCAGCAATAAGCAGAATGCGAATCTCCGTAGGTCCAAAGAATCCCTGCGAGAGCTCGAAGCAACCGAGCGTGTACGTGGCCAGATAGCTCTCGGCGGAGAGAAGCATAAAGGCAACGAGCATCGCCATCGCCGTTTGCCAATGTAGGTAGCCGCTCGCGCCAAGTCCGGTCATCAGCGCCACGGCGCCGATTAGGTCAACGATATGGTCAACATAGAACCCATAGCGCGGACGCTGCTGCTTCCGTACACGCGCCAGCGTTCCGTCCAGACTGTCGCCCAGCCAGTTGAGCGCTAGGCAGAGGATCACGGCGAGCAGCCAGTGCTTGTCAAATCGCGCGAGAGCGTAGCAGACACCGGCGCCAATCTGCGCGGTCAGACCCAGCACGGTAAGTTGATCGGAGCTAATCCAGTGCGGCGCTCGCTCCGCCATCCATAACAACGCGCGCTTCTCCACCTGCGCCGTCAGCGACCGATTTATGCGCTGCGCCGCATTAAACCGCGTGCCACTCATCGATGCATTCGTATTCATTGCTCTTCTCCTATCCCGGCGCCCGTTGGCTCCGGCACCGGCTTTGCAGGCGCGGGTCCTTGCGTTTGTGCGCCTGCGACTGCCGACAAGAAAATGGACACAAAAACTCCCCGCATAACCATGGCATTCATGGCAGCTCCTTTCGTAAACGGTTTTTGATTTGGATCGCGCTATCTGCGCAGCGCGTAGCGTGTGGCGCGCAGGGTGAACTCTAGCGATTCCCGCGGAACGCTCTCGACGAATGGCCCGATCACCCAGCCGAGCCCGGTGGGGATGGATCGCGTGAGTGAAACCGACTCGATCTGCATGTAAAGCCCGCCGTCGCGCTCTTCAAAGGTCCAGTACGTATTAAGCCGCCACAGGAACCCGTGCTGGTCGGCTGAGCTTAGTACGCGCTCGTTCTTCTTCCCGGCGTTGTCAATCTCGTCAATATGCGTGCTGCGCGATATGCTCCAGCCGCGTCGAGCGTCGAGACGGACGAACCTGATGTCGTAGGTTGTGTCCATCACAACGGTGATCACGTGTGTCTGTTTGACGCGCATTGTCGCTTGATAACGGTCACCATTCTGTGAGAGCACTTTGGCCGAAACTACCTGGGGTGCGTAAATGCGCGGATAAGCCGCGAAATCGCGCATGAGCCGTTCAAAATCGGTCGCTGTCGCGCCCGGTAGAAAAGCGGTGCAGCGCCAGTGGTAGAGGATTGCCCCTGGCAGATTGTTTTTCGCCGGCGTCAGGTTCTCGACGATCAGCTCGCCGCCGCGCAGGCGCGCCTCGGTCTGCGCCGCAGACCCCGTCAGGATGACAAAGCCCGTGTTCTGCCGGTGCTGCTCCGCGAGCCGTGCTTCGAACGATCCAACATACGTGTTGAACCCTGCAACGGCTGCCTGTGAAGGCTGCTCAGCGCGACAAATGCCGCACAGGAGCGCCATCAAAACCTCCAGCATGCCTGCCCATGAAACCAATCTCGAATGTGTCCATCGCTGCGTCATACACTCCACTTTGCCCCGTCTGGTTGCTTGAACGCAATGCATAAGTCCTCACATGAGCGCATACGATCCTCGCCGGGCAAAGTGATGCAAATAGGACACTTGCCGAAAGTTCTCACTTGACGCCTGGGGTACGGGCACGAAATCTCCATCGTATACACTGTTTCTATTGAGCTCATGACAACCCCGCAGCCAGCCCGACGCTACCGATTTGGTGTTTTTGAAGTCGACGCGTCGACGGACGAGCTGCGTCGGCAAGGCATCCGCGTAAAGCTGAACGCTCAGCCTTTCCAGGTGCTGTGTCTGCTGCTCGACAGGCCCGGCGAACTGCTCACTCGCGAGGAGATTTCGCGCCAGCTTTGGCCCGACGGCACCTTCGTCGATTATGACCACGGCGTGAATTCAGCCGTGAACCGCATCCGCGAGGCTTTGGGCGACACGGCTAGCAGCCCACGCTTCATTGAGACCCTGGCCAGGCGGGGATACCGATTCGTTGCGCCGGTCGAACGCATTCCCGCGGAAGAGGACTTGCCAGCGCCCCCAGCCGCTCTGGTTCCAGCGGAAGGTGCGGCCTCAACTGCTGCGCCACTCGACGCTCCGCCTTCTGGAAACCGCCTTCGCGGCGGCATTCTCGCTTCGCCTAATGAACTGCCCAACACGCCGTACCCGGTCGTACAAACGCTCTTTGTCCTCTTTCAATTGATGTACCTGGCGTTTTATGTGGGCGCGCTGGGAAATCTCGCCGAGATTCAGGATTTGCTCTCACCGCTGACCAAATCGACGTACATTTTCGCCGTCCTGGTCGTGACGGCGGCGATTCTGATTCCCGTTCGTGCGTTCATCCTCTCGGCCGCGCTTTTTCATGCTCCTGGCGTGAGAGAAAAGCTTTTGAAAATCTGGCCGGTTCTGTTGCTGTTCGACGAGCTCTGGGCTCTATCGCCCTTCCTGCTGCTGCACCACATCAACTTCGGGCTGGCGCTGGCATGCACAACATTGCTGGTCTACTCACCCTTTGCGCAGCGATCTCTCGTGTTGATGGGTGCGGGCAACCCCGGGTGAGAGCCTGATCGTTGCTAGCCACGCCGGAATTCCTGACAAGGCGTTTAAACGTCGGCTTCGAGTACCGCTAATGGTGACAATCAGGAACGAAAAGTCGGCATTTCAACTGTTTTCTGGGTTTTGGCTCTTCCGGTCGGTTGACCGCCAAACCGGCAGTTCCTGGTTGATCAACACCCACGCGCCTTCGGACCGAAATTCACAGCGCGGTGCAGCGCGGTAAAACCGGGATAAGCAGGGCTAAACGGGGTCAAGTAGGGTCATGTAGGGCATTCTTAAATGGCTCTATAGCTGTTCTCCAATTGCTGTACACCGAAGCCACTGCGGCTGAGTGGCTTTTTCCCCAAGAAAAAGCCACCTTGCACGGTCTCAAAAGGGCTACATTTATTGGAGAACAGCTCTAAGCCTCCAGCTTTTGGAGTGCCCGGCACCTTTTGTATCAGTTGATGTGACAGAGACTGGTATTAGAGGGGCCTGGAATGGCACGCGGGAAGAGGAATACACAAGAGCAGATTGTGAGCCTGCTGCGGCAGATTGAGGTTGCCGTCGCGAGCGGGAAGGCGACGGCGCAGGCATGTAAAGAGGCAGCGAATTCGCCGGCCAAGCCATGGACTTGTGGGCTTATCAGAACTGCGTGAAGATCGACTTCTCCGGCCAGATACGCCGACCGACAATGCCTTCGTCTGATCTTTCTGCGTAACCTTCCGCGATGAATGCCTGAACATGCGCTGGTTCGAGACGATCCAAGAAGCAAAACTGCTCATCGAATCTTGGCGACAAGAATACAACGAGAGTCGTCCTTGCAGGGCTCTCGGAGAGAGGACGCCGAATGAATTCGCCAACCCGTTCACGGCTAGCCGCGAACTGGCTGCTACCTAGAACCGCCGAAGACTAACATTGTGGTTGGTACACTTTTCCTGGGCCTTTCACCGTTGCGCTACACTAACAATCTCGCTGGCACAAAAAGATCGGGCAGGCCGAGGTAATGTTCGAGCAGTAAACCACGAATCTGGTTGACGATAGCTGTGCAACGTATGACCCAGCGTTCGCGTACCCGGTGCAGCGACTGCATATCCAACTGGTCATCTGTTTCGATCGGCACGAAGCGTATCGTTGGCCTTGCGACGGACCCAGCTATTGCTTTTGCGTCGAAATAGTCGTTCTTGTTTGTCTTCACGTTCGACTTCACATACTGGACCGGCATTAGCCACACATCGTGGTCTTGGTCGCGCAGTGCCCAGCCCAGAAAATGCGCACTGCAGAAGGCTTCCATCCCAATCAAATCGACGTGCAGGTTCGCAGTAAACTGCAGTAGTTGCCTGCGCGAAAACTACTTCCGGACCACAACTTCGCCGCGCAGGTTAAGCCCAACCAGATGGAAGACTGCCTTGCCAAGATCCATGTCTATCGCGTGTTGTTCCATAGTACGTCTCATCCGTACGTTCTTTATACTCCAGTTGCTGGCTTGGTAATGGGCGGCGGATCATCTCATTCAATAGGCAACAAACCGGCAGTTCCTCTCATTCGAAAATCTATTCTTCTTTTGAGTTCTCCCTCAAGCCTGAACCCTCCAGGCTTTCCGGAAAACAGCTTAGGAACCAGGCTACGGAGATTAAATCGGCTGTTCCTCCCGGGCTGAGATTGCGCGCAATCAGATCATCGTCGAACGACTCCAGGCGTTGTCTCCATGCCGGCTGGAAAACACCCCCTTGCCGCAGCAGGCGTTGGGCGCAATCGCGAACATAGGTCAGCCCTTCCATTCCCCCGCGTGACACCAGGTTGGTATCGTTGTTGAACGCAAGCAGGAGCAGGGTGGCTTGCATCAGGGCCGTTTCCTCATCTGCTCCTGCCTGGCGCATCAACCGCAGCACCGGGAGCGCATGGCGACGCACGGTGACATAGCCCGAAGCGGCTTCGCCGCGCGCTCCCGTCAACCCGAGTTCGCGGAACAATCGCTCACCCGCTGTTTGAGGATTGTGCTCGCATTCCAATTCCTGCTCCACCAGGTCATGGCAGACCGCCGCAGCCTCCCGGCAAATCCACTCCGTGCACACAGGCTCCCCTTTGGTTTGCAGACGGCCGATGACCGCGCACAGCAACCCCAAGGAAAAGATGCTTCCTTTGTGCGTATTGATTCCCGCGGTAGCCTCGAACATGGCCCGCTCGCAAAGAACCCCGGCTGGGCGGATGAGCGAAAGGAAAGTGTGCGCTGGCGCCCAGGCATGTTCGCGTCCCTCGGTCACGAACCGTGGCAGCCAGGGAGCAATGGCATCGGCACTGCGCTCAAACGTACCCAGGTCCATGTCGCGGTGAGCGCCGGTATTGCGTTGGTCAACCAGGCCCGGCTTGGGAGTCAGCCTGACTTCCGCTAGTAGGGCTTGGTAGGCAAACTGCCCAATCTGCTCCGTCGATAGCGGGCAGGCTCTGATGGCACAAGGAGGCAGCAGCGGTTGGCTGTCCCATCTATCGATCAAATCCATAAACTCTCTCTTCGATAACCGCTAATAATTCAGCGAGTGGATGGCGTCGACTGCGTGCACAGGCCTTGGCGGACTGTTCACACACCAGGCAACGGCGAGGCGGGCGATTGAGCGAAGAGCGCGAGAGGGGACGCATCGATTTGGCAATCACATCCAGATCCCAGAGGCGGCCCAACGCATGCGTGTCTTCCAGGGCTATTGCCGCCGCCTTCAGATCTTCAGCCGGGGCATCCACCACATAAATGGCTTCCGGTCCGGCGTCGCGCAGCGCCTCCACACAGGCGAGCACTCGCCAGCCGCGATCCTGAATGAGCTTCCGCACTTGCTGTTGCGCTACATCCAGCAACCGGCATGAGAGTGGACCGTCCTTTACGGGTCCTGGCATGACGATTGTGACAGAGAGCAGCGGTTGGCCGAAGCGTTTTTGGAGATCCAGCTGCGTGGCCGCCCGCTCTTCCCTCGCGGCCAGAATCCTCATCGAATCAGGTCGGATTTCTTCCGCGGGGGTAATCACCGAAGGCATTCCTTCACTTGACGCACCACGTCGATCACGCTTCCATCACGGTAACGGATGACGCCAACGATGCGGTCCGTGAACTGGATGGGGTCGGGCACGCCGGTCAGGCCGACAGCGCGTTGGTACAACTCTTCGATGGTCATCACCGGCAGGCCTGCCTCGCGCAGACGGGCATCAAGCTCCGGCCGTGCCGGGTTCACCGCGATTCCATGATCGGTCACCAGCACGTCAACGGATTCGCCTGGGGTCACCAACGTGGTGACTCGTTTGACCACGGTGGGGATGCGGCCGCGAATCAAGGGCGCCACGACGATGGTCAGCCCGGCTGTGGCGGCGACGTCGCAATGGCCGCCGGATGCGCCGCGGATTACTCCATCGGAGCCGGTGATTACGTTCACATTGAAGCCGGTATCGATTTCGAGGGCGCTCAGAATCACTACGTCCAGATAATCGCAGAAGGCCCCTTTGGAGCTGGGATTGGCATACTCATTGGCGGATACTTCCAGATGACTGGCCGATTTAGCCAACGACTCCGCCGCAACGCTGTCAAAGGACTGTGTGTCCACCAGCGTGTCAATGAGACCTTTCTCGTGTAACTCGACAATGCTGGAAGTAATGCCCCCCAGAGCAAAGCGCGCGGTAATTCCACTGCTGACCATCTTCTTTTCCAGGAAGCGGGTGGCGGCAATGGACGAAGCGCCGGAGCCGGTCTGAAGCGAGAAACCCTGTTTGAAGTAACCGGAGGATTCGATTACATCGGCCGCGTGCCGGGCGATCAAAAGCTCGCGCGGATCGTTCGTAGTGCGTGCGGCGCCCAGGCTGATTCGCGACACGTCGCCGACCTCGTCGATCTTGACTACGTAATCAACACGGTCCTGCGAAATGCTGATTGGCGTATTCGGAAAGTCGACGATAGTATCAGTCAATAACACCACCTGGCTGGCAAATTGAGCGTCGACCTTGGCGTAGCCAAGCGATCCGCAAGGCGATTTTCCTCGCGTGCCATTCGCATTGCCAAATACGTCGCTGGACGATACGGCAAGAAACGCCACATCGATCTTTACTTCGCCCGTCTGCAGCAAATGGACACGCCCGCCGTGCGAATGGATCTGCACCGGCCTCTCCATCAGGCCGTGCGAAATGGCATCGGCCAATTTACCACGCAGTCCCGACGTATAAATCTGAGTGATGACACCACTCTTAATATGTTCTACCAGCGAAGCGTTGGCATTGAGCAGCGAACTGGAAGCCAGGGTCAGGTTTCGGAATCCCATGCGAGCCAGGGTATCCACAACCATGTTGATAACTTTGTCGCCTTCGCGGAAGGCGTGGTGAAAAGAGATGGTCATCCCATCTTTCAGGCCCGTGCGCTGGATAGCTTCTTCCAGCGAGGCACAAAGTTTGCGCTGGCGGGCCTGCTGGGAATCGTTCCCATGAGGATTGTTGCCATCTGCTCCGGCAAACGGCCGAAGCGATCCGAGATCCGGGCACTGTGCTGATAGTTTTTGAATTAGATGATTGATCTGTTCTTTTTCCATGTTATCTCCGGACTCCCGATGCTTCAGCGCGTTGCAACAACCGCTGTGCATGGCAGACGATCGGGGCATCGATCATCTTGCCATCCAGCGCGATAACTCCAACCCCTTCCCGCTCGGCCTTCTCAGCGGCTTCGATCACGCGCCGTGCATAGCTGACTTCTTCCTCGATCGGGGCATAAGCATTGTGCAGTAACTCGATCTGGCGTGGATGGATGAGCGATTTGCCGTTGAAGCCAAGGTGGCGAATCAATTCCACTTCTTTCAGAAAACCGGCGTCGTCGTTCACATCGGAGTACACCACGTCGAAGGCGTCAATGCCGGCTGCCCGTGCGGCATGCAGCACCGCGCAGCGCGCATAGAAGAGTTCCGGTTCGGCTTTGTCTCCCCGCTGGCTCTGCATATCAATCACATAATCAAACCCCGCCAGCGCGATTCCAACCATGCGCTTCGACGCGGTGGCAATCGAAACAGCATTGATTACACCGGAGGCTGATTCGATCGCTGCCAGAAGTTTTGTGCTTCCAACAGCGCGACCACATTCCCTTTCAATGCGCTCAACCTGCGCGTCCAGTTCCTGTATGTCGCTGGCGCTATCGGTTTTGGGCAACCGTACAACGTCCGCACCCGCGCGTACAGCGGCCTCCAGGTCTTTCAGGCCATACGGAGTACTCAACTGATTGATGCGCACCACAGTTTCAATGCCTTGGTACACGTGGCTGCGAAGAATATGAAAGACCATCAGTCGCGCGGAATCCTTCTCGCGCAGCGAAACGGCATCTTCCAGATCAAACATGACGCAGTCTGGTTTGTAGACAAACGCCGTTGACAACATACCCGCCTTGGAGCCGGGGAGAAACAACATGCTACGACGTAATTTCACGATAGTTGCTCCCAGTTCAGCTCTTCACATGCCGCGCCACGCAACACCGCAGCCTGTACGCGTGCCCGTATCGCATAGTCGAGGGCCCCTTTATCTTCGATAACAATCAACCCGTCCGTGACTGCCATCCCACGCAAGGTGTCGTCCACCACGCGTCGAATCTGGGCGCCAAATTGCTCCATCACATCACTGGCCACATGAATCTCCAAAGTCTTGTCTCGGCTTGGGGAAACTTTGACAAGCAGATCGCTCGACTCCAGTGTGCCGGCTACTGCCTCTGTAATAATTCTCAATGTTCGACTCCGTGTGTCATTTCAGATTTTCGTTGATCGCCAAAGCGGCTGATCAATAGGTTCATAGTGCTTTCGGGGACCAATTCCTTTATCTTTCGGAGATCCATATTCTGTAAAAGCCTGCGCACCTCGGAAGCGGAAATCGGGCTGCCGTGCCGCGTGATGCGAGGAACTTCTACGACCTCTATGGACAGAGAGCGGGAATTTGCCGCCTCCAGCCAGAACTTCATGTCTTGGTTATACTTGTTCGTTATTGGGCAAATCGGCTCAGTGCCAACATAGCGGTGCGTGATATCGAGCGCCGGCGCGATGTACTCTCGGAATAGCAATAAGTCCACCGCCGTATAACACTGGTCAACCGTGCATTCCCCCTTCAAGAAATAACCAGGAAAAGTCGCCCGCGAGATGATGTATTCAGAACCATGATGTACCGTAATGTTCCTGATATCGCTCAAGCCCTGAAATGCAAGCTCATAACGTTCCGCGTAAGAAAACATCGATGCCTCCTCGCGCACGATGAACACGTGCAGCCAGTCGCACGCCCCGGCCGCAATTCCAGCCAGATAACGGTGCCCCAGCGTAAACGGATTGGCATTCATGACGATGCAGCCAATCTTGCCGCCGGGCTGCCGCAGTGCTTGCAGATCTTTACAATACTGCTGGATCGCGAGTGGGCTGTTCTCCATCAGCGTCACTCTGTCCGGCGCCTCCACTAACGGATAAAAACCCCAACCGCGAAAGAGCGCCGCGTTCTCCGGCTTGGTGTACAGGAAAAGGTGAAAATGCCCTCGCTCCAGCGCAACTTTAAGCAACTCGCTACCCAGTTGCAGACTGAGCGAACTGCCGCGAAATGCAAGAGATATAGCCACACACTTGACTACATCCCTGTCCAAACCCGCACAGGCGATCAGTTGCGCGCCCTTCTTGCAGAGAACAAAAGTCTCTACACGGCTATCCAATCCCAGATCGCTCTCGCTGAGCAATCGCTTGATCTGCTCTCGCTCCTGAGACAATTCGCCGTCATCAACTGTATAGAATTCCAACTCCGCTGGCACAACGCCTTCTTCCCTTGATAGTCACCATAATTGAAATGCGCGGTGCTGAAATTAGGTGCGGACAAAAGAAATCTTAAAAGTTTCTTAAAAGAATGTTTTGCTAATGAGCCAGTACTTAGGCAACGTCGATTGTGCACTTTAGCCTCGCCCCTTCACAACGCCCGAGCAGAGGTCGATCAATTGGAGAAAAAGAGAGATCATTAAGAAAACTCTTCGTCATAAAAGCTATGTACATAATCACTTTTCCTCCTGCTATGCAAATGAACAATTGGTACCTGCACCCGGGCCGCAGAGAGGGCAAGAGCGCAAGTCGCCAATTTATGGCGCAAGCGAAACACCTTCAATACAATGCCGAGTGAGAGCGTCCGCAATAAAGGTACTGGACTTCAGCTCCGTGACATAGGAGTCAAGCAAGACTGCTGCCGATTCCCCGCGTGTCTTAGCTATCCCCATCGCCTGCCGGATTCTCATAAAAGATTCCGGCAACAGGCGCAATCCTCCCAGTCGCCCGGCGTCAGCTGCAAGCTGTTGTTTCACCCCCGCAGCAACCTCCAGATCACTGGCTAGCATATTATCTACGACTGTTGGTGATGTAGAGACTCGTACAATCTCGGCCTGTCTTAATGTGCGCGAGAGATGTAAATCGTAAGCACTTCCCGCTCCTACTGCCACACGTATCCCATCCTTGTCCACCTCATCGTTGCTGAAAATTGATGAGTTTTCACGCACGAGATAATTCCCTTCAATAAAAACATATGGCGTTGTAAACGCTATGGCTTCACCTCGGGATGGATCGACAGCGAAAAACCCTATGTCCACACTACCGCGGACTAAGGCGGCCACTGATTTTCCCGCCGAGTCGAATGTGATTAGATCTATAGGCAGGCGGATTCAACAACGAAGTGCAACGGGTTTGTTAGAGTGTAACTGTTCCCAGAAGACTTGATGTGGCGTTTTGTAGCCGAGGCATTTTCTTGGCCGGTGGTTTAGCCGGTGCTGGGCCAAGGCTA
>Ga0255355_1000700_pt1 | contig 18476 bp, 22 predicted proteins | sample HBST75metaG_FD_189943 | JGI IMG/M metagenome (GOLD analysis project Ga0255355, IMG submission 189943) | Peat soil microbial communities from Stordalen Mire, Sweden - H.B.S.T75 | ecosystem: Environmental > Terrestrial > Soil > Wetlands > Peat | place: Sweden: Norrbotten County, Stordalen Mire...
GTACCCCGCCCGCGTTACCGCATGGCCTATCTGAGGCACTCAGCTATTCGGTTACACCGCCGTTGATTTGGGCGCAGTCCATCCGTAGCGTCCCATTACGGGCTTAGACCCCCGAAACGGATATAATTTGCGCTATGATTATCCAGACAAACCCACAAGCGTGCTCAAATCGACTTCCCGTACACACGGTGACCAGCATCGACCGATCCAGAGGAATTGTTACGCTGAGCGGGTCTGATGGCACGTCGCTGGATGTTGCCCTGAATTCTTGGGGACACTTGGAAGTCACTCAGCCGGGCATCGGAAGCAAAGTTCAGTTGCTCCCGGATCAACACTAGCGCGTCTCGAAAAGGGTAAGCTGCGATCCTGAACAGAGTGAGGTGCTTGCGGTATGTCTAGGTTACAACTCATTATGAAAATCGCTCTCGTTGTGGTGTTGCTTTTTGGGAGCGCCTCTACGTTTGCCCAATCCGCCCGCGACTACTACAACGAGATTTATAAGGCGGGTGGACTAGACCGTATGGCAGATGGCTATGCGTGTTTTGATGATGACCCAAAGCTAGAGACATTCTTTATCTTCGGCAAAAGCGAAACTCTCAAGCAATTCCTCATCAGCACCGGTGAGTTCAAGAAAATGTCAAAAGCGCAACAGGCGGACCTCAATCGGGGTTTCCTGAATACGCGGGGATATGACAAGGGAGTACCGCATTCTAGCGAAGAAACCTATCAAACGGACGGAACAAGTTGGGCGAGTGAACCGGGCATCATCAGCGGCACGAAGATGCGGGTGCGACTCTCGATAGAATGGACAACCCTCCGCTATAAACGGAGTGTCGAGTTCCTAAATCCAAACGGCACACTGAAAAGCGTTCCCCTATCCCGATACGGACGTTGTGAAGAAGTGTCGCCCGAAGTTCAGCAAAAGGGCAATCCATAGATCGTTTGCAATTCCCACCGGTATATAAGGCCCATTCCCTTTCATCGTTTCGCAAAGGGTAAGTTTTGCGTCAGTTCGCGGAGTCGCTGAAATCATAGGCTTGCGCGTCTCAAAAGTCAGTCTCACAATAGAGGCATGGAAATCAGGCAAGACCCCAAGGCATGGCAAGCGGGATATGAGGCCGGACAGGCGGGAAAAACGCCGCCGCCGCCGCCCGGTGTTAATGGTCTGGCTTTCTACTCTGGCGTTATCGAAGGCCAGGGAGTACGCGGCAAGAACATACCGCAAAGAAAGTCTCCCGCCCAGGTGCTTCCCTTCCCCGGCGCAAATGCCCCCCGATGAAATACGCCTAGGCCCGCGCAGCAGCGCCCATGCGCCGGAGATGAAGCCAGAACAGAAGCAGGAGCAGGCAGTCACGCCGCAGCGGGAGATTGCGCCGCAGCAGGAGCAAGGGCAAGATTTTGGTTTGAGTCTCTAGCCAAAAAGTTGGCGGTTAAAATCCCCGCCTTGGCGTACGATTTTTTCCGTTTCGTGAGCTGACCACTAAACGCCAGGGCCGCAAGGTAAGATTGGGTACATGCCCTTCACCCTCAAATCTGGCCCCGTTCTCATACCCATATTTGCGACCCTACTAGGGTTAGTAGGATGCACGGCGGATAAGCCCTCCCCGCCGTCGCAGAAGGTGGAGAGCGTGACGCCCGAGCGTCCCGACGCTTCACAGGGTCACAGGTTCGCGCCGACAGGGGGCAACCCGGAAATTGCCCTCGACACGTTGAGCGGCACTCTTTGCCGCACCATTGAGCCGACGACCGGAGCAACCGACAAGTACGCGAAACTTCCGATGTGCGGAGCTGAATCGCCATCTCCGGCCATGCCTGTAAAGTTCGCGTGGAATGAGGCCCTAAAGGGAGCGCCGCTAAGCGCTAGCTGCTATCGGGCCAAGTCTCTTTTGCCGTTCTATTCGACCACTACCCCGGCAACGATGCAGGTAACGTCAGGCTGCATCATCACCAACAACACGGCAAAGGCTGAGCCCCTGGTGGGGGCCGTCAGCTACAACGCTATTCTTCGCGGGCCGGACGGCAAAACGACGCGCAGAGATCACGTCAGTCTTGCCAGCAGCGAAACTGTCGTCCCGGCTCATGGGCACATCGAGGGCGGCTTAGGGCCGAACACAGATTGTTCGACTAAGCAGTCTCCCGCCGAATGTCTGAAGGCGTGGCTCGGAAATTCAACAGAGTTGATCCTAACCGACCCCACAGGCGCAGCTAAGTCACACATAACGATGGACCGCGACTCCGACCCGCTCGGCATTCTCAAATAGGTAAGTTTAGGAGTTGGCCCCTAGTACGGGCGATTCAGCAGACGGCACCGGCTGCTTCATGACCGCCCGACGCAGCCAACTCTATGAACTGCGGATAAGTTTGCGCCACCGGAGGCATACGGATTTCAATTGGTGGCTCGTCTCCGCGATAAATACGTTCGTCGTTATTTTCAACGATCATTAGGCGGCGTCCCACGATGATTGTGTGCATATGCCGACTGATTCCGGTATGCGGATGGTCGGCTAGACGCTGTGAAATTCTGAAACTGAGATTGCGTACCCAACCGTGTGGGCCTCCCACATCTGCCTGAAGCGTGGCAACGTGCCCGCTCCACCTGAATAGCGGCTTGAGACTGGCGTGGTACTCCGATATACCAGCGCCGCTGCCGATGCTACAGAGCTTGAACGGCTTGGTCATGATGCCGGGTCTAAAATCTGGCGCAGAAAACCGCGTGAAGTAAAATTTGGCACCTAGTCCACTATTCTCGCTTGGTGAAGCGGCCACCACGAGGATACGCGCACCGAGTCGCTGTTCCACAGGTTCGGCGCTCTCAAACACGGATCGAGCAAGAGGAGCCCAATTTACAGAAACCCAGCGAGGGTCCCATCCTACCTTGGTCCGGTCAATCTCTGGAGGCATTTTCAGAAAGCTGGCCAAGCTATCCAGCAGGCTAAAGCCAATTCGCACCGATCCAGCAAATCCAGCCGCCATTGAATTTGTAAGAGGAAATGCTTTTTGAACGAGGTCCTTCGTCCTTCCGTCGGGAAACGTTACCTGTACGTCTGAATAAAGTGCACAGCCCCCCGTTAAACTCGAAACTGCGCAAATCCAGGTCAATCGAACCTTCCACTTCAAAACCATTTTACAAAGATTTGTTCTTGACCATGAATTGAATTCCCTACGCCAAGCTAAGGCCGTCCGCATGTTCCGGCGTCTTGTTGGCCTTGAGGTCAGACAGCCACTTGAAAAACTCTTCGCGGCGTGCCGCGCTGAAGACTTTGCAGCCGTAAATCTTTTCAACGGCCACACGGTCATCATTCATTAGGTCAGCCATGGCCTTATCGGCAAAGAAAGCATCACAATATGGTGCAAATGTTGAGGCGTGCTGAATATCGAAGATCAGCCCGGAATACTTTGTTTTGCGTTTTTCTATGGAAGCAGGCAGGCAGATGGCTTTCTTATTCCCACGCAGACGTCCTTTAAACGCGCTGTAAAGTCGCGCCGACAATTGCTGTGATGGGACTTCCCTGAAATGTTGAGAAGCAAAAAACGCCCCGATAGATCGAGGGTCAGCCTTCAAAGTTCCTACAACAAAAATCAATCCTTCCCCGACATCAGCCACTATCGGGGAATCGATCAGCGCCGCGAAATCCCCGCAACAGAGCCGCGCCGTTTTTTTTGCATATTCATCAACGAAAATCCGCGCGGCGTCGTTAAACTCCAACTCCATATCTTGCTCAAAGGTGTTGCTGCTATTGCTCCAATCGTCAAGAGCATCGAGAAGGGCATCGACAGAACGCTGCTTGAATGCTCGCTTTCGATCAAAGCCGGATTCCGCCGTGAAAACACTTACGCTGTATTGCCCGTCCCAGTCATGAACGGTCGATGAGATCACATCCCGCTCTTCTTTCACGTACTGGGCGGGCTTGTCGGCAAGAAACGCTTGAAATGCCTTTAGAATTTGGGTTTCTTCAACCTGGTAGTACGGCTCAAAATGGTGAGCCCGCGAAAACCTTTGAATGAAAGCAACGAGGACATCCCGTTGTTTATACAAATCTGCTTCTGCAATATGAATTGACGAATAAGGAGTTGCAAGCAGTTGCAAATCGAGCAGTTCAGTAATTCTCGCTATGGCGTCGTCAACCCAACCATGCCGCCGTTCTTTGGATGCCAACGAGAAAAAGCTTTGATCGAGATAAAGAATCTTCTTCCGCGTCTCAATACCAAGCATCTCTTTTGTGATTTCCATGGCTAATCCTACAATCACTCCACACGTTTGTCTCTCTTACTCGTTCTTCAGTTTTCCGCAATCGTCGCGGGCAACGCCACTACTTTCGAGGGTATTCGTTTTACAGCCGTCCCACAAAGGGTAAGTTTTGACCCACGACCGCCGCCCCGCGTTTTCAAGGGTTTGCATGGGTCAAATGTCAAGGCCATAATTAACCCATGAAATACGGCTATGCCCGCGTATCGACTGACGACCAGAGTACAGCCTTGCAGCTCGCGGCCTTGAAGCGGGCCGGATGCAAGACGCTTTTCAAGGGATGAGGGTTTGTGTCAGGAGCCACGACCGAGAGCCCGGCCCTGCTCCGTTGCCTTAAGGCTATGCGCGCCCTCGCCCGACTTGAAGCTGGCCAACCGTGAACTCGGGACCGTGGAGGGCATCGGCCAGGATGGACGGATGAGTTTGAAGATGGACGGAGGCCGCCCAGAAGACCGTGTAGTCGAGCTTTATCCGGCGACGCATCCGCGCCTCGATCATGGCTACGCGGTCACAAGTCATTCCAGCGAGGGACAGACCGCTGACTGTGTGCTGATCCACGTCGATACCGAGCTGGGGGGCCAAGACCTGCTCAACAACCGCATCGCGTATGTAGCCGTCTCGCGCGGGGCCTACGATGTGCAACTGTTCACTGACAGCCGAGAGAAGCTCGGCTCGGCGCTCGGGCATGATGTTTCGCACCAGAGCGCCCATAAGCCCGACCGGAGGCCGCCGCAACGTGAGATAGCCGAGACTCCCAAGCAGGAAAAGAGCCAAGGCATGGACATTGGATTGAGCCTCTGAGCCTCACGACGGATGCAATTCTACCCCTCTCTCAGCTCTTGAAGTGGGAAACATTACCCCAAAGGAAGAGATGTGGAACCGTGAGAAAGTGACATAATTTACACATAAACTTACACAGTTTGCAATTAGGCGAGTATAACTTATTATGTATGAGTTATTTAGCATTAGACACAGCGGACTTAAAATCCGCAGAGGTTTACCCCTCGTGGGGGTTCAAGTCCCCCTCCGGGCACCAGAAAATAAAAGAGTTAAATGCAAATGGCCTCTCAGAAATTGAGCGATAAAAATTGCTTGGTGGCCGTTTTGATGGCTGTTGGTTTTTACAGAGAGACATGCTGGCTGTTTTGGCTTCATGCGGTGCTCTTGAGGCCCAATCACATTCCCCGGATTTTACCTACAGTTTTGCTTTTGTGAGGCGACGCAGAAAGCTATCCTTGGCCGCATGTGTTTTGCGAAGCCCTTCCATTGTCAAGAGGAATGCATCTTCACCTCCCTGACGGACAGCCAAATCATGCAAATCGGTTAGCAGTATCACAGCCCGGTCGTAATCATTTGGTTGCCGCTTCTGAATATACGCATCCACCTGTTTCCAGACCGCCTTTTCACGCTTTGCCATATTGTCTAGATATAGCGCGCGGCTTGCCTCTTCCTTAGCTTTCTTCCGCGCAGCTTCCGCTGCTCGCTGTGCGTTCAGTTTCCGCATACGTTCCTCGGTACGGGCATGGGATGCTGTCAGAAGATCGGCGATTGAACGTTGCTCTACTGTGCCGTGATCTGAGGCAGAGACGTTCTCATGCTCGAATCGGCATAGCAGTTCGATTCTCCACCGTTCATCTGGCTCCAATAGCGCGTTTACGAGCAGGCCGTCTTTCTCTTTTTCGGTCAGGTTCCGAATCCAGGTCGTGAGATCCTTGCGCGATGGCCCTGCTCTTAACGGCTCTGAAGCAGAGGCGGCAACTTCGACGAGGTCCTCATCGATTCCGAGAAACTCGATCAACGAATCGTACGGCGCTGAAAGTTCGCGCAGGCCAGCAGGCACGGGAGGCTCCAACACTTCGTCGGGGAATTCCCCGTTTTGCACACTGAAAAGCCATCCGAGGTAGAGAGAACGAAAATCGCGGCGAAGCAGATCGCCGCGCAAAGAAATCAACGATCCCATCCAGCCTGTCCCGTCATCCCAATCGTCGTCGGGCTCTCCTTCGCTTTCGAAAGAAATCGTCACGAATTTTCCAGAACTGCGCACCTGCGCCGACTCCCCTGGGAGTATTGCTTTGAGCTCTTTTGCGTTAACCAATTCCTGCGGCAAACGAAGATGGAACTCCCGCGTGCCCCAATTTGCCACATAGACAAATGCGTCGAAATACTTTTCCAAAAGCTTGAGCGGATCGGCCTTCAGGTCGCCCCACTCGTAATGATTAGTGAAACTCGTCGAGGTAATTACAGCGCGCGTGGAAATGGACCGCAAGGCGGCCATCTCGGCTTTTGTCAGTGCATGATCGATTGCTTTGAAGTCGTAATACTGGTATTCGCTCATTAGAACCCTTTGCGCCAATAGCTGTATGCTGCAATCCACTCCGCGCCTACCGGTGCAGGTTTGGGCAGAGGTAGATCGAGAATTTCAATTCTCTGTTTCATTCCATCTCGTTGACAGACCGCGACAATCCGGCCATCGTGCGTCATATCCACTTTCTCCGCAACGGCCTCAACCCCGAGGATGCTCACGGAAAATGGAAGCGCAAGATGCTCTTGCATCATGGTGAGCAAACCAACTTTTTGTTCGTCTTCGCCGTAAGCATCTATCACTGCTTCCTCAATCAGTACCTCCAACTTTGCCTTGCTGAGAACCGGAAGATTGGTTTCCGGCTCAGGTTTCAATTTGCGAATATCCATGTGGACCACCACGGGCTTGCTTAGTTTCTTTGTCATAATCCTCCGTATTCTCAGAGTGGTTCCGCATTAACCAACCTAAGTATTTTTGTGGAACGCTTGCCACACGTCATCATTCCCGAACAGGCCTTCGGTTTTCATAGAACCAAATCTGCGGATCGCAGACAAAGGCAGCGCTCTGCTCCTGATACGTGGTATAAGTCCACACTTGCTGCGCACTCTGCCAGAACACATCGATGATCTGATCGTTCACTTGCCCTGGCAGATTCTTCGGCCACACTACGGAGAATTCATTGCCAGACTTATTGATCATGAAGCAGAAAACATATTGAGTACAATTCTTGAAGGCTTCAAATAAGTCTGCCACTCGCACCCAATCTCCATCCGTATCAACCGGAAGATGTGTCAGTGAAAAGAAATACGTCGACTCGGACAGGGATGGCTGAAAGTGTGACCAGTCGTTACCTATACAACGTTTCGAATAGTAAGCTGCAACTGGATTACTATTCTCTACCGTATTGAGGTGGATTTCGTCGTCATCTCGGTAAAGGAGGCTTGCTTTGAATGCATCCAATCCTGGCCTCAAGGATGTAGCAATCCCTCGCCATATGGTAACTGTGTCAGATGTCGTAGCTCTATTGTGGCCAATCACATTACGAATTTCGATTACTTCAGAAAGCTTATTTATCAAAAATGTTTTCTCATAACCGCTGAATTCATGCACAAATGACCATATCGAATCCATCGTCAAAATGGTCTGAAGATCTTCCATTGTTGTGATCCAGATTGGGTTCCTACTGTTCTCGCAATTCAAATAGATTCTGTTCGAAAGATTATTGAGGCGCCCCTTCCATTTGCGGAGCAATTCGTCCGGAAGGACATCTTCCCATTTCCCGCCTGCCTTGGCCACAAGTGCAGCGTGTGCAAGTCTTCGAAACAATTGCTCATATTCGTAAAGCTCACGATAGACAAGTGCGTTTGTCTCCGGGAAGGGCAACTCAGAAACAAACTGTACGTTAATATTCATCGGCCACACTCCTTTTCTGCGAGCATTATCATGGAGACTCACACTCATTTTGTCATTATGGATTCGGTGATCTTGTCTTCTTGAGCGACCACTGCACTTGTCCGGCAATGAAGTTTGCGAAGGGCCGTACATCGCTTTCGATGCTGGCATGATCGAGCGCGCTTAGATACTCTGTGCGATCATCTACACGAATGATTGTCCATGGATACCCGCCCGATGCTAGCAGTACGTTCATCAGAAAGCGCGCCATTCGGCCATTGCCGTCGGGATACGGATGAATATAGCCAAAGAGCCAGTGCCCAAGAACTGCGCGCGCACACGGTTCCTGTTCACTCTCGATCAAATCCAACAGGGCAGGCATAGCATCCCTGACCGCTTCCCAGCGCGGCGGAACATAGCGGGAATTGCGCAAGTAAACGGCATCATTCCGATAGCCCGCTAAAGCCGAGGCAGGAATCAAACCGGCGGCGACGCACGGTTCAAACAGTTCTCTGTGCCATTCGCGGTGGTCTGTTCTAACTACAGCACCAGCATTATTGCCTTCAAGAACCTTGAGTACACTTGCCTTGACCTGTTGGAATGCCTGCCAGTAGCCACGCGCTGCAAGTGCATCGCGGTTGTGTTTGTCGGCTTCATTATGCCTAGGGTCCCATTGTCCAGAGATTACGCGCTCAATCAATTCCGGGCTTACACGATAACCCTCAATCGACAACGAGTGATAGGCATCGTTTTTGTAAATGTCATCCACATGTGCGAGATAGGCCTCGGCTTTGTCAGGCAATCCCGGCGGCGTCGGAAAAGTTTCCAGCACGGCATCACGCGTAGAGGCCCATAGAGCTTGAATTCGGCTGACAATTGGAGCCTCCGTAGGGCGAGTCACGGCAACGACGGTTTGCCCATTCGCGTATGGATCTGACTCGCGTACATCGTATCCGGCGCGCTTCATCGTGGAGAGAATCTCGTCTGCCTGTTCTGCGCGACCGGCACGGCGCAGCGCGCCAGCGAGACGGCCCGCGACGGCTGAATGACCGCCATCCAATAGAATGCGCAGGAGATTCGAAGCGTCTGTGATGCGTGCGAGTACGACTTGGGTTTCCAAAGAATGATGACGGAAGAACGATTCCGGGATACGCACAAGCGCAGCTTCGGGCGTAAAGAGCCGCAGGGCATCACGAAGCGCCAATTGGTTTTGCGGCGGCATTTTCGCCTGCTTCAGATCGTAGAGCGCGGTGCGAAAAGGAAGCGCGATTGTATTGTTGTGCCCCTTGCGACTGTAGACCGTGGCCTGAGTTGGAACAACCGTGTTTTCGGCATGAAGCAGCAGCGACTGTTCCGGCGAAAGATGCCAGTCTGTGCCGAATCGTTCATTGCAATACGCCGCGCAGAACTCCCAGAATGATGCAAACCATGCGGTACTATCTCCAGGACGAGCGCCAGGGCTGGTCGACATAAGCCACCCTTTGACGACTGGCTGCAGAAAACCATTCTTCACCAGCCGGTCACGGTGAACGCGGCTCATCTGCCCGGCTTGAAAGACATGCTGTCCGTTCTGTTGCAGTTCGCGGAGAAGTTTCAGGGAAGCTGCGAGTTTTTCATTCGGAGTGGCCATAGCCTTCTGCGTCTCTACACGTTTATTGCGACGTGCTAATACAAGTTTATTATGACGTGCCAGTGCAAGTCTATTGCGATGCGATGGAGCAAGTATATTTTGCTGCGCCTGGGCAAGTGTTTTCTGTATCTCGATTATGCGCCGGCAATCGAACCGGAAGCCGCTACGCAGAGAATCACGCCGCAATCTGTTCATATCGAAGAAATTGCTCGGGGACTCGGATTGGGCTTGTAGCGCCGGAGCGGATAATGACATTCCCCGGATAGACAGAGCATAGCCGAGGCCGGACCGGAGTCAAGGCCGCGCTGAAGCGCGCCGCTTCGCGGTCGTAGAGCCTTGACACCGGCCCTCGTGCCTCGGCACATCTTCCAATATCCGGGGAATGTCAGTTTCTCTGAACGGCTATTCGGAAGCAGACGCGATCCGCTCCACCACAGACAGCTTATGTGCAGGGGAAAGGTGGCTGTACGGGTTACAGTCCCATCCCACGCCAAACTGTTGGTTAGCCGCGATGAGACCGCGCAACTTCTCTCTATCAGTGTGCGCGGGATTGACTATCTGGTGGCGACGCGGCGGCTCCCGTTCAGAAAGATTGGAGGTCGGGTTTTAATTCCTGTGGCCGAACTGCGCAAGTATGCAAACGGCGATCACCCGGAACGAATTGTGGCTTGAGCGGCCTCCCCATGTATTCGGTTCCGATTCCGTTTACGGCGGGGTTCAAAAAAACATTGCGCAACGTAGCGCAAACTTATCAAATTTGATAAACTGCTTGGGAGGGCAAACGTCCAGCAATGGCTTGGAATGTTGATTTCTATCAGGACGATGACGGAAAACTGCCCGTAATGAAATGGCTGGATACCCTGCCAGAGGAAGTTCGAGGCAAGGTCATTGCTCGTATCGATCTGCTGAAAGAGGGAGGGCCAACTCTTGACTATCCCTATACTTCGCAGATTGATGGACGGCTCCGTGAAATTCGGTTACGTGTTGGAAAAACACGCTACCGGGTTCTGTACTTCTTCGATGACGAACGCACAGCGATCTTGCTACACGGGTTGACGAAGAACACTCCGGCAGTGGAGGAAGCAGACAAGCGTATCGGTAGCGCAAGGATGGAAAAACACGAGGCTCGTTTAGGCTCAAAGCGCTCTGCCGGGGCCAGACGCGGAAAAGGAGAAGGAAACAAATGACGACAGCTTGGGATCGCTACGTAAAAAAGGAACTCCGCAAGCCCGCAGTCAAGAAGGCGTACGAAGAAGAGACGCAGGTATTGAAGATTGGTCTGGCGTTGGCGAATCAGCGGCGGCAAAAGGGGCTGACTCAGGCCGAGGTTGCCGAGAAGATCGGGACCAGTGCTCCGCAGCTCAGCCGAACCGAGCGCAAACCGGAAAATGCCAATATGCGAACCTTGATCCGGTATGCCGCAGCGGTTGGCATGGACCTCGATATACGCCTTGTTGCGCGTGGATAACGTACCCGTTAGACGGGCGAAATAGGGCAATCTTAGTGGCTGTTTTGATGGCTGTTCGTTTCCAACTTTTCTGCGTTTCGGTGCGATTCTTTGCAAAGAAGAATCGCACTTTATCTTTATGAATACAAATACGTTATTCGCTTACGTGCAATGCATTGCGATTCGATGCAAAACTGCCAAAATTGGCCTTAAAATCCGCAGACCCGCAAGGGTTGTGGGGGTTCAAGTCTGATTCTGGCATTCTGATTTGGCCCAGTATGGCGGTTTAAGTTGGCCCACCCTTGGGCAGCGCGGACTCTACCCTGTTTCTCAGTGGATCTGAGGGACGGAGGGCGAGTTGGACTGGAGAACCAAGGTGGAGTTATACGAGCAGATACGTCGGGAGTATGAGTTTGGAGTTGGGTCGATTATCGGCGTGGCACGGAAGTTGGGCGTCCATCGGCGCATGGTGCGGGAGGCGGTTCGGAACGCCGTTCCGGCGCAGCGCAAGAAGACGGAACGTCCGGCAGTGAAGATGGCATCTGCGGTGTCGTTGATCGATTCGATTCTGGAGTTGGACCGCAAGGCTCCGCGGAAGCAGCGTCATACGGCGCGGCGGATCTTCGATCGCATTCGCGCCGAGATTCCGGGATGCACGCCTGCGGAGCGCACGGTGCGGCAGTATGTGGAGCGGCGCAAGCACGTTCTGGGTCTGGCCGAGCACGAGACGTTCGTCCCGCAGAGCTACGACTGGGGCGTCGAGGCGCAGGTCGATTGGTACGAGGCGTACGCCGATCTGGATGGCGAGCGCGTCAAGCTACAGGTCTTCTCGATGCGTTCGATGGCCAGCGGCGCAGCCTTCCATCGGGCGTATCTGTCGTCGACGCAGCAGGCTTTTCTTGAAGCGCACGAACTTGCCTTCGCGTACTTCGAGGGCGTCTTCCGGCGACTTCGCTACGATAACCTGTCGAGCGCGGTGAAGAAGATCCTGCGCGGCCAGCAGCGCGAGCTGACGGCGCGGTTCATCGCGTTCCGTTCGCACTGGCAGTATCAGGCCGAGTTCTGCACCCCGAGCGAAGGCCATGAGAAGGGCGGCGTGGAAGGGGAAGTCGGCTACTTCCGCCGCAACCACTGGGTTCCGGTGCCGGTGGCGGCGGGTCTTGCGGCGTTGAACCGCAAGCTGCTGGAGGACTGCCGCGCCGATGAGAGCCGGATCGTGTCGGGCCAGACCGAGTGTGTCGGGGCACGGCTTCTGATTGAGAAGGAGCACCTGCTGCCATTGGCCACAGACGTCTTCGATCTGGCCGAGATCAGCTTCCCGCGCGTCGACCAGACGGGGTGCGCGAAGGTGCGGACGAACTCCTACTCCGTGCCATTGAAGCCGGGCTCGATCGTCGAGGCACGAGTCTCTTCCACCACGATCGAGTTCCGTCACCATGGCAACCGGATCGCCAGCCACGAGCGTTGCTACAGTCGATTGCAGAAGATCTTCGATCTGGAGCACTATCTCGACGTGCTCGACCGCAAGCCCGGCGCGTTGCGCGGTTCGACGCCGCTGGTGCAGTGGAGGGCGCAGGGCCGGTGGCCTGAGAGCTACGACCGGATCTGGGAGCAGTTGATCGAACGGCAGGGGCGTCAGCCCGGGACACGGGCCATGGTGGAGTTGCTCCGCATGGGCCGCGAGTTCGGCTACGAGAAGTTGAAGACCTCCGTCCAACAGGCGCTCGATCTGGGCTGCGGAGACGTCGCCGCGATCCGCCATCTGCTACTCTCCGATCAGTTGCAGCACACGGTCGGCGAGCCGATCGAGATCGGTGCCCTGGCCGCCTACGAACGTCCTCTGCCGAGCATGATCGAGTACGACCGTCTGTTCTCCGGCAACATGCAGGCGGTGCAGGCATGAGCCTCCAGAGCGCAAGTATCGCTCAGAACTGCAAGGCGCTGCGGCTGTCAGCCGTCGGTGCACAGTTCGCATCGCTCGCCGAAGAGGCTGGCCAGCGCAACCACTCACACCTGCACTATCTCGAAGCTCTGCTCCAGGCGGAGATGGAAGACCGGGAACGACGCTCGATCGAGTTGAGGATGAAGGAAGCACACCTGCCCAGGATCAAGACGCTCGAAGAGTTCGACTTCGCCCAGTCGCCGCACATCCCTGCCGCCCGCATCCGCGCCCTGGCCGAAGGCGGCTATCTCGAACGCGCCGAACCGGTTCTGCTGGTCGGCGACCCCGGCACCGGCAAGAGTCACCTTGCCACTGGCCTCGCCATCGCCGCCTGCCGTCAACGCAAGCGGGTGCGCTTTACGACTGCCGCTGCGCTGGTCAACCAACTCGTCGAGGCGCAGCGGGAGCAGAGCCTGAGCCGCATGCTGGCCCGCTGGTCCCGCGTAGAGCTGATCGTCATCGATGAACTCGGCTATGTCCCGCTTGCCGAAGTCGCCGCCGAACTGCTCTTCCAGGTCATCGCCGAGAGGGCCGAAAAGGCCGCCATCATCGTGACCACCAACCTGCCCTTCTCGGAGTGGCCCCAGGTCTTCACCAACGCCCGGCTCTGCAAGGCCGTGCTCGATCGGCTCACCGATCAGGCACACATCATCGAGACCGGTTCGGAGTCCTACCGCTTCCGTAGAACCATGCGGAAGAAGACCAGAGAGTAAGCCTGGGTGCTCGGTCCTGCTTCCGCTCCGCCCTCCGGGCTACGCTCCAGCAGGACCGAGCACCCTCAACATCAACGTCCCAAGGGGTGGGCCAAGCCAAGTTGCCAAAGTCACAAGTCCCCCTCCGGGCACCACTAAAGCATTGTTTCCAACGTTCTTATGGACCTCAGACCCCAGCATAGAGCAGCAGTTTACGGTAGCCCTGCCGCAGACGACGTTGAAGCGCTACATTGCCTTGCTGGAAGCGACCTTCCTTGTACAACTATTGCGCCCGTGGGAAAAAAATATAGGCAAGCGGGTTATTCAGACGCCCAAGGTCTATGTGAACGACTCCGGCTTGCTGGCCTACTTGCAGGGGGTAACCATGGAACGCCTGAAGACAGAAGCCAGTTTAGCTGGCGCGCTACTGGAGAACTTTGCTGTGATGGAGCTGCGGAAGCAGGCTACTTGGAGCACGCCCCAGCCGGAGTTGTTCTTCTGGCGCACGGCCTCCGGCCAGGAGGTGGACATCGTATTGGAGGATCGCGCCGGTAGAGTGGTAGGTGTGGAGATCAAGGCCTCCGCGACCCTGGGCAGTGGCGATGTGCGCGGGTTGCAGGCACTGGCAGAGACCGCTGGCAAAAACTGGGTGCGCGGCGTGATGCTGTACGCAGGGACGGAAGTGATTCCCTTTGCCAGCAACCTACACGGCGTTCCCTTCGGTCGGCTCTGAGCAGAGTAGGGGACAGCTTAAGTCGGTTGGCTGTTCCGCTGCGCCTCAAACCTCATACTTCTATGCCGCAACCCGTTGACGAGCAGTCTTCGGAGTGGCCTGACGCTCAGGGTTGTTTAAGGTTCGCACCCGCGTCGGCCTCACCCTTATGTCAATCCCGATTCCGGCCGCCGCAAGCATCGCAACCAAAGTATCGATCGAGAACATCCCAATCTTGCCTCGCATCAGGTCGGAGATGCGCGGCTGCGAGACGGCAAAGAGCCTTGCCGCTTCGGTCTGGTTGAGGCCCTTGGCCTTGATGTGCTCACTAATCGCCATCATCAGCGCGGATCGATGCTTCATGTTCGCAGCCTGGGCGGGATCGTCTTCGATCGCATCCCACACGCTCTTGAATGCCTTATCGCTCATCGCTTTTGCTCCTTTACAAGTTCCGCATACCGCTTGCTGGCAAGGTCGAGATCGCTCTTCGCCGTCCGCTGCGTCTTCTTCTGAAAACAGTGCAGCACACAGACCGCATCTTCAAACTTCGCCACATACAACACGCGGAAGATACCCGCTTCATCCTTGATCCGAATCTCCTGCACTCCGGATCCAACATCGGACATCGGCTTGAAATCTTCCGGTTCCAGCCCGTTTTGCACGCGGTCAAGTTGGTATCCCGCCTCTCGCCGCGCGTCCTTGGGAAATTCGCAGAGATCCTTCAGGGAGCTTCCCCTGAACTTGAGGACTTTCACCGCGGTCTTCTTCGGCAGGTGCGCCATGACTGAATAGTATATAAATACATATATAAAAACAAGCTCATGGCACCAAACGAGGTTTTCTGCATAGCGCCCCGAAAAGATTCAATCCAAAATCAAGGGTGGTGACGGAACCCCGTGATGTCATGCGGCGGGCCTTACGATGGTTCGGTAGAGGGTTGAACGGGAGATGCCGAAGGCGCGCCCAATCTCATGCAACGACTCTCCCGTTTTCCAGCGGCGCCACATGTCGGTCCGCTGCTCCGCGGAAAGCCTCTCCCGTTTTCCTTGCGTCATAAACACCACCTTTAGAAAAATCATTCCTATGAGATGGTGTTGCATCGACCGGTTGAGCCAGCACGACATTGCAGGCAGTTCGAATCGATGCGGCCAGAGGAAGCATAGAGCAGCAGGCGCGTAGTCGGCGACTTCATCGCTTCGGTCACTCGACCCGGTCCATATGCGCGCACATCCCTTTCTTCCCTTTACTCCCTCTACGTCAAACGGTGTCATACTGATCCTGTAGGTGGCGGGTCTGCACCTCCCGCTGCTGCAAGTCTCGTTCAAGGATACTCACCCAATATGAAAGCGGTCAGACGTTTCATTGAGTCTCCAGCCTTTCGCTGGGCAACTCTGTTGGTAGCACTCCTGGCAATGACCGCCAACCCGCTTTCTGGGGAGCAGCCAGTCGCGTCGCAAGGTGCCGGCCAGGGAGGGCTCGATCCCGGCAGTCAATCGGATGCCTGCGAGTCTTCTGTAACTGGATCGCCATATATCCCGGTTGACAGTTGGGTCTATCCGGCTGTGCTGCGTCTTTACTCCCTCGGCTTTGTGGACACGGTCTACCTGGGCATGCGCCCGTGGACGCGCTCCAGCCTGAACAACATGCTCAACGAGGTAGGCAGCCGCATCGAAGACTATGATTCAGGCCCCGCCACCGACGAGGCGGAGAAGATATACGAGGCGCTGACCCGTGAGTTGCACTTCAATGCTCAGGCCTCCTGCCCGGCCCCTGAGGATCGATTTCGGTTGGAGTCGTTCTACTCCGTGGCGCGCGGCATCAGCGGCACGCCGCTACGCGACAGCTATCATCTCGGCTCGACAATCATCAACGACTACGGCCGTCCTTACCAAACCGGCTTCAACAACTACACAGGCGTCAGCGGCTACGCCTCCGCTGGCCGGTTGCTGCTGCATGTGCGCGGCGAGTTTCACGCAGCGTCCTCCTCCGCCGGCTACTCGAACGCGCTGGCCCAGACGCTGGCGAATCAAGATGTTGGTGCCTTTCCGATCGTCAACAATCCAGCCACGGGCAGCCCATATATCCAGACCACGATCCCCCAAGGCCCTATTGCCGCAATCTCCGACGGGCGCTTGATCGAAGCGTACGCCTCCTATCGCCTGCTCAACCATGAGATCTCGTTCGGCAAACAGGACGACTGGCTCGGCCCTGGCCTCGGCGGCGGCATGGCTTATTCCAACAATGCCGAGAACATCTACTCCTTCCGCATCAACCGAACAGAACCGCTGTACATCCCACTGCTCTCCTATCTCACCGGCCCCTTCCGCTATGAATTTCTGGTTGGATCGCTCAAAGGCCACACCTATCCCAACGACCCCTGGGTACACGTCGAGAAGATCAGCTTCCGGCCCACCGCGAACCTCGAATTCGGCTTCGAGCGCACCGTCATCTGGGGCGGTAAGGGCCACGAGCCCATTAACCTCCATAGCTTCCTGCGCAGTTTCTTCAGCCTGACGGCACCCGATCTCGCGGTCAAGGAATCAAGCGCGGACCCTGGCGCCCGCTTCGGAGCCTTCGACTTCAGCTACCGGCTTCCCTTCGTCCGCAACTGGCTCACGCTCTACTCGGACTCAGAGGTGCATGACGATGTCTCGCCCATCGACGCTCCCCGGCGAGCCTCCTGGCGGCCCGGCATCTATCTCTCTCACGTTCCCGGAATCCCTCGCCTCGATCTGCGCCTTGAAGCCGCCTCCACCGATCCGCCCATCACCAACAGCAACGGCGGCCATTTCATGTACTACGAATACGTCCAGCAACAGGGATACACCAACCAGGGCCAGCTCTTCGGCGACTGGATTGGACGCGAGGACAAGGGCGGCCAGGGCTGGATTACTTATCACCTCAGCGGCGACGAGTGGCTACAAATCGGCGTAAGAAATCAAAAAGCCGCCAAGGACTTTATCCCTGGCGGCACCACATACATCCCCGGCACCACCACCTTACCCACTGGCGGCACCACGTTGAACGACATCAATTTTCAAGTAGTCAAACGAATCGGCAAAGACTTCGAGCTAAACGGCAACTTTACCTACGAGCGCTGGAAAGCCCCCATCTACCTTCCCGGCCAGCAAACCGTGACCACAACCACCATCCAATTCACCTGGTTCCCAGAGAGAAATGTCCGCTTCTAGAATTTAAGGCAGATTTCGAGGATACCCGCCCTATGAATTGCCAACGCGGGCTCAACAGCAAAACTGTCTCTCAATGCTGGATGCCATCGCCGCGTACAACCTTGAAGGCCGTCACGCAAATGATATAGAGATCGAATTTGAAAGATCGTCGCTGTAGATATTCATAGTCGAACTGGACCTTGACCGGTATCGGCAATTCGTCACGACCGTTGATCTGTGCCCAGCCTGTCAGTCCAGGCACCAGTACATGAACGCCTCGCTCGGTACGAAGTGCCACCAGATCGTCCTGGTTGAACAGTGCCGGCCGCGGTCCAACGAAACTCAGGTCACCCGCAAGAATGCTAAACAACTGGGGCAATTCGTCGAGGCTCGTCCGGCGGAGGAAGCTGCCGATAGGGGTCAGATAGATGGAAGGGTCAGAGAGCAGATGTGTGGCAACCTGCGGGGTATCAATCAGCATGCTGCGGAACTTCGGCATGTGGAACAGCTTGTTGTTCTTCCCCACACGGCTCGACCAATAGAGGACGGAGCCTTTCGAAGTCATCTTGATGAGCAGAGCAAGAGCGAGGAACAAGGGCGAAAGAAGGAGAAGAAGCAGCAACGAAAGTAAAATATCAAAAGCACGCTTTGGCAAAAGCACCGCCCGTCTCCAACGCCATTACCTGAATCATAGCTCTTGTCATAAATCTCTGCCTGCGGGATGAAGGCTGAAAACGTTTTGTATTCAAGTTGCTTTCCCTTACTTCCGCGACCCGAGATACGCATCCACCATCCTCTTCCTGGTGGCCAGTCCATCGTATCCCTCCGGGCAAGACCATTCTTTCCGTGGGGTTTTGAAGATGATTGACTGAAGGCATGAGTGAATATCCCGTTCCAGTCGTTGGTCGTCGTCCTCGTCGCAGCCGCGCGGAGGTGGCGCAGA
>Ga0255355_1000701_pt1 | contig 18460 bp, 12 predicted proteins | sample HBST75metaG_FD_189943 | JGI IMG/M metagenome (GOLD analysis project Ga0255355, IMG submission 189943) | Peat soil microbial communities from Stordalen Mire, Sweden - H.B.S.T75 | ecosystem: Environmental > Terrestrial > Soil > Wetlands > Peat | place: Sweden: Norrbotten County, Stordalen Mire...
CCCAACTCCCGTGCCGCTCACCATTGCGGCCAGCAGGCAGCGCCCCATCTCCGCGTAGTCCAGGCTGGCCAGCGAGACCATGTGCCGCCAGTGCAGCAGCACGGCAATCACCACAGTCTGTAGCGCAATCCCCACGTTGGAGGCCATCGCCAGCCCCATCGCGCCCTGCCAGTGAAAGAAGAAGTAGTAAACGGGCAGCGAAACCAGCGTGACCGCCGTTCCCGCCACCATGGGGATGAACGTCTCCCCAGCAGCATAAAAAGCGCGCGAATAAATCGCCTGCGCCGACCACAGAAACAGCGAGATGGAGAAGACGGCGAAGTAGACGGCGCACTCCCGCGCATCGCGCAGGGAAAAACGGCCGCCGCTGAAGATCAGCTCCACAAGCGGCATCCCCAGCGCGATCATGCCGGAAGCCACCAGCAGCCCCAGCGAGGCTACACGGGAAACCGAGTCGGCCACCCCGATGGCGAATTCATAGCGCCGCTGCTTGCTCCACAGGCTGGCGAAAAACGGCATGGAGGCCGCGCCAGCCGCCTGGGCGAGCATGGCCATGGGCGCGGTGAAGAGCTGCTTGGCATAAGTCATCAGGGTGATGGCGCCGTTGGTTCTGGAGGCGAAGTACGCGATGATCCAGTTGTCGGCGGTCACCAGCGAAACTCCCAACATCAACGGAACGGAAAGCCGCACCCACTCGCGCAGCCCTTCGTCGTGCCAGTCGAGAATCGGATGGTAATGCGCGCCCGCCCGCCGGGCATAAATCAGGTTCAGCAGAAACGGTCCGAAGAAGGCTCCGGCAACGGTACCGATGGCCAGCGAAGAAACGCCCAGCCGATGCACCAGGAAAACACCACCGGCAATGGTGCCGAGGTTGTAGATCAGCGGGGTCACGGCCTGCACGCTGAACTGCTTGCGCACCAGCAGCACCGCGCCAAAGACTCCACCGGTAAAGAAGAACAACTGCGCGGGCAACAGAATGCGCGTCAGTTTCACGCAGACCGCCGCTTTTGGCGCGTCGAAGCCAGGGAACATCCAGTGGACGTACCACGGGGCAAGCACTTCGGCCAGCAGAATGGCCCCGCCCAGCACCAGGTACATGGTGGAGAGAATCACCGAGAGGGACCGCTGGCCCTCCTCGTCGCGCCCGGTTTCGCGATAACGCGTGAGGATGGTGACAAAGGTGATGGAGGCCGCGCCGCCCACCAGAAAATACGAAATCATGTCCGGGAGCACAAACGCAGCGTTGAAAGCGTCGGCCTCCATGCCCCGGCCGAAGAGCCAGGCAATATATTTGATCCGCACCAGGCCGATGATGCGCGACAGAAAGGTGGAGGCCATCAGCACGAGTGTCGCCGTGAAAGCCGTGTGCGCGTGCGAGGGGCGCAGCAATCCCAGGGCGCGCGTCCATTTGGACTGCGCCGGCACGGAGGGTTGAGTTGAGGGCCATTCAGCCACTGAACTCGATTTTAACGGGGTGAGGCGAAAGACGGTAAAAAGACAGTGCGGAAGAGCCGCTGTTGGTATCCCACTCTGGCGTTGTCAGAGCTGTTCTCCAATAGATGTAGTCCTTTTGAGACCGTGCAAGGTGGCTTTTTCTTGGGGAAAAAGCCACTCGGCCGCAGTGGCTTCGGTGTACAGCAATTGGAGAACAGCTATAGCGCCGGACAGCCAATCCGGGACAATGCCGGCACGCGCCCTTTCCATGGACTGAAACGCAACACTCCGCTGCCCTGATTCCGCGCTTCCTGCACTGTATCCGCACGTATCTGGAAAACCTAGGTAACCTCACGCAATTGGGTCTTTCTTCCGATAAAGGATATACGGCGCCACAGGGCCAGGAGTCAAAATGCAGCGGGTTGAATTTGAGATCATAGAAGTGGATCGGCAGCAGGAGGAAGCACGCCTGGCCGCGCTGGTTTCCGCCGAAATTCTCGACACTCCGCCCGAGCCCGCTTACGACACTATTACCCGCCTGGCGGCCGAGTACTTCCACGCCGATTCGGCCAGACTCGGTTTTGCCGACGAGAGCCGCATCTGGATGAAGTCCTGCTGGGGCATCAAGGTTCGCGAACTGCCGCGCAAGGACTCCATCTTCGAACTGGTGCTTGCGGAAGACGGTCCGGTGGTTGTCCCGAATATTTCCACTCATCCTCACCGCGAACGGCTATCGACGCGCCTCAGGGGCCACCGCGAAGCTTCATTTGCCAGCGTGCCCGTGCGCTCCTCCGACGGAACGATCCTCGGAGTTTTGACCATCTTCAGCAAAAATCCCAGCGAGGAGATGCAGCCGGAAGCAATTCGCACATTGGAGAGCCTGGCCGAGATGGTCTCCAGCCAGTTGGAACTGCGCAGGCTGCGAAAAACCCTCATCGGGAATAAGCGGTCTCTGCGTCGCACCCGGGCCGCCGCGACCACCAACCACCAAAACTGGCCAAGCAACGCCGACCTGCGCCAAGCCCTGGACAAGCGCCAGTTTGTACTCTATTACCAGCCGGAAATCGACCTGGTTACGCGCAGGATTGTTGGACTTGAAGCCCTTATCCGCTGGAACCACCCCGAGCGGGGACTCATCCCGCCCATGGACTTCATTCCGCTGGCCGAAGAAAGCGGGCTGATCCTGCCGATCGGCGACTGGGGGCTCGCCGAGGTCTGCGGCCAAATTCAGAGGTGGTGTGAAGAGGACATCCGCCACTGTTCGCTGCGGGTCGGCGTCAACCTCTCCGCCCGCCAATTCTCACGCCAAGGACTCGCCGACCACGTCGAGGCCCTTCTAGTCCAATCCGGCATCTCCAGCCGCCAGCTCGGCCTGGAGATGACCGAGTCCAGCATCATCCCCAATATGCGCACCGCCCTGGAGGTTCTCGGCGGCCTGCGCAGGCTGGGCGTTTCCTTGCTGATGGACGACTTCGGTACCGGCTACAGCTCTCTCAGTTACCTGCATTCGTTCCCCTTCGACGTACTGAAGATCGACCGCTCTTTCGTCTGCCGCATGGCCGAGGGCGATCAGCCGATGCAGATCGTGCGCACCATCATCGAATTGGCCCGCGTGCTGGGTATGAACGTGGTGGCCGAAGGGATTGAAACCCGCGAGCAATATCGCCTGTTGCGCGAGATGAAGTGCCGCTACGGCCAGGGCTATCTCTTTGCCCGCCCCATGAGCGCCGAAGCTGTCACCCAACTGTTGAGGCTTCCCGGCCGCGTACTCCCCGAGCCCGACGATGCCGAACTGGCTTGCGCATGACCCCGCCGGATCTCCGCACTGTTTCCGAGGACTGGAACTCCTGGTGCATGGGAGTGTTTCTGCTGATTTCATTTCAGGACAGGCGACAAGCTTGTTCTTTTCTGGAATCCGCCCAGTCTTTAAATGGGAAATTTCTCACACTTGTTGCCCAGCCTCGCGGTATGCTCCATGCCATGCAGCAACCAACGGCATCTGCGCCTGCCGCCACCTCTCCCAGCTTTGCGGCTCTGCTGGCCACGCTTGGCGCGCCCGCGCAAAGCCCCGGCGACAAGTCTTTGCCGGAAGGGCAAAAGCCCGCATCCGCCTGGTGCGATGACGATCTTGCTGACGATGTGGCAACCCTCAGCTACGAGAGCGCCTTGAAGGCTCATGCGCGCTACCACCCCACCGATCAGTCGCTCACCCAAGCCGCCAATTCGGCGCCATACTGTTTTGAGGAAGCCTCTTCGGCTCTCTCAGCGTCAGCCCCGCGACCTGCGCCTCGACCCATTGCGAATCTGGCTCCCGAATCCAACCGCCTTCCGTCCGCGCCCTTCGAGCGGAATCTAAAGGACGCCAGCATCACCATCCGCATGAGCAAGGCGGAGTGCGCGCAACTGCACAAGCGGGCAGCCGAGGCCGGACTAACCGTCTCAGCCTATTTGCGTTCCTGCACCTTTGAGGCCGAATCCCTACGAGCAATGGTCAAGGACGCGCTGGCCCAATTGCGCTCAGAGGCAATCCAGACAAAGCCCGTCCCCCCCGCACCGCGCCGCGGCTCCCTGCTCGGCAGACTCACGCGCAGGCTGGCCGGCCTTCTTCCCTCCTGGCACAACAGCCAGCGCATTGCCCGCGCCTGACCGTCAGCCCGGTTTTTCCAGGCTGCGGAAAAGCCCCTCTGCTCTAGAAATTCTTTTGCCTCGAAAGGGGCGGCTATCACCGCGCCCCCCCCGATGGGCAAGGGCGGTGCATTTACAATGACTCATGTGCAGCCTCAACAGTCTTCGCCCATCATTCTCGCCGAAAATCTGACCAAGGTTTACGCGGCGGGCCGAATCCAGGTCACCGCCGTGCGCGGGGTTTCGCTTGCCGTGGAGCCTGGAGAATTTGTCGCCATTGTCGGCCCCTCGGGTTCAGGCAAATCGACGCTTTTTTACCTGCTGGGGGGGCTGACGCAGGCTACCCAGGGTCGCGTGGTGATCGACGGTATCGATTTTGCCTCGCTCAGCGACGCCGAGCGCACCCGGCTGCGCAAACATCGCATCGGATTTGTCTTCCAGAAGTTCAACTTGCTGCCCACTCTTACAGCCTTGGGCAATATCGAGATTGCGTATACAGTGAGCGGCCGCAAGGAGCCGCTGGACAGGGCTTATCTGGACCACCTGAGCGATCTGCTGTCGATCCAGGGACGGCTCGATCATCGGCCGAGCGAGTTGAGCGGCGGTGAACAGCAGCGCGTAGCGATTGCGCGGGCGCTGATTACCCGGCCGGCCATTGTGCTGGCCGACGAACCCACCGGCAACCTGGACACAAAAAGCTCGGACGCTGTGCTTCAGATGTTGCGGCGCTCCAACCAGGAGTTGGGCCAGACCACGTTGATGATTACTCACAACCCCGAGGCCGCCTCGATTGCCGACCGGATTCTGCATATGCGCGACGGAGAAATTGTGCGCGAGGAGAAAGGTTCGCGGGCGGATGAGGCCCTGTAGGCTTCAGGCGCGGCACTGCCTTCCGCAGTTCCGGCGCCAACCACAGTTTGACCTCATTTCGGTCCCCCGGTATACTCAAACTTGCACCAAGCGGGAGTAGCTCAGTGGTAGAGCATCGCCTTGCCAAGGCGAGGGTCGCGAGTTCAAATCTCGTCTCCCGCTCCATTCCGCCCTCCGGCGCCAGCCGGGTTGGCTACGGTGGTATGGAGCGAATCAAATTTCAGGGCAGCCCTGCCAAGGCGCGGTACCCAAGTGGTAAGGGAGAGGTCTGCAAAACCTTTATGCGCCGGTTCGATCCCGGCCCGCGCCTCCAAGATTCCAAAAGGCTTACACCACACAAACCAAGCCAACGAAAAACCCACTGTAGCGGAAATTATAGCGTGTAGACGAGTTTCGGCTCATCTGACGGTTGCGGGCTCTGGAACTTCGCGAACATAAAGTGATCGCCGACATCGAAAGTGCATCAAAACTGGTATAGAGTGGTGACATTCGGCCGATAGGGGGTTTGTGCGTATGTATTTTCAGTTCGACGAAGCCAAAGTGACCCAGATTGCGGCCTATTTGTTACGCCTGCGCGGCGGCCAAATGCATTACATCAAGCTGATCAAGCTGATGTACCTGGCGGACCGAGAGGCACTTTTGCGCTGGGGTGTACCCCTCACTCGAGACCGCTATGTTTCCATGGATAACGGGCCGGTCCTCAGCCGGGTTTTGAATCTAATCACCGACGACCGCCCCAAGCCTGTCTGGTCGGAGTTCATTTCGGCCCCCCTTGGGGAGTACGAAGTGAGGCTTCTCAGAGATGCTCCTACGGATGCTCTTTCGCGCGCCGAAGAAAAGCTCTTAGATGAAATTTTCCAGACTTATGGCTATCGAAATCGCTGGGAACTGATCGAGAACGTCATGCACAAACTGCCTGAGTGGCAGAACCCCAACAAGAGCATGATTCCTATCCCGATTCGAGACATACTTAAGGCTGAAGGCGAGAGCGAGAACGATATTAGGGACGTCCTCCGGGAGTTGCATTCCTTCGCGAGCGACGAAGAAAAGCTAGCTCGCGTTTATGCTTAAGTGCGGTGACACTTTCCTGACTGGCGACGGCGACGAAGATAACTTTCATCTTTGGATCATAGTCACGCCTCCCAGCGAGGGCGAGGTGCTCACTGTCTGCATGGTAACTGCTACGAAGAAAACAGAGCGACTCGTGCAGCTCGCGCCGGGCGATCATCCATTCGTAAGACACGACTCTGCGATTTCTTACGGGTTTTCGAGGATCAGGACGGTTGCCGACATCGAGTCTCTGCTCGCGAACTGCTTGGTACGGCCCAAAGAACCGATGCCTCCCAATGTTCTGAGCCGAATCCAATCCGGCGTAATTGATTCCGATTTCACCCCCAACGGGGTGCGCGCTTTTTATCGAGCAGTGATGGACTAGAATAGCAGCACCGCTTCGGAGACGATCTCAACCTGCGATTTCCGATTCCTCATATCACTGGATTGTCTGAGTCCGTTCGTTCTCTGGCATTCCACAGCTGCGATTCGCTGCTCTGCAATGAACCGCTCCAACCGCTCCACAGACCGCGCCTGATGCTCTTGGGTGGGTGGGCATACCACCGCAGGACCATCTGAATCTTGGAATGGCCCAGGAGCGCCGCCAGCGTCACAAGATCAATGCCCGACTCTGCCGCCCGCGTTGCCCATGTGTGCCGAAGATCGTACAGCCGGAACGGGGCGACCTTGCTGTCCCTCACCGCTCGGTCATGGGCATTGTTCACTTTGGACACCGGTCGCGTCGGGTCTGTCTCACATGGAAAGAGGAAAGGCGTTTCCAGACCTTTCATGCGCCGGACCAAGACGCTCTTAGCCGCCGTGTTCAACGGAATACACCGCCGCGCCGCCTTCGTCTTGCCGTGGGGATTGAAGAGGAGCCCCCCTGCCAGATTCACGTTCTCGGGCTGAATCCGGTAAACCTCTTCCGGGCGCATCCCGGTTTCAAGCATGATAGTAGCAACGTCCCGAAGCATCGGCGTTGCCATGGCCAGATACCGCGCCTGTTCATCAAAGCTAAACATTCGGCATCGACGACGCTCCGCCGGTAATATCATCCGTCCGAAAGGTGCGGGAATGTGACATATTCGTCGGGATTTATGCGCGCCGATACGGATCCATCGATCCCGCCACCGGGATGTCAATCACAGAACTCGAGCTGCATGAGGCCGAGAGAAGTCTGAGCGCGGGGACACTGACCGCGATCCTGCTTTATTGGTTAGATGAAAACGCTATCTGGCCGCCGTCAATGTGCGAGACCGACCCTGCAGCGGTTGGTAGACTGGCATCGTTGAGAGAGCATTCTCGCCAGCACACATACACCGCATTCCAGGACCCGGATGACCTTCCGTCCTTCATAATTCGGGATGTACTTGCCAAGATTCGTAACCGCATGGCCGAGCCCTCGTCGCGCACCAGGCAGCAACTTCTGCCGGAAGGTAGAAGGCTCCGGCGCGTACACGGAAGGTGATTCCTTTGCTGGCGGGTTTGATAATCACATGTAAAGTTTGTGTTCAGGGCGTGTTTCCCGTGTTAACCCCTTGTCAGATTTCGGCATTCGCGTGAAGACTTGGATTTTGTTCATGACGGTACGGTATACTGGTGAGCCTTTTGCCGGTTGGCGGACACGATTTCTGGATTGAAGGGGGAGTGGATGCAGGGAGGAAAGATGAGTAAGGAGAGCGGGATGGTCAGTGAGGAATGGCTGTTTAGCCGGCGGGAGTTTCTCGCAGGATTGGCGGCCATGGGGCTGGCTGGGTGGACAGAGCACGCGATCGGAGCGCCAGCGGGGACATCTGGTTGGAGCGGACTGCCGGATCGACCAGAGGAGCGGCCGCTGGATTTTCACGCGCTGGCCAATGCGTTTGACGCCTACGTCATGGACCCTGTCCATGGGGTGAATCTGCGCGCAAAGGATGGCCGGCAGGTGTTCCCTTCCGCGCTGGAGGGCGTGGAAGACGGGGGACTGACAACCTACGGGCCGATGGCGCTGGGCAAGGAGTTGCGTGGCGAGGGGTTGGACGGCCTGGCGGCATCGCTGAAGGGCTACTTTAGTGAGCCTTATGGGTTGTTTCTGGACAGCGCCGGCGGAACGCTGTGCGAATACTGGTACCTGATGAATGTGACCGCGCTGGCCTTTGGACTGATCCGGCTGCGCTTCGGTCAGGATGCGGAGTGGCTGGCGCGAGTGGAGAAGAGCGCGGCGCGATTGAAACAGATGGCATGGCAGATCCGCTACGACTTCAACAGCCAGGGCTACGACTTCGCGAAAGCGGCGACCTTTACAAACCAGGATATCTACCGGCAGCCCGATGCGGTGGGCGGATATAGCTACGTGATGCTGCTGGCGTGGAAGTTGACCGGAAAGGAGTTCTGCCTGGCAGAAGCCAAGATTGGAATCGATCGCTACGTGGATTTCGCCCGCAATCCATGGTACGAGGTTCCAAGCGGCGCCATGGCCGTGATGGCGGCGGCGCGGCTGGAGGCGATGGGGTATCCAACCAACGCGAAAAAGGCGCTGGGTTTTGTCCTGGACGAAAAGGCTGGACTGATGGCGACGGGACGATGGGGCGGCCACGAGGTGAACGGATTGCTGGCCGGATTCCGCACCGAGCCCGCCGGCCAGGTTTACAGCATGGAGTCGATGGTGGCGCTACCGTATCTGTTGCCGGCGGTGCGATTCCGTCCGGAATTGGCCGGGGAGGTGGCGCGGTATGCGCTGAACGCTGCGGCGAACCTGCGCTGGTTCTATCCGGAGTATCTACCGCGCGAGGACCAGAGCCGTCCGGATCTGCCGTCGATGATTCCCTACGAGCGGCTGAGCCGGGAAGAAAAGGGCCACAGTCCTTATGCGACGGGCGACTTTGCGGGGCACCGCTCGATCTATGGCGGCGCCTACGTTTTGTGGCTGGACAAGATGATTCAGCCGCAGGGAGATCCGTGGCTGCTGCGCTGGGACCTGGCAAAAACGAACCTGCTCGATCGCGACTTGCCTCCGGCATTCCTCTACTACAATCCCTGGCCGGAAGAGAAGCGCATCACGGTCGAGACAGCGGCGGGCACAAGACGGGTTCACGACCTGACACGCAATCGGACGCTTGAGCTAAATAAGGGAAATGTGGAGTTGAGGTTGGGCGCGCACGAGGCGCGCGTAATCGAGATTCGGTCGTAAACGCATTCACGAGAGGAAAACTGCCAATGAAGAAGATACCCGGCTTTATGGAAACAGCATCGGCCCATGTTGTTTCACGGCGTTCCTTTGTCCTTGCGGCGGCAGCGGCAGCCACCTGCGCGCCGCTGTCCAGCGCTTGCGGGCAGGAGCCTGACGCCGATAAACAACGCAACAATCCCCAGGATGCCAAAGGTATGTTCGCATGGCAGTTTCCCAGTGCCGACAACGAAGCAACTTGGCGGAAACAATCCTTTAGCATCGACAGGTGGTGGGGGGACTTTCCGCGCGACTTGCCGGATCAAATGGATATGTTCCGGGATAACCCATGGTCGATCGGTCCTTTCACTAAATATATGGGAAATCCGGTTCTAGCCCCGACTCCTGGCGCCTGGGATTCAGGTCATTTCTCGGGCGGCGTGCACAATGGTTCGATCATCATAAAAGATGGCATTTTCCACTATCTGTACCGTGGGGAAAGACCGATCGACATCAAGCAGAACAGCGAGTTCGACTACATCTGCGATATAGGAGTAGCCACCAGCAAGGACGGCGTTCATTTTACAAAGGACGATAAGCACAGCCCCTTCTTCAGGAAAGGCGACGACAGGCGCTTCAGCTATGAAGATGTAAACGTGGTGCGGCGCGGGGACATGTACTACCTGTTCTGCAATCAGTGGCTATGGGAACGGCAGGGCGACACGAGTCTCAACGGGATCGTTGTAGCGACTTCAACCGACCTTCTGAGTTGGACCAAACACGGCATTCTATTTCCAAAGGCGAAGCGTATTCATCGCAATGGCGTCGTCCTGCAGAGCCCGGATAATGAAGCCATCAAGGTGAACGGAAAATATGTAATGTACATAGACGATGCGCTGATTGCATATTCAGAAGACTTGCTCCATTGGGAATCGGAAGAAAACTCAAATGCGATGCCGGGCGGTGAATGCTGCTTCGCTCTTGGCGAATACGATCCCTCGAATCCAGACAATATCGCTCTCTTCACCGGAGGGGCGCATACCGGACATTTCTATGCGGTGGGAGAGATCCTGATTTCAAAAGCCGACGTTACCAAGCCGGTTCACTATCTCCCTCGCTCCCCGCTCTTTGCGGAAGTGAAGTATCCGTTCGAGAATGGCTTTGCCGCGGAGGCGCCGCACAAGCCAATGTCCAGTTTTGCGGATTGCATATTCTTCAATGGCCTCACGCGTCATAAAGACAAGTGGTGGGTGTACTACGGCGGAAGCGAGTATTACACCTGTCTTGCGACTGCTCCGGCGGCCAGATGAGGTGCGCAAAGATCCCCAAGCCGTTGTGGGTTATCTGGATGAGCTTCATTGCCGTGTAACTCGCCGCGCGAGTTGGATCGCTTCTAGGGATGAACCACGCGCGTAGCGACGATGGAAGTGGCATTGGGCGCGCCAGCGACGGTTTGAGTGCGGATGAGGGCCTCGAAGTAGACGGGCTGTCCGGGGGCGCCGGAGATGCCGAGGGCCTGCTGAAGCTTTTGCCGGTTGCCGGCATCGGCCAGAAAAAGGCCGGCAGCCTCGGTGCCCTCCTGTTGCAATCCTTGCAGGATGAGAACGCTGCCGTGGCCGTTGGGAACCGGCAACAGTGAGATGGTTGCATAGTCCTCGCCCGAGCTGCCGGTGAAGGTCAGCCCGTGGTAGTTCTCCTGCTCGCCCGCCTTGGGATGCAGGTTCTGGAAGAACTTGAGGCTTTCGCCGACTATGCCCTCGCGCTCTTGAAAGTTGAGCTTATCCTGGAAATAGGAGACCCAGGGGTTGGAGCTTGGGCTGCCGACAAAGACAAAGCTTCCCTCTTCAAGGTCGCGTGGGCGCAACTCCCGTGCCGAGCGAATGGAGAGCCTGTCGCGCGCCTCCCCGCTTACTCGCATGAGCGTGGTCACCACTACGAGGTCGGCATACGAGGTCAGCAGCGAATCAGAAAGATACCTGGTCATCCGTGCCTCGCGGGCTGTGGGGTGAGCATTAGAGAGCGCGCCGCCGCTCCTGTAAGAAGGGCTCAAATACTGCTCCAGCGTCTCCGGCTGTTCGGTTACCAGCCGCATCATGCCGTAGCTGATGTCGGCAACCACCACCTGTACAGGGTGGTCGCCGCGAGCAGAGAAGAGCGCCGCAAGTGGCCAAGGTGGCGGAGGCGGCAACGGGACCGCTGGACGGCGAAACCAGGCTGCCAGAGTCGTTAGCAAAAAGAGCGCGGCCAGCGCCCACGGCAGCGCCCGAAGCCAGAATTTAAGGCCATGGCGCACAACAGCCAGCACCGGCGGTCTGGCAGATCTCTCCTCGGCGGTGCGAAAGAGTGTGGTATAGGCCCCTTTCGGAATCTCAACAATGGAAGTTTCGTCGCGGCCTTCGCCGTCGAAATACTCATGCAGCTTGAGCCGCAACTGCCGCACATGCACGCGGACTGAGCTGTCCTCGACGACACTGTAATTCTGGGCCTTGCCGAAGACGGCGCTGCCGATCGAGTGTTCACTCAGATCCTGGAGCTGGCCGTGCAGCGTCCTCTCCGCCAGAAAACGCAAAAGATCCCTGAGTCTGCCCGACTTTTGAAAGGAACTGCTGGCGGCGATCCTTTCGATCAATTGCCACCTGGGGTCTGTCCGAAGATTCGCATCCTCTTCCATCATCCGCGTCTAATCCCATTTCCGTTCGGCACAGTCAGATTGTGTGCAATTCAATACACATCCGGGTAAGCGTCGTCAACCTGAAGAGTTTAGCACATCCACACTCGAGGGATTGGCCTGTCTGAGACGGAAAGCTACTCATGCAAAGGCGGAGAATCTTCAATAATGCCGGAGTGGACTCCCTACGTAGCGCCCTCTCATGATGCTCTCTCGCACGAATTCCGGCCCGGCGTCTCACCTCCTGCATTCATGGCGTCTTTCTGTATGTTTTTGCGCGAATCACATGTAAATCGCACGGGCTATCAAAGATTTCCGCAGTAAGTCCCTTTTCAGCGGCGGCTGCTTTCCCGGAGGCTTATCAGCGGCTTCCAAAGTCCGGTTTGTTCCATGGCGAAACGCCAGCACGAAGGCTCTACCCTCCAGAACTGCAAAGGGCTCATGATGAACGATCTTGCACAACGCTTCGGCCAGAACCCCATTCTCACACCGCGGGATCTGCATCCGAGCGTAGAGGGCATGGAAGTGACATGCCTGCTGAATCCAGGAGTCTTCCGATACCAGGACAAGACCTGGCTGCTGGTGCGGGTGGCGGAGCGCCCAGTACAGGTCCCAGGTAAAACCTCCTTCCCCATCCTGAATCCTGACGGCCGGCTTGAGGTGCTTGAATTCAACTCCGACGATCCACGGCTCGACCTGAGCGATCCTCGCGTCATCCATTTTGACGGGCGGGACTATCTCACCACCCTCTCTCATCTTCGCCTACTGGCCAGCGACGACGGCATCCGCTTCGCCGAGCCGAAGCAAAGCCAGCCCCTGATGGGGGCCGGAGAACTGGAAACCTACGGCATCGAGGACTGCCGCGTCGCGAAGATCGGCGAAACTTACTATCTGACTTATACGCAGGTCTCCAGCCATGGCGTCGGCGTGGGGCTGCGGACCACACGCGACTGGAAGGACTTTGTGCACGAGGGCATGATCTTTCCTCCGCACAACAAGGATTGCGCGCTCTTCGAGGAGCAAATCGGCGGCAAATACTATGCGCTGCACCGGCCCAGCAGCCCGGAGCTGGGCGGCAACTATATTTGGCTGGCCGAGTCGCCCGACCTGGTTCACTGGGGCCGGCACTGTTGTCTGGCACACAGCCGTGAGGGGTACTGGGATAGCGCCCGGGTTGGAGCGGGAGCGGCTCCGATCCGCACCGACCAAGGGTGGCTGGAGATTTATCACGGCGCGACAAAAGAGAATCGTTACTGCCTTGGCGCGCTGCTGCTCGATCTCAACGAGCCCTGGCGTGTGCTGGCCCGCTCCGAGACTCCCATCATGGAACCGCTGGCCCCCTACGAGCTGGAGGGCTTCTTCGGCCAGGTCATCTTTACCAACGGCCACACGGTCGATGGCGACCGCATAACGCTCTACTATGGCGCGGCTGACAGCGTGATCTGCGCCGCTCATCTCTCCATCAGCAGCATTCTTGCCGGCCTCGCTCCGGTGCGGGGAGAAAAGCCATGAACCGCCTGCGCAAGGAGTTTGAAGTTTTTCTTAGCTGCCCTCACTCCATGCAGGTGCTGATGGTCTCCAACATGATCTATGGCCTTGTCCTGCCAGTCATCGAGATCTTTGTGGCTGCCTATGTCATGCGGAACTCGCACGCGGTCGCCAAGGTGGTCACCTATCAGTTGTCCATTTACGCAGCCACGCCGCTGGCTTTCTATCTGAATGGCAAGCTGCTGGGCCGCGTCAGCGCCAAGCATCTCTACGCCACCGGCATGATCCTCTCGGGACTGGCCATGATGCTGATGATGCAACTCAGCATCCTCACTCCCATCGGCGTTGCAACCTCGGGATTCACCATGGGGCTGGCCACCGGCATCTTCTGGGCCAACCGTGGATTCCTGGCGCTGACCGCTACCAACGACGGCAACCGAAACTACTACTACGGCCTCGAGAATTTCATTGCCACTTTAGACGCCGTCGCGGTTCCCGCGCTCATCGGCTGGTTCATTAGTGGCACCACTCTCTACGGTTGGCTCGGCGGAATTCCCGACCGCGCCTACCACATCGTCGCCATGGCGGTTTTTGCCCTGACAATCATCGCTGCCGCAATCCTTGAGCGCGGCACTTTCCGCAACCCGGAGCACACACGCTTCGTCTTTTTCCGGTTTCATCCACTCTGGTGGCGGATGCTCGAACTGGCTCTGCTCAAGGGTCTGGCACAGGGATACATTGTCACCGCGCCAGCCATGCTCATCATGCTGCTGGTCGGCCAGGAGGGAACACTCGGCGCTACGCAGGCCATCGGCGGTATCTTCTCCGCCTGCCTCATGTATACGGTTGGCCGCATGACAGCGCCCCGGCATCGCATCATCGTCTTTTCCGCCGGGCTTCTGTTGTTCCTGCTTGGCGCGGTCGCCAACACATTGCTCTTCAGCGCAGTGGGCGTGCTTATCTTTATCGGATGCCTCTTGCTGGCCAAGCCTCTTCTGGACGTTGCCTATTATCCCATCCAGTTGCAGGTGATCGATGTGGTCTCGCGCCTGGAGGGCCGAAAAGAGTACGCCTATATCTTCAACCACGAGTTTGGGCTGTTTGCTGGCCGTTGCCTGGGTTGCGGGTTATTCCTGGGCATCGCTTACGGATGGTCCGGAAACGCAGCGCTCAAATACGCATTGCCAGTGATAGCGCTGGTACAGTTGTTGTCTATCCGGGTGGCTGGCCAGATCTCTCGGGGTCTGGACGCGGCGGGTACCACCTCCCCCGCCGCCAGTTTCGCCGGACACACTTTGGAGGCATGAAAACAATGATTCACAGGAGACACACGATGATCCACACAAATCGAACCGCGCAAAGAACGTGGTGCCATGCGGTCTGGCTGTTGGCGGTGTTCTGGTTAATCGCCGGCATCCCAAGCCTGGCCCAATCGAACAGAGGAACCCTGAACGGCTCGGTAAAGGACACCGCCGGGGCAAGCGTTTTCGGAGCCACCCTTACACTGAAGGAAGCAAATACAGGCAGCCGCTTCACAACGATAGCGAATGTCGAGGGCCTGTTTACCTTCCCAGAACTCCCACCCGGAACCTACACCCTGACAATAACCTCTCAAGGGTTTGAGTCTTACACGCAAGTCGGCATCACGGTGAACGTGGGCAATAGTGCCACAGTCAACGCTGTGCTGAAAGTCGGCGCGGCCTCTGAGAGCGTTACTGTAACCAGTGATGCCTTGCAGTTGCAGTCTGAGTCTTCCGATGTCGGCTTCACGATGCCGCCTCAGGAACTGGAATCGCTTCCGCTGCCCTTCGGCGGTGAAATCCGCAACCCGCTCGAGTTTGTAGCGCTCTCGCCCGGATACGCCGGCACCATGACCAACAACCCCGCCTCGCCACCCGCCGGAGCCTTCAAGCTCAGCGGCGGACAACAGGGCGGCGGCGAAGTCCTGCTCGACGGCGCCACCACCGAACTCGCCTCGGCCAATATGCAGGATACCTATAACTTCAGCGTCGAGGCCGTCTCCGAGTTCAAGGTCATGACCAACACCTTCGACGCACAGTTTGGAAGCGCCAGTGGCGGCGTGGTCAATCTTGTCTCCAAGCAAGGAACGAACCAGTTTCACGGCTCGGCTTACGACCTGCTCAAAAACCGCGAGGTGGATGCCAACAGTTGGACCAACAACCTCGCTAACGCCAAAGCCGGCAAGATCGTAGACCAGAAGCCCCTCGACACCCAAAACGACTTCGGCGCAAGCGTCGGAGGGCCGGTGCGAGTTCCCTGGCTTTACAACGGCAAAGACAAGACCTTCTTCTTCTTCAATTACGAGGGCTTCCGGCAAGTGAACGGTGGCACCCAGCAGATGTCTGCCCCCACACAGGCCATGCTCGGCGGCGACTTCTCTTCCCTTCTGACCTCTTCGATCGTCGACGGCGTGACCATGCCGGCCCATATCCTCTACGACTACACAACCTGCACCGGCGCCAACCAGGGACAGACATGCCAGGCTTATGCAGGCAACAAAATCACCCAGGCCGCGGATCCGGTCTTTGCCGCCGCATCCAAGGTGATGCCCTCCGCCCCCTCCAGCGCCACCACCCCTTACGACAACATCGAAGTGACCAGCTCGAACCACGAGCAGGCCGACATGTGGTCCCTACGCGTGGACGAGAACATCAACGCGCGCAACAAGATCTCAGCCAGCTACTTCACCGGCAATATGCCTTACGTCAGCACCTCCAGCCTCGGGTCGCTTTATACCGGCGGCGATACGCAGGGCAACAAGTATCTGCGTCTGGGATATGACTACATCATCACGCCCACCATGCTTAACCACTTCAATGCCGGCTTCACCCGCCGCCATCGCGTCGAGGGCTCGGGCAATGGCGGATTTGGCGGCGATTGGGCCAGCAAGTTCGGCCTCAAGGGCGTAGGCGACTCGGTTTTCCCCAAATTCACTTACAACTATCCGCACAATGGCATCAACAGCCCGAGCGATGGCGCCAGCGTCTTTGACGACAACGTCTTTCAATATGACGATGCGGTCTCGTGGCAGAAGGGCCGTCATAGCTTCAAGTTCGGCGGCGAATTCCGCGCGGCGCAGTTCAACCTCGCCATCCTGACCGGCAGCGCCGGCCAGTTCACCTTCGCCCAGGGTCCCACCAGCAATACAACCGACCTTAACTCAGGATTTAACTTCGCCAGCTTCTATCTTGGCGCGGCCTCCCAGGCGTACATCGACATCCCACAAATCGACGGATGGCGGGCCAAGTATCTTGCCTTCTTCGGCTCTGACGACTGGAAGGTAAACGACAAGCTCACCGTCAACCTGGGCCTGCGTTACGACATGCCAATCCCGGTGAAAGAGGCGCACGACCAAATGTCCTTTGTGGACCCAACCCTGGCGAACCCCGGGGCGGGCGGCCTTCCCGGAGCGTATGTCTTTGAAGGCAGCGGCACGGGACGGCTCGGCGGCAGCTCTCCGCAGTCGATCTTCAAAAAGGCCTTCGGTCCTCGCGTCGGCCTCGCTTACACGGTCGATCCGAAGACCGTCATTCGCGCCGGCTACGGCATTTACTTCTCCACCCAACGCATCGGAGGCTTTGCCGAGAACGACAGCCAGGGCTTCTCCTCCAGCTACACGTACAACACCCCGGCCAGTCTTCAGACCCCGGCCGTTGTGCTCTCGCAGATCACCGCCTATCCCGGCAACAAGCCGCCCTTCATCGACCCCACGGTCATGAACGGGCAGAGCAACGCCCTTTTCCTTGAGTCGAAGGTCGACCGCCCCGGCACTGTCCAAAACTGGACTCTCGATGTGCAGCGCCAGTTGCCCTTCCAGACCCTTGTGGACGTTGCCTACGTCGGCGCTCATGGCGACCACCTCCAGGCATTCCTGCATGACCCCAATCAGGGACTTCCGGCCAACATGTCGCGCGGAGCCTGTCTTGGAGTTGACATCACTCAGCAATCCACCAGTTCAAACTGCACGGGCCAAACTCCCGTGGCCGCGCCATATGCCGGGTTCACCGGCACTGTCTCTCAGGCCCTGCGTCCTTTCCCGCAGTATGGAACCGTCACGGTGGATTCAGCCACCATGGACGATCCCTTTGGCGATTACACCTACCATGCCCTTCAGGCCCAGGTAACCAAGCGGACCAGCGCCGGCCTGACCGTATTGGCCAGCTACACATGGTCGAAGAACATCACCAATGCCGACTCGGAGTATCCGAGCGAGGCCGGCTGGGAAGGTAACTCGAACGCCGGTGCACTGAACACCTACAATCTGAAGGTCGAGAAGGCTCTCAGCCAGTTCGACATCCCGCAGCGCGTCGTCCTGGCCTGGACTTACGATCTGCCCTTCGGCAAGGGCAAGCATTTTGTTAATCAGGGCGGAGCCGTCAATGTGCTGGCCGGGGGATGGAAGATTGCCGCCGTCCAGAAGTACCAAAGCGGCACCCCACTCAGCGTATCCTCGTCGGGCTGGACCTCGGGCATCTTTGCCGGGAACCAGGGCGCAACCGGCAACGGAAACGCCCGTCCCAACATTGTTCCGGGGGTGAATCCGAACGGTGTCGGCAGTAATAGTAAATTCGTCTATGGGACAAGCCTCCGATTCAACCCGGCGGCGTTTACGCCCGCGCCCAGCTTCACCTTTGGCAACGCGCCCAAAGCCTTCGGCAACCTCCGCGAACTCTTCAACACGAGCGAGGACTTTAACGTCACCAAGGCCATCCCCATGTTCACCGAACGGGTCCACACCGACTTCCGCGTGGAGTTCTTCGACGTCTTTAACCGGCACCGTTTCTCCGGCTTTAACACGTCAATCACTTGTACCCCGTCAGCGACTGAAAACTGCGAAGCATCGGGCGAGGGCCAGGCTTCGGGCCTTGCCTATGGCCCGAGAAACATCCAGGGCTCTTTGCGAATCAAATTCTGACGCCGCCGGGCAAATCAGCCCTGTAGCGTCGGAGGTTTGAAAACAACCAAACTCTCCCGGACCTCTTCATAGAGGTCCGGGAGATAAAATCAACCTATGTTTTTTACCCTTTCATGCCGTTTTCTGCTGCTTCCCGGTGTCATTGTCTTTGCCGGTGTGCTCCTGCCGTCGAGCAGCGCGCAGCAGGCCGGCTCCCTGGTGCAGCAACACTTCCTTGCGGCGCAGCAGGATCAGCAGCAAGGCC